>ERZ772924.1372-NODE-1372-length-11543-cov-3.698468_pt1 | contig 11543 bp, 10 predicted proteins | sample MGYA00512116_ERZ772924 | MGnify/ENA primary metagenome ERZ772924 (study PRJEB29015, sample SAMEA2737920) | human oral metagenome | biome: human oral; feature: human-associated habitat; material: dental | place: China | collected 2134 ...
TGGCGCTGTCAGCGCATGCACATTCGACCCTCGCCAAGGGTGCGCACCATCATCGCGCGGGCCTGCAGCAGAGAAGTCATCACGGCCGGGATTCTAACGATCCGTTGGAGCGGAGCGCAAGCACGCCTTATGGTACGCCGTGTCAAGTACAAGGAGGCGTTCCTACCGCATAGCAGAATATTGAGAATGCGCAACGGTTAATGCGGATTTAGAGGTGGATACCTCTACCCCCTGGAATCGGTGGACACGATGTCTCAGGTCTGCAACAATCTCATCGCCGTCAGATAACGGGCTGGCATACGTGTGCCAGTAGTTCGTTTAGACGGGACATCGGACGAATGCGTCCACGAGAACACCCCACCCCTTTCATCATGGATATATAGGAGCATCCCATGGATATGATGAGTCAAGCCCTCCAGCTTTTCGTGAAGTTCGCCACCATTGGAGGTGGCCTGTGGACCGTTTGGGGGGTTATCACGCTGGCGGGAGGCCTGCGTGACCACCAGGGTCCGCAGATTCAGTCTGGTGTTTGGCAGGCTGTTGGTGGCGGCCTGATTGTGGCTGCGGCGCAGCTCTTCTCGAATATCGCCCTGTAGCGTCAAAATACAATGGCGCTTGAAATCAAGGTATATCGGGAGATCACTGCCTACCAAGCGAAAGTTATGATGGGCATGTCATGGCGACAAATGGCTTGCTCAGCAATAGGAATCATTGTTGTCGGCGGAACATATGCCCTGTGCTTCTGGGCGGGGCAGTCCGATCTGGGATCCTGGATGGCCGCACTTCTGACCATGCCTTTTGTGGCGGTCGGTTGGGTGAGGCCAAAAGGTCTGCCTTTTGAGAAGTATGCGCGTTATTTCTGGAGGTACAAGTGGGACCCCCAGAAGCGACTGTATGCGCAGGACTCGGTGTTGTCGACAGAAATAGCCGCAGAAAGGTCAGCTAATGCTGTTCGCAACTCGAAAGCGCCAAAGCAGCGAGTCATCCGAGAACTCGAATGCGGAGGATGGCAGTAAGCCTGATCGGAAGGCTCGCAAGCAGAGTAAAAGGCGCCGCGAGAAGAATGATGTTCCTCGCCGTAAAAGGAACACCGCTCAGGCTGTCATCCAGTATGAGGCGATGGTCGAGAACGGCGTCTGCTCGCTTGGGGGGAACCAGTACTCCGTGACGCTGAAGCTGGCGGATATCGACTATCAGCTGGCTCCGGAAGAAGAGCAAGCCTCCTTGGTGGAGTCGTATGCACAGTTCGTCAACTCCTTTGATGCTGGGCAGAGCATTCAGTTGACGGTTATGAATCGCCAGCTTAATAAAGCTGAGCTGGCGCAGAGTGTCGAGTTCGCTCCTCGCGGTGATGGGCTGGATGCCTATCGGTGGGAATACAATGACCTGATTAACGCGAGGCTGGCATCCGGCCGCAACAATACTGTGACGGAAAAGTATGTCACCATCACGGTTGAAGCCGATGATTTTGAGCACGCCACCAACAAGCTGGCTCAGATATCATCAGATGCGATCGCGCAGCTGCGAGCTGTTGGTGGGTGTCGTGCAGAACGAGTCTCTGGTGAAGACCGGATCCGGATTCTGCATGACATTCTGAGGCCGGGAGAGCCGTTTCGTTTCGAGTATACCGACCTGATCGGAACCAACCTCACCACGAAGGATATCGTCTCGCCGTGGGCAATCGATTTCTCAGGTGACGGGAACTCGATCTGTTTCACTGGTGAGAAGGACTCGTACTACCAGGTGCTGTGTCTGCGCGATCTGCCCTCGTGGCTCTCTGATCGTCTCATGAAGGAGCTCTCTGAGATCAACTCGGAGCTGGCGATCTCGGTGCATTTCCGGCCTCTCGATCACGCAGAAGGTCTGGATCTGGTCAAGCGGCAGATCGCGGAAATGGACATGCAGCGCTCCAACGAGCTGCGAAAGGCCCGGAAGCAAGGAAATGGTGAGGAGTCGATTCCTCACGAGCTGGTGGCTTCGCATCAAGAGGCAGTCGATCTGCGTGATCAGCTCGAGTCGAGTAACGAGAAGTTGTTCACGACCACCATTGTCGTAGGGGTCGCTGGTGCGACGAAGGACGCGCTTGCGGAGGCCGTTGAGAAAGTGCGGGTCGCTGGACGTAAGCACTCATGCCCCTTTGAGACGTTGAAGTGGATGCAGGAGGATGGTTTGAATGCCGTTCTTCCGCTCGGCGTGTCTCGTCTACCGATTTACCGGACTCTGACAACGGCGGCAGTGGCTGTGATCGTTCCGTTTACAACGCAGGAGCTGCTACACAAGGGCGGCCTCTTCTACGGGGTGAACGCAATTAGTCAGAACCTTGTGGTGGGATCACGCACATCCACGATGAATGGAAACTCCTTCATTCTCGGTACGAGTGGTGCAGGAAAGTCGCAGTTCGGAAAAGGCGAGATCATGCAGGTCTTCCTTGGACGTCCTAACGACGATCTTATTATCGTGGACGCTGAGCATGAGTATGCGCCCCTCGGGCAGGCTATCGGAGCCACGACTGTCGAGATCAGCGCAGGATCACGAGCATGCATCAATCCACTGCATATCGACAGAGACGCGCCGGCGGATGATGGGAGCCCCGTCAAGCTGAAGGCGGAGTTCATCCTTTCTCTCTGTGAGGTGCTTATTGGAGGAGTTAATGGACTGAGTGCGCCTCAGCGCTCAATCATTGACCGCTGTGTGACGCGTATATATGGGCAGTTCTTCCAGGACAAGAGAATGGCTCCGCCAACTCTGCTCAACCTGTTCGACGAACTGCGGCGCCAGCCTGAGGAGGAGGCCAGGGCAGTTGCAACTGCCCTTGAGCTCTATGCGGCGGGCTCGTTCTCGGGCTTCTCGCAGCAGACGAATGTGGACACATCGAACCGTGCGATGATCTATGACATCTCTAAGCTCGGATCCGACATGAAGACGTTCGGTATGCTCGTGGTGCTGGAGCAGATTTGGGCACAGGCTCAGGTCAACCGCGCCAAGGGCAAGCGGACCTGGCTGTACCTGGATGAGTTCCACCTTCTTTTCAGTAACGACTACGCTGGCGCGTACTGTCAGATGATCTACAAGCGTGCCCGTAAGTACGGCCTTTTGCCGACCGGCCTGACGCAGAACATTGAAGAGCTGCTCATCAGTGAGCGTGCTCGTCTGATGCTCGCCAACTCGGACATTCTTGTGCTCCTGAACCAGACCCCGACGGATGCCCAGACTCTGCAGGAGCTCTTCAACTGGTCTGATAAGCACCGCTCCTATTTCCAGAACATCCCACCAGGGTGTGGGCTCTTGAAGATGGGGCCGGCGATGGTGCCTTTCGATTCGAGGATGCCAACAAGCTCCAAGTTGTACCAGCTGTACACAACTAAGTTCGGTGAAGGAGTGTAGGTCATGGCTAACGTTCGAGTCGACCTTCGTAATCGAGACGCTCAGTCACTGACGGAAGACAAGTTCTCAAGCGTCAATGTTGAGTCCCGCGGTTCTAGTGCTCTCACGTCGGCGCCGAGGGAGGCCAGGGCCACCTCCGTCGATGGAGGCACAGGGAAGACCCCCAAGGATGGTGCTCCCGGTAGCGGAGGCGATGGCAAGGCTTCAGGCAGTAAGAAGAAGGAAACCCCTCAGAAGAAGGACGTAAAAAAGCCTTCCTCTAAACACGCCCCTAAGAAGTTCAGCGACGAAGTTCGTAGTTCTATACGTAATGGTACCAGGATTGCGACCAAGACCTCGATCGTAGCCAAGAAGGCCTTTGATCAGGTTGATAGTGTTACCTCTCCATTCGGTAGCGATGCGTCAATGGCGGATGTTGGCGGAAAGATCGCCAAGCAGAAAATGATGAGCGCGGCAGCTAAAACGCCGAGGACTGCGCTTACTAGTTATCGCATCGGAAAACGTGCCGTAAAGAAGTCCATCGAAGTTACTCCGAGAGTCGCTCGGATCACATCGAAGCAGGTCCAGAAGGCAGCACGGCTTACGTCGCGGGTTCGAAAGGCTGGACTCAAGAACTCGGCCAAAGCGGCCAGGAACAAGATTGCCAAGGTTAATGGCAAGGTTGCCGCAAGGGCTGCTAACAGGGCTGCGGCAGCGGCGTCGCGAGCGGTCGCACATCTGATTGCAAGGATCGTCGCAATCATAGCCGTGAAAGTGAGTGCTTTGCTCATTTTCATGTTGCCCATCATCGCCGTCATCGTCGTGGTAGCCATTGTTCTGTCCTTTCTTCCTTCATGGCTCGGAGGCTATGAGGAGGAGCAGAAGTCAAAGGGGGGCGCGGCAGGAGTTGTTGCGGCTGGTATGGGCGATGACTATCCATACAAGGGGATGGGTTCGTCGTCAGCCAACCCGGATACAGGATATTTCTATGGAAACTGTACAGACTTTGCGATCTGGCGAGTCAATCGCGATGAAGGCGTGACAAAAAAACCGTGGAAGTATGTGAATGCCAATACGACTCCTGCTGGGGGTCATGGATATCAGTGGGGAAATGACTCTGCTCTGCCAGGCTGGGAAAAAGTGAGTAAACCTACTCCAGGTGACATTATTTCCTTCCAGCCCGGCGCCCAGGGGGGACGCTGGAACGCAAGTTTCGGACACGTCGCCTACGTGGCTCAGGTCGGTGCCGACGGCAGTATGGTGACGGAGAACTATGGAGATGCGGAATACTTTTTGGAGAACTACACACCTGATATGGTGAAGCAACTGGTGTCGTCCGGGCAGGCGGTTATCAAGCACAACCCTCACTCCAAATTAAAGGTTAAGACTGAGAACGGTGTGACGACGGTCGATAATGCACAGTATGCGGCGGCTGGTACAAGCGCTGGTGACGCTCAGGCGTACGCCAAGACGCAAATGAAGGCCTATGGCTGGGATGATAAGCAGTTCGCCTGTCTGGTAGAGCTGTGGAACCACGAGTCGGGATGGAACTACACTGCGGACAACCCGACATCTGACGCCTATGGTATCCCACAGTCTCTTCCCGGAGAGAAGATGGCGTCCGAGGGTGCCGACTGGGCCACTAACCCTCAAACCCAGATCAGATGGGGATTGAAGTATATTAAGGAGAGACCTGACTATGGCTCTCCGTGTGCGGCGTGGACGTTGTGGCAGCAACGCAGTCCGCACTGGTACTGAGAAGGTGAGTGATCATGGATCGGCGACAGAAGCGTCTCGTGGCAACAATCATTGCGGTGTCGTTGTTGCTGGTTGGCGCCTTCGCTGGGGTAATCGTATGGTCGGCATCCCATCGAGGTGAGTCTGAGGCGAAGGCAAGCTCGGCTGCGACATCCCCAGTGCCGTCATCGAAGGCGACCCCGTCGCGTTCTGCGACATCCTTACCGTCTCAGGTGGATGGCTATGCCTCAGAGTTTCGGCCGACGTCCGCTCAGAAGGAGCGCGCAGTGAGGGCCGTGAAGGCAGCAGCTCAGTGGTCACAGTCGGAGACGGAACAAGAGCGTTTCAAGCGATTGTCGAGTGAGTTTTCCGATGACGTCGCGAAGCAGGAGTCTGCCTGGGAGAAATTATACGGAAGTGTCGATAATGCGCGTGTCACCGTGGACTCCACTGGCGATGCCAGCGTCACTTCGCATGACGGCAAGACAATGAAGCTGGGAGTGATGGTCACCTATACGGTACACATTCCTCATGGCAATGGCAGTGAAGTGGTGTCGTCAGGAACTCGCTTGTGGGTAGCCGAGCTCCCCCTATCGGGTGATGGAAAGGTAACGGGCTTGGAAGAGCCCAAGCTCTGAAGTCGGAACAGGACATTCACTATGAGACTCAACAGTGATCTTACTCCGCAGCAGTTGTGGACTATTGCGGCGGACAGTGAGCATCGGGATCGAGATGTTCTCGACGAGCTCGTCAGCCACCCCAACTCCTACCGCGCGCTCAGCGACTGGGCGTTAGCCGGTTTGGCTGTTGAGGATCCTAGGTCGCTGGATGTTCCGCCACAGCCGGACGCTGTGGAGCCGGTGCAGAAACGAAAGCGACGCTTTCCGGGTCTCAAAGCGAAAAAGCGTGCCGGTGGCAGCCAGTCCGGAGACGCAGCACCAACGTCGTTCTCACCGCCTGCGACGGGTCCGGGTGTGATGGGGCCTGGTCGCATGGGTCCGGCCGGGCCGGGTCCGGGTGTATCGGGACCTGGCCGGGTAGAGGCGGCTGCGACGGGTCCGGCCGTGTCGGGTTCGGGTGTGTCGGGTCCGGGTGTGATGGGGCCTGGTCGGGTGAAGCCGGCCCTGTCGGGTCCGGGTGTGATGGGGCCTGGTCGGGTGAAGCCGGCTGCGACGGGTCCGGGTGTGATGGGGCCTGGTCGGGTGAAGCCAGCCGTGTCAGGTCCGGGTGTGATGGGGCCAGGCCGGATGGCGCCGACCTCGACGCAGGCAGCACACACCGGGCCTGGTCCGTCCCAAGCGATGAGTCGCACGCCGTACGGATCTGCGCCGTCACGTAAGACGGCGAACCGGCAGGTGACAACTGGGAACTCTGATCCTCAGACGGTGCCCATTGATGTTCAGAGTGAGTACCGCCGACGTCAAGAGCATCGGTCTCGCACAGGTGAACCACCCCGCAGCTTGTCACAGGACTCGGATTCCTCGGCCAACTTCTCCCATCTGCGATCGCCTGAAATTTCTCAGGCCTCCGAGAGTCATACTGCCCACGTGGGTCAAGCACCGTTTTCCCCAGATAGCACTACTCTCCAAGGCGGTAGCGGTGTTCCATCGCGATCTGGCATCTCGGATTGGGTCAGTGCCGGTGAGCGACTGAGTCAGAGTGTGCGATCTCCGGAGCCAACTGAGCCGCAAAGACGGATGGATCCTCATGATGTGCGTAACCTTCCTGCGACATGGAGTTCATCTCCCCCTCCAGGAACTCCTTTAACCCCGTCGGCTCCTAGGGATCGGCCTCAGCCCACTCACCCGCCAGTCGAGAATGGGCATAAGCATACGGGTTGGGCAGCTAAACCAGCACCCTATGGTGTTGTTGCGGCGCTTGCCGCACTGCAGGTGCTCACTGTACTGGCTCTGTTGTTGGTTGTGGTGTGGGGTCATTAGTCAATAATGCAAATGGAAGTCAGGTTCGTCAAAATGAAGTTGAGGTAGAGTTTCCATGGATGACATGATAATCTACATGTTTAAAAAACTGTTTGAGTTCGACACAAGTGAGGCAACAGGACTTAAACAGACGCTATCGGAGTACAGCAATGAAACATACAATGTTGTCACGTCATTGCACAACACGGGCATCAAGCCGGTAGCGTCTGTGATCATTTCGATGCTACTGGTGCTAGAGTTGGCGAGGAATGCCAGCCGAATCGAGGCAGACCAACAGCTCGGCGTTAAAATTATTGCGGCCACGATGTTCAAGTCAGTGCTCCTTGTGTGGGCTGCCCAGAACGCCATGATGTTTCTTGATGCAATTAATCAGGTCGTTCAGAGTGTCGCTAATAATATAGAAGCGGCTCAAAAGTCGTTACCGCAGCTTCCTGACATTTCCGATAAAGTGTCCAATGCAGAGATGATGGACAAGGCGGGAATGGTGATGCTGCTCATTATTCCATTCATTGTCGCAATGGCTGCCGTCCTAGTTGTTAAGCTCATGGTGGTGCTGCGCTTTATTGAGCTATACATTATGACCGCATTCGCATCATTGCCGATTGCGTTCCTGGGGCACCCGGACACGAAGTCGATGGGTATCGGATACCTTCAAAAGTATGCCGCCGTCTCGATGCAAGCTGCCACATTAATGCTGGCGACTAAAATCTATTCGTACCTACCTGTGGTAAATGCGATTAATGTCGGTGAGCCTGACGATTCTCTGAGTGGATGGATCGTTCAGAATTATGCGACGTTCCTTTTGGCGCCAGTGCTCTTAATAATGCTTGTGATGAGCAGCGGTAAGGTGGCCAAAGCGCTGGTTGGTCAGTGAGAACAGAGAATGCATGCAATGAGTTCGTTCAGAAGCAAAATTGATTTTTATGTAACTCTACTGACATCTGACCAACCAGTGTCTCGGTGCTTCCGATGGTTGCTGGCATACTTGGTCGTCTACTTACTTGTTACGTACGTTGTGGGGAGGGTGGCTGGAGACTGGCCTCGGTTCCTGGTTGGAGGAATTGGGGTTTTAGGGATGGCTCCTTTTGTAAAGATCGTGGCGTCAAAGGGTCCTAAGGTGTCTGATGATGCAGGCCAACATAGGTAAAATGCCCTGCGCGCGCATGCCGCGGTCGGGTCTGCCAGAATAATAATGAGGTTGGAAGGCGTTCCACGTCTTCTTGCCGCGGCAGTCCCCCTCCGAAAGGCGTTATGCTGGGCGTGAATAACGCGGTGCGGTGAAAGGTGAGTCCTCATGATTACGATCACGGTGAATCCCGACGGAAGTGGCCAGCTTTCCGGCGACGGAAGGGGGCAACGTGTCAACGCCGGGAGCGTATCTCAAGCACGTGAAGAGCTTCTTCGTCTCGTTGCATCGATCGCCGCAGAAGCGGGTATGAGCGTCACTGTAGCGGCCGTTGACGAGAACGGAACGCAGTACATTTCTGTCGACGCCTTCGGCGCAGTGACGCTACTTGATGAAACGCTGGTTGTCCGAGAGTATAATGAGCCGTTCGCCTCAGATCTGACAGTGGCAGGAGGTGTTGAGCCTCCAGCCCTGCAGCCAGAGGAAGGTGCTTCAACGAGTGAGAATTCGTTGGTGTCAGAGATCGGTGGCTCTGTCGATTCGGTCGCTTACTCACGTCATTCTCCGTTCGTGGCAGAGCTTGAGGGGCACAGTCCGCTTGACTCGCGAGTGTTGAATGTTGACGAAGGTGAAGGTGGTCCCGAATTTTTGCATAACGACGGCGCCTATGAGATGGATTTGCTGCCTCCACGAATCTATCCGAAGCGAACTCGCGTAGCTCAAAGCGCCTCGTCACCGTATCGGGTTTTGTCTCCACAATCCGTGTCGCCTGATGGCGATGAGCGACTAAATGAAGATCCGGGCCGCCTGTCCCATACCTCTGTTCTGAGTGAGTCCACGTCCAAGTCGACTCCGTCTAGCATTATCGACTACTCTTCCCTGCTGGGTGTCGATGGTCACAAAAATAATGATTCTGACAGTGACCCTGGTGCTGTTGGAGCTGACAGTGAGGGTGATCCGAGTGATGTGGGAGAGGGTGTCCCGGGCTCTGTATTCCGGATGGACCTTTCAGTATTTGGTTTGCCAGCAATGGGAAAGAATGCCGTGGGTCACGATGACGCGCAGAGTAGTTTCCCCGATGCATTTATGGCATACGATGATGTTGAAACACCTTCCAGTTCCTTGTCGGGGCGAGGTGCGGAACTTTCCGGTTTTGTGAGGGATGAGGATCTTGAGTGGGGTCCGGAGTGGATTGAGGAGCGTATCCGGGAAGGGCTGCTGGGCTACCATGACATGCCTCCCTTGGGTGTGGGGCGTGTGGTGCCGGAGGAGTACTTTGAGCGGTTTGGGGGTGTGTTTCCTGAGTCGGTTCTGTATATCTGGAGGCGTTTCGGATTTGATGGCTTTGGGCAGGGGAGGTCGTGGATCACGGATCCTGTTGAGTGGGCGCCGGTGGTGGACGCCTGGCTGGAGGGCATCGAGCTGCCGTTCCCGCCCCAGCGCTGGCACTGCCTGACACGCACCGCCCTGGGGTGCATGCGTCTGTGGGGGGAGATCTCCGGGCCGGCATTGGACGTCGACGTCATCGACGGAACGATCAGACCGAACTCCAACGAGGCGGAGGATATGGCTGACCCGGTCCTGGTCGAACGCGCTGGTTGCATGGTGTTCGTCCTGCCGCTTGAGGATCTGTATGACGATGAGGTGACGGGTCGGCCTTTGGCTGTGGAGGGGATTGAGCGTCTGGGGGTGCCTGGGGCTGACGAGGTGTTCGGGTTTGTGCCGCCGTTGAGCTTTGGTGGTCAGGTCAGTGGGGATCGGTTGAGTGTGCAGAAGGCTGTGCCCTATCTGGTGGGGTTGGCGCAGTCCACGCCCAGGTACCTGGGGGTCGATCTCATGGCTGCCTGGGGCGGGGCGGCCACCCAGTTCCTCATCGACCAAGGAGCCATCCCCAACAGCACAGGCACGTCCGATGGCCCAAGCGCCCCCGATACCGTCGGCGACCCCGACAACCAGGATGGTCCTGGTGGTTCTGGTGGCCCTGCTGGTTCCGGTGGTTTTGGGGGTGGGTTGTGAGCGGCGGTGGCTCGCGCCGGCCTGCTCCCGGCCGGGGTTCTGGGCGGGGTTCTGGTCGGGGTGCTGGTGGTGGCCTGGTGGCGGGGGACATGTTTACCCCGGGGTCTGCTGGGGGCCAGTCGGTGCTGGTGTGGGAGGGGCCCGCTGCGTTGAGGGCGGCTGGTGCCCAGGTGGGGGCTGGTCAGTGGTGTGACAAGGTGGACCCGGTGGTGGTGTCGTACCACACGGGTAAGACCTCGAGCGTGCCGCCGCAGGAGATGACGCGTCAGCTCGATGGGCAGTTCACGGCTCTGAGCCTGATGAGTGCCAAGGAGATCCTGGCTGGTATGGCTACCTTCGACGAGCGCAAGCGCTCCCCAGTCAGCCACACCAGAATCCGCCAGGGCTTCCAGAAGAAGCTCGCCAAGAACCTGTGGAAGCGGCATGGGTTTCCTAAGGATGTGGCGGGGTTGTGGGCTTCTCGGGCGATGAAGGAGCTGGCGGTGCTGCACAATCCTGATCAGCTGTTGTCTGGTCCGCAGGGGCCTTCCTTGGTGGGGGGTGTGGTGGCTCTGGGGGACCGGGTGACGAACTCGGCGGTGGGGGCGCAGACGGCTCAGGGTCCTAGGGAGCTGATTCGTGATGCGGCTCAGGGGCGGTGGATGCGGGTCAGGGGGACCGGTTGCTGCGGATGCGGGTGGTGCTGACTGACTCCCCGAAGCTGTCTAGGGACCTGAACGAGAGGTTTGAGGCGTTGGAGCCTCGGAGCCTGGCTGAGCGGGAGGCGGTCTCTCCTCGCGGGCCTCCACTGACCCCTCAGGTGCTGTCTGATCGTCTGGCTCAGCTGCCCGGCGGCCCTGACGGGCTGGAGGACCTGACCCGTGATGAGCTGCGGCAGGCCCTGACCCAACCACCATCACAGACCCCAGACCACCCACACACACCCACCCCGGACGGACTGGGTACAGATGCTCCGGAGACGGGAGCACCCGATCGGGGTGCGCCGGGGGTGCCGGTTTCGGCTCCGCAGGTGCCGGCTCCGGTGGAGCCGGTTGCCCGGCCTACGGACACCTCGCCCTCCATGTCGGCTCCAACCCCCGACCTCAACGCCCCAGACAGGAACGCTCCAGACACGGCTGTCCCTGACAGGAGTGCTCCCGAGCAGACCGTTCCCGAGCGGAGCGCTCCCGAGCGGAACGTCCCAGACAGGGCAGTCCCAGGGGCGAGCGTCCCTGAGCAGACCAGACCAGACAAGGCCACACCCGATGCGGGCGCACCAGACGGGCGCGCGCCGGGCGGGCCTGGTCACAGTGCCCCGAACGCGGGTGCACCTGATGGGGGTGCACCGGGTTCGCCTGGTCGGGGTGGCCCGAGCGCGGGTG
>ERZ772924.1375-NODE-1375-length-11540-cov-8.241358_pt1 | contig 11540 bp, 16 predicted proteins | sample MGYA00512116_ERZ772924 | MGnify/ENA primary metagenome ERZ772924 (study PRJEB29015, sample SAMEA2737920) | human oral metagenome | biome: human oral; feature: human-associated habitat; material: dental | place: China | collected 2134 ...
TATACAGTAACAGGAAAATAAACCATGCTCACCATCACCCTAAACAGCCAAGACGTAGAACGCGGGCTCAACCAACTACTCGGCAACCTGCGCCACCGCCAGCCCATGATGCACGGTATTGCCGCCGAGCTGTTGAGCCTAACCGAAGACAACTTTGAAAACGAAAGCTGGGGCAATGAACCGTGGCAGTCCACCCATCGCGGCGGCAAAATACTGCAATTGAGCGGACAACTCGCCGCCAGTATCCACACCCTTGCCAACAATCAAACCGCCCAAATCGGCTCAAACAAAATCTACGCTGCCATCCACCACATCGGCGGCGAAATCCACGCCAAAAACGCCCCCTATCTGATGATACCGCTCGGCAATGGAAAATTTGCCCGCAAACAATCCGTAACCATCCCCGCCCGCCCCTATCTGCCCATCAATGCCAACGGCGAACTGCAATCCGACGGCGCAACCCGAATACTGGATGTTGCCAGAGATGCCCTCGCGCATGGTGTGTAATTCCCCCCGCCCAACAAAAAAAGCGGACATATTTCAGTCCGCTTTTTGTTTCACTATGTGCAACGTTGTTACAATTTTCTATCCCGCTTCGTTTTGATTTATCCCGCTTTATCCCGTTTATCTTGATGGATGGGGTGGGTTTTTCTTAAAGGGTTTCAGCATACCGTGTGGAAAACATCCGCAACTGCTCGTTCCATGCCTGCGTGTTCAAATACTGCGTCTATTTCAACACCATCGAAAACTGCACCTTCACAGGCATGAAAAAAAGCAATACCAAACTGAAATTTCTCTGCGATTCGATTAAAAACTGCCTGTTTGAAGGCGAAATGCGGAAAATTGATTTCGGCGGCTCGCCGCTGGACAACTGCACCTTCAAAGGCACGCTGTATGACTGCTCGTTTGAAGGGCTGAACATTAATTCCGACAAATGGAAGCAGGGCTACGTCAGCCCCGACGAAGTGGATAACCGCTTCAATAATTTAGACTGCACCGAAGCCGAATTCATTATGTGCACCTTCCACAGCTTCTGCTATTTGGACAGAGTCAAACTCTCGCCGAACAACTGCTTGGTTCACATCACCGACGAATTGTTCGCCGAACTCAACCGCCTGATTACCAGCCAAGCTGATGCGGATTTAAAAGGCAAGCTGTTGGATTGGGCAAGATCGTTTTACCGCCCACATATCCAAACACCCTATAAGTTCGCCCATTCCGACGATTTCATCCGCGCCAACAAACCCGAAACCATCCCGTTTGCCCGCCAGCTTTACGATTTCGTCTGCCAAGCCGCCGAAGCTACGGGCTGCCGCGTGAGATAGTTTTGGCTGCGCCGAAGCTGCGTTTTCAGGCTGCCGCAACAACCACATTCCCTTACTCAACCCCAGCTCAAACCATGACCTACAACTGGAAACACTATCCCCAAACATGGTACGCCGTCGCCATCGCCCGAGCGCTCAAACCCAAGCAAATCCTGTCGGGGCAACTGGGCGGCTTACACTACGTCGTGTACCGCAGCGAATCAGGCAGCCTGAAAGCCGCTGATGCCTTCTGCCCGCACATGGGCGCGCACCTGAAAGGCGGCAAAGTCGTGCAGGAAGCCATCGCCTGCGGGCTGCACGGCTGCCACATCGCTCCGCAAAGCCAAACCCACGCCGCCGCCCCCGTAACCCAAGCCGTGCGACAGGGCTGCTGCCTCGCCACTCGCGCATGGCACGTTATCGAACGCTTCGGGCTAGTGTGGCTCTACCCGCCCGCGCCGCAAGCCCCCGCCATCCCCCCGTTCAACATGGTAAACGAACACGACCACCTGTGGACGCACACCGATCGCCTGATTGCCGCCGACTGGCGCGCCATGATATGCAACGGCTTTGACATCTCCCACATGCAAACCGTGCACCAGCGGCAAATCGTGGGCGAGCCGCAGTTTTTCAGGCTGCCCGACAGCGGCAACCGCCCGCAAGGCTTTTATATGGACTACCAAAGCCGCGTGCTGGAACACGGCGGCTGGTCCAGCGCGGTTATCCAAAAACTGTCGGGCGGACGGCTCGCGCTGCGCCATACCTGCATCGGCACGGCGGTGATGGTGCAAAGCAAAGTGGGCGCGTTCCAAACCACCGGCATCTTTGCCACCCTGCCGCAAGACGCGCCCAACACCCCGCCCGAGCAACGCCGCACCCGCGCCTTCGCCGCCATCGCCGTGCCCAAAGCCGCGCCCTATGCACGCGCCCAACTGCTTGCCGCCCGATTGCTGTATATCGCCTTTCTGCGCAAAGATTTTGGCGTGGTGGAAAATATGCGCATGCGGCTGGACGGCGTGGCAGACATCGGCGTGCAGCAAGTGAGCGCGTTTCAATCGGAATTGGCGGAAATCCAACCCGAGCCGTAAACTGTTTCAGGCTGCCTATATCGCCCAAAGGCAGCCTGCGTAGCGAAGCGGAGTTGCGAAGCTAAAACGTATTCCGCGCCGCAAAGTAGGTCGGGCATTCATGCCCGACAAACCCCGACAAATGTGAACAATATCAGGCATCAATCCCAAACCAACAAACTATTGCCACGCCCAACAGCTTTCAGGCAGCCTGAAACGGATAACCCCATGCCCACCGACACCCAAACCCGCCACCAAAAACGCATCGCCGCCCTTCGCGCCCGCAAAGTTTCGCTAATGAACAACAGCAAATGGGCGCGCCTATTTAACACACTTTGGCGCAGCGCAGGCTTGCAATACGCCCAAGCCAAACCCCTCACCAGCGACCAGCTATACGACATAGAACTAGAAATCTATTCCGACCAACATCGCGGCTACACCAGCGACTACATCGCAGGTCCGATTGCCTTGGTGGAAATTGAATACATCATCATACCGCTGCCCGAAACCATCTGCCGCCAAACCCTTGCCGCCGCGCTGGCAAAAAGCGGGCAGTATGAAACCGAATGGCTTGCAGACAGCCTGAAAGTGTACGGATACCGTTAGGAAACCCATGCCCCCCGAAACCCTCTTCCCCAAACGCCCCGCCCCCGCCCCCTTGCCGCCCGAACTCGCCGATTTCCACAGCCCCAGCTACCAACACGCCCTCACCGCATACAACCTCGCCCACGAAATCCACGGCGATGCCATACTGTTTGACCACGCCCAAGCCGCCCGCAGCAACCGCCAACTTTGGCGCGATTATCCCGAATTGCGCGGGCAATACTGGCAAATCGGCAGCTCAGGGCAGGGCGACTTTTGGTTACTGCGCCGCGACGGCAATATCTGCTGGTACGACCACGATTTAGGCGAAATCACCCCCGCCGCCATCGTTGATTTCGACATCACATTTGACCAATTTCTAGCCCTATCCGCCTACCTCGCGCAAATAGAACGCACCCTAGACACAAACGAACACTATTTCGTCAACCCCGCACACCGCCAAGCCTTTGCCGACACGCTCAACCGCATCGCCCAAGGCTTGTTTGCGCGTTATCCGTATCGGTATTTTGATTAGCCGATAGGACAGCCTGAAATCCCATTTTTAACCCAACCCGAAAGGGAAACCGATGAAAACCAGCGTAACCTTCCGCTCCAATGCCTTCCCGCCCGTCAAAAACGACACCATCAACGCACTCATGCGCTAGGGTCTGTTGACAATCAGCCTTGCGGCGGTGTTTTTGGCAAAAAATACCCGCCTGCCGCGTCAAAAATGCTCGCAAGGTGTCCAACCTTGCTGTGCTTTTTTCCTTGCATTCGGGCATTTTTTACTCAAAAAACCGTCTCGCAAGCCGAATGTCAACAGACCCTAAAAACTCGCCCAATGGCTTGCCGCCGAATTGCCAAGCACGGTTTGCCCGTAACCGATTGCTATGACGAGGATTGGGGCTGGGAAATTGAATTTGAGCACGCCGGTTTCCCGCTGCGCTTGGGCTGCGGCAATATGGACGAAGAAGCGGGAGCGGGCGAAGCCGCCGCATTCTGCTGCTTTATCACGCCCAGCCGCGCCACGCTGCGCCCGCTCAAACGCCTGTTTCGCGCCGTGGACACCCGCCCCGCGGTGGGCAGGCTCGCCGATGCGCTGGATGCCGTGTTGCGCGCGCATCCGCAAATCAGCGACATTGAATGGCAAGACGAACAGGCAGCCTGAAAGCCCGCCGACCCGTTTTAACTTCGTTGAAGCCCGCGGCTTTCAGGCTGCCGCTTAATCCCATCATCACCAAGGACCCTTATGGCACGCAACAGCGAATCGCTCAACACCTTAATCTCCACCAGCGGCACCATCGCCGGCATGGGCTTGGCAATCGTCGGCATTTTGGCGGCGAAGCAGTCGATGCAATACAGCGAAATGATTTCGGACGATATGTTTTTGTTTTCCTCCATCGGCTTTTTGCTGGTGGTTATCGGCTATCTGGCGCAAAAACATAGCGAACAGCATTACTACGCCCGCTTGGTGCGGTTGGCGGAATGGCTGTTTCGCTGTCGCTGCTGCTGGTGGTTGCCGCGGCGCTGGTGCTGTTGTATGCCGAGGCGTAAGCCCAAAGGCAGCCTGAAAACCTATCCGCGAAAAGAAATCCCATGTGGCAAAAACTGCAAACGCTCCCCAACCAACAAACCCACAGAGGCAAAATCCTCTACTGGCACATCCGCGATGGCGCAGTCTGGCACCAACACCGCAAAATCCGCCGCGCCGACCCTGCCACGCTAGAAGTCTTCCAAACAGATGGCGGCTCAGGCTTTATCGCCCGCGATAAAAACCACGTTTACCACGCATGGACAACCCTAAAAAACATCGACCGCGCCAGCTTTGAACACATTGCCGCCTACCTCTGGCGCGACAAAAACCACGTTTACGCCGAACACGAAACCTCCCTGCGCCCCATTGCCGAAGCCGACCCCGCCACCTTCCGCTATCTCGGCAATGACTGGGCAGCCGACCAATGCCACGCCTATTACGCCGCCCGCCGCGTCAAACACTACACCCGCCCCGACACCCTGCGCCTCATCGGAGCATGCTACGCCGCCGATGCCGACCACGTTTACTGGGACGGCAAACTCCTGCGCCAAGCCGACCCCGCCACATGGCAGTTTGTTGCCGCTGCCCCTGCGTTCTCCCGCGATGCCCGCCATGTTTACTGCTACTGGGACCCGCTCCCCGAAGCCGACCCCGCAAGCTGGCGGCATCTGCACGACAGCTTTTCCAAAAAACTCCGCCACGTCTATTACGGTACACGCATCATCCCCCACGAAAACCCCGCCGATTGGAACACGGAACGCGCCCAGACTACCGATGCCATGCGTGTCATGCGGCACATCGCCCAAGCCCAAGCAGACGATACGGCAGCCTGAAAACCGCAGGTTTCAACAAAGTTAAAACCCGTTGCCCCGTTTTCAGGCTGCCTATGCAGGCAACACCCAAGGCAGCCTGAAAATCCAAAAAGGAACCCGCCATGAGCAACACCCATTACGTCTGCTTCCCCTGCCGCACCGCCGTCAAACGCGCAAAATCATGGTGCCGCGACGACGAAGAACGCGCCCCGCGCTGCCCCCATTGCGGCGGCGCGTGCACCGAATTGGATTACCGCGCCCCCGTTCCGCCCAAAAACAAAGGCAAAGCATGGGCGGCGCTGTTCGCCCGCACCCTAGCCGAACAACGCCGCCGCAACGGCTACGACCCCGCCGCGCTTGCCGCCCGCAAGCACCAACTGGAACGCGAAGCCGCCGCCCTGTCGGCACAGTTAAACGACGCGAAAAACCCGCCCCATCCCAGCCACGCCAAGCAAATCCGCCGCGAACTGCGCCGCGTGCAAAACGCGCTGGTGTGGTACGGCGTGCGGCCGGATGAGGCAGCCTGAAAACCCGCGCCACGGAGCCCCACATGTTCAACTTCTTCCGCCGCCCCAAAATGCTCACCTTCGAGCAAATCCGCGCCGAAACCGACCGCCTGCGCGCCCTTATAGGCGCACCCGATAATGTGTGTCCGCTGCTCAGTTCTCCGTTTGGCGACGGCTCGCCCTTTCTCCGCATCGTGGCAGACGGCTATATTTACGCCAACGAAGAGCGTGGTCATGTTTACAACGAAAGAAAAACGCAGGATTTAGACGAACTGCTGTATTGGATAATGAAAGACATCACGTTCAGTATGGCGGTGGATTACGAAGTCGCAAACCGCGTCCCCCATGCCGACTTCCGCCGTATGCTGTTCGCCAAAGATTTGGAATTATTAGGCAGCCTGAAACCCGAATGGCGCGAACGCAAGCAGCGGGAATACGATGCCGTTCTAGCGCAATACCCGTTTAACGATGAAATTTGATACAAGGTAGCCTGAAAATCTGTTTGCCGCCCGCTGCCCAAAAGCAGCCTGAAAGCCCGAAATGCCCCTCACCGAAGCCAACCTTGCCCACCCCCACCGCCAAGCTGCCCTGTGCGCCAAACTCAATCGCGCAGGCGTCGTATTCCGTTTCGGCGTATGGCAAGCCCCCGCGCACAGCGACCCCGAAGCCACGCACGCCGCCGCGCTTGCCGCCCTGTTTGCGCAAATTCTGCAAGCCGACCACGATGCCCAAGCCGAGCGCATTGCGCAATACCACGCCGAGCGGCTCGCCGCCGCCCGAAACGACACCGAGCGCGCAAAAATCCGCCGCGCCGCCGCACAAAACCCGCTGCCGCCGCTCAGTTTCCATCCCCAAGCCGCCCGCAGCGCACCGTTGGACACCCGCTTTATTCAACCCGCTGCCAGCCTGCGCCCCTGCAGCGACTACGCCCAAGCCGTCCGCCCGCGCAGCCACACCGCCGCCCAAGCCGAATTTGACCCGCAAAACTGGTTCGTCCGCCTTTATCGCGCGTTCAACGAGCCGCCCTACGGTTTGGGCAGCCTGCCCGAAGCCGACCGCCGCGCCCTGTGGGCAGATTTCTGCGAACAAACGGGGCTGCTGCCCGAAGCTGGCATCAGCGTGCGCGACTGGGTGCGCCACAACAGCTACAACCACAATGGCAGAGCGCAATACAGCCGACACCCGCTCAGCAACTATTTTGATGCGGGGTTGGAATGGTGGGGCATCTGGTGCCTCACCATACACCACCCCCGCCGCCAAACCGTCGCCGCCCTTGCCGCCAGCGCAACCGATTAGGCAGCCTGAAAGCCCGAAATGCACACCACCCTTGCTAACTTTGACTACCGTTTTTTCAATGATGCGGCTGGGCAAAACGCGCACCAAAAACATCATTCAGTTTTGGCAAAAACAGCCCGATGCCTACCATGAACTGTGCCGCGCAGGCGCGCTTTTCCCGATACAAGGCATTCGCGCAGGCAGTTTTTCCTTTTTTATCAACGAGTCAGCCCCCGCCGAATGGCAATGCAAAAGAACGTTTGACCGTTTCCATTTCCATTTTCACCACCACAGCAATGTATGGATTATCGACGGCAACGCACTGTATGCCCTGCGCCTTGCCGATTTCCCCGATAATGGCAACGGCGAATACCGCATCACTACGCTAAACGGGCAAACCATCAAAACCGCGCAAAAAATCCCCGCCGCCGCAGGCATCTGGCAACTGCATATCGGCGTGCTGCACCAGCCGTCAAACGGCAACACATTCGGGTTCGGCATTCGTTTCACCCGCGACACGCGCAGCAGCCCAATCAACACCCCGCGCACGGAATTTGATTTTGATGCGGGCAGTTAGGCAGCCTGAAAACCCGTTTTTCCATTTTGGCTTTGCCACTTCGCTACGCCATGCAGGCTGCCTGTCAAAAATATAAAAGGCAGCCTGAAAACAACAAACCACACCATCCACACCCATGCAAAAATTCATCCTCCTGCGAGGGCACGAAGGCGCAGGCAAAACCACCTACGCCGCCCGGCTCATCGCCCAATTCCAACGCGACTACCCGCAAGCCCGAATCGTATACATCGACAACGACCAAGCCCTCACCGACCCGCAAGGCAACTACCATTTTGACTTTGAGCAATTCGCCGCCGCCCACCGCCAAAACCAAGCCCGCCAGCAAGCCGCTTTTGAATACGGCAAAGCCCATCCCCAAGCCGATTTGCTGATTATCAACGCCAACCCCAATCAAAAACGCAAAACCTGCGAAGCCATGCTCGCCGCCGCCCGCAGCCACGGCTTTTCCACCGAAACCTACCGCCTGCACCACTTCCATCCCAACCTGCACGGCGTGTCGCCCGAAGAAGTCGCCCAAAGCTACGCGCGGCTCAACGCCAACCCCGTGGAGGGCGAAATCCACATCGGTAAAGTGGACGAAAAATCAACAAATTGCTATGATTAGGCAGCCTGAAAATCCGATAAACCCCCAACCACACATCAAACCAAAGGCGTACCATGCAGCCTGAAAAACCCATCATCTTTACCTACATTGAATCAACCCATCTTGAAACAGAAGAGGAGAAACTCATGCGTAATCTCAACACTCTGATGCACCGCATCTTCATGGACATTGAAGGCGTAACCGACTCCGCCCTTGTGGACGGCGCAGCAGGCAAACTGATGAAACACGAAGGCAACCACACCGATTTTGACACCCTCACCCACGGCATCGTCGCCATCTACAACTTCAAAGCCCGCATCTCCCGCGCCCTGCAAACCAAAGAGCCGATGGAATACTTTTGGGTAACCCTGCAAAACCAACACCACGTTTTCTACCCCATCCCCATGCGCCCGCACATGTTTATCTACATCGCCGTGGACAAAACCAGCACCATGCCCACCAACGTTATCACCAAACTCAAACAACTCACCCTGCCTACTGATTAACCCCAATCGGGCGCAATCCCGTTTTCAGGCTGCCTCTATATCACTCATACCAAAGGCAGCCTGAAAACTTGAAAATCCCACTCCCTGTCCCTAATTAAGAACACCATGAAATACAACCCATTCAAAAGAGGCAAAAAAATGACCGAACAAACCCAAACCCCCGAAGCAGAAAACCCAAACACAGCAGCGCAAACCGAAGAGCGCGCAGAAAACACCCCGCCCACGCTGGAATCCCTGCAAGCGCGCATCGCCGAGCTGGAAGGGCAGCTCAAAGACGAACAGCTGCGCAGCTTGGCAAACGAACAAAACCTGCGCCGCCGCCATCAAGAAGAAATCCAAGCCGCGCACAAATTTGCCGCGCAAAAATTCGCCGCCGAAATGCTCACCGTTAAAGACTATCTGGAAATGGCGCTGCAAGACCAAAGCGGCAACTTCGAAGCCATGAAAACAGGCGTGAGCATGACGCTCAACGAGCTGAACAAAGCCTTTGACCACACCCAAATCAAAGAAATCCCCGCCGAAAAAGGCAGCAAGCTAGACCCGCACCACCACCAAGCCATGCAGGAAATCGAAGCACCCGAGCAGGAAGCAGGCACCATAGTGGGCACACTCAAAAAAGGCTACACCCTCAACGAACGCGTATTGCGCCCCGCCATAGTAACCGTAGCCAAAGCCGCCTAATCCGCGACCAAAAGGCAGCCTGAAAACGGCGAATATCCGTTTTCAGGCTGCCTTTGACACAAAATCCGCTATAATTCGGGCTTTTCGCGCACCCGGTGCAGCACACTTCCCATCCATTCCACGGAACAAGTAAAAATGAATATCCTCCTGCTCATCATCATATTACTCGCCGTACTCATCGTCGTCGTCGCCTACAACATGCACCAAGAAAACCAGTACCGCCAAAAAATCCGCAGCCAATTCGGACACGCCGACAGCGATGCCCTGCTCAACGCCAGCCACCGCTCCACCCGCGACGGGCAAACCTTCGCCGAAACAGGCAAACGCCTGCGCCACAGCCCCGCACAACCCGAAACCCAAACGCCCGCCCCCGCCGAGTCCAACCCCCCCAAACCCGCCGCGCCGCAAACGCAGCCTGAAAACCCAAAAACCGAATCGCCCCAAGCCAAACCAACCAAACAACCCGCCGAAAACTCCGCCGCGCAAACCGCCCACAACGAAATCAGCATCACCCTGAGCGAAAAACCCGAATTTCAGGCTGCCGAACCGGAAATTTCCGTAACCCTCGCCGCCCCCGCGCCGCCCGCCGCCAAACCGAAAACCAACCCCAACCAATCCGAACTGCAATTTGACCGCGCCGAGCAACAACCCAAGCGCGAAACCCCGTTTGCCCGCATCATCAACAGCGTAGCCGAAGCCACCGAAACCCGCAAACCCCTCGTCTCGCTCGCCAGCTTGGAAAACAGCGACCTGCAATGGTTTGACAAACGCTTTGACTACATGAGCTACATCGCCCTATACGAACCCAAAGAACTCAGCGTCATCCCCCGCCTGTCGGGCAGCCATCGCTTTCAAATCGTCGGCTGCACCCTAGACGGACGCTTCCAAATCGCCGAACCCATCCCCGGCGTTGCCTACCAAGCCTTTGTGATTGGCTTGCAAGCCATCAGCCGCAGCGGTTTGGCCGGCGAAGAAGAGTTGGAACACTTCGCCCAGCAATCGCGCCAGTTCGCCGAAAAAATGAACGGCATCGCCAGCACCACCCACACAGGAGATTTCCTTGAAGCCGCCCGCCCGCTCGACGAACTTTGCGCCCGCGTAGACCAAACCATCGCCATCCATCTTGTCGCCCGCTCCAACGTGTCGGGCAACGAACTGCGCCACACCGTAGAAAAAGCAGGCTTTATGCTGATGCACGACGGCACCTTCGCCTATCTCGGCAGCGACGGCGACCCCAAATACACCATCGCCGCCCTTGATGGCAGCGTGTTCACCGAAGCCCTGCTCAGCAACCAGCCCTACAAAGGATTCAGCATGCTGTTTGACATCACGCGCGTTCCCAGCGCCGAAGAAGACTTCAACGAATTTATGAACATCGCCGTCAAGCTGTCCGGCGAACTCGGCTTAGACCTTGTGGACGACCAAGTGCGCCAGCTCTCCACCGAGTGGCTCAAAGAAGTCCGCACCTATGTTGGCGCGCGCCAAACCGAAATGCGCCGCGTAGGCATAGAACCCAACAGCCCGCTTGCCAAACGCGTGTTCGCCTAACAAACAAACCGTATCCTAAAATTTTGGATACGGTTTTTGTTTGCGGATTAGGTTGGTTTCACAGAAGCGCATATACTCGTTTTCAGGCTGCCTCTGTCTAAATGAGGTGTTAAACCTCCAAGGCAGTCTGAAACTGTGCCTCCATTTTTATGCTGCCATTTTTGCTGTTTGCTGCTTCTGTTGATAAAAGTCCCCGAACAAAAAACCATTATTGCGCAATCATTTGACCGTTTTACAGAAACATTTTCTGTTGTGGGGATTGACAATATTGGTTTGTGTGCGTATAGTTCGCATCTTTCGCTGCTACGGCAGTCAAAGCTTCTGTAAAGAAGCTTAAGTTTTGTTCTTTAAGAAGACAGATTACCGATAAGTGTGAGTGCCTGATGGTCTCACACTGCGACAAAAACAGACAAGAAGGATTGATGATGATTTAGGCTTTTAGTTTGAATTGTTATTGATTGCCTTGTCAGTTTCTTTGAAGCAGACCAGAATAAAGTAAGTTAGAGATTAAACATAAGAGTTTGATCCTGGCTCAGATTGAACGCTGGCGGCATGCTTTACACAT
>ERZ772924.1376-NODE-1376-length-11539-cov-4.369209_pt1 | contig 11539 bp, 6 predicted proteins | sample MGYA00512116_ERZ772924 | MGnify/ENA primary metagenome ERZ772924 (study PRJEB29015, sample SAMEA2737920) | human oral metagenome | biome: human oral; feature: human-associated habitat; material: dental | place: China | collected 2134 ...
CCTGCTCCAGAGATTTTTGTTTGGTTCCCCATTCTCGGAATCAGGGGGACTCGTGTACTGGACGGCCCAGCCGTTCACCATCACCACCAGCTCATCGGATATAGAATCGCCGGCAAGATTCGCCACCTCGACGAAGGATGTCGGGTCGGTATCAGAGATCAAATTGTATTTATTGTCGGAACCGGTCAGTATGAATGATCTGTGGCCTGCGGGCCCGGAGCGGGCACTCCTGTTGTAGGTTCTCCCCTTCTCATTGGTCATTTTCCAGCGGATCTCTCCATCATCGAGGTTGTAGGCGGTGTCTCCGTCGAGAAGGGCGGAATCCGTCAACTGGAGCTTATTCTTTTTACTTGATGGATGCTCGCCGGTGACCTGTCCGGTGAGGGTGTCCAGGACCACTGTCTTGGCATCATGAACTGGGTTGGAAATCTCGACGGCATCTGGCAGTATGCTGAACTGCACGGCAATATATCGACCCGTGGGGCTGGTGTACGGATAGTGCACGCGAAAAGGAGCTTCTCCACACCACATCACGTCCATGCAGAAGCCGGTGCTTTTCCGTGTGTAGCTCCACAAGGTGGTGCCGTCGGCGGGATTGAGACCGATCACGCCCTCGGTGGTGAGTAGCACCGGTCCGGCGGCTCCAGATGTGGTGGCCAGCAGTCCTGGCACCTCCTTGGTCCAAGCGAGAGTAGTGCCAATGCCCGTAGAGCGCTCCGGCAGAGGGCCTTCGGGAAGCGGGGCAGTCGTCTGCGTGACCGGGTTAGTCACAGTATGAGCCACAATGACCGCTGAGGTCAGCACCGCGGTGGGTACCACAATGCGCGTGAACCGGAGAATCCCGTGCAGAATCTTGTTCCCTACGCTGGTGACGGTGGAGACTGTGCTGGCGCGGTAGGGAGTGAGAATGGATGGATCATCGGCGCTGCCAGGGGTGGTTCCCAAGCGGTCCCTGACTCCTCGGAGCAGCAAGTCAGTGACGAGCGTCAAACCCAGCCCGACCGATGCCAGGCCCGAGGCCAGCAGGAAAGCGGACTTGAACGAGGTCTGGTCGTAGAGCTTCCACCACCAGTGCACCAGAAAACCGGCGAATGCAACCGAGCACAGGGCGAAGAACAGAGCAATCAAGCGCCTCCAGGCGTTATTCTGGCTGCTCCAAGCCCAGGTGATAAAAATCGGAAGAATTCCTAGGAACAATCCGAGCAGCAAACCTTTGGGTGGGCCAAAAGTGTTGTCGCTAAAGCCCAGAAAAACGTACAGTGCAATTGCGGAAATGATGATGAGGATTCCGCTGAGTCGGAGATTCCTGAGCGTCGAGATGTGCCGCGACAAGAAGGCGTATCGTCGCTGGTCTTTCGCCGGTTCGGAAGTTTTTGTGTCCTCCGTGGCCGGGGTGCCGACATCGTCGGTGGGGGTTTCTGGGTCGTGTGTGGTGGGGGTGGTGTCGGGTTCTTCGGACATGATCTCTACATGTCCTCCTCTCCCATGCGGATAGGTTTGCTGAAGACCTTTTTGGCATCGCTGTCCATCTCGATGCGTTGCATGTCGTCGGTGCGTGGTTCCGTGGCGTCGGGGGTGGCGGGAAGCCAGGAATGGTTGATGTAGGTGGTCTTCTTTTCCTCTCCTTCCCCGACCGTGGTGACTGTTCGCAGAAGGAGGCCGGGACCGGTCGGCAGGTTCACACTGGTGACATATTGTCCGGTGACATCCACGCTCGCGCCACTGTCGATATTGATCAGGTCCCGAGGCAGGGCCGCCAGCGGAGTTTTGTCGGGGCTGGCGGCGGTCGCCACTGCCGCTTTCGGGTCCTTTGCGCGTTCGATCCAGCCATTGGGGTGGATGGCAGTGACGCCCGTGAAGGTTTCCAGCTCCTCGCCGGTTACAGTCGTCCTGATGATGGTGGAAATCACGTAAGAGTCTAGTTTCGGAAGCCTCAACAGTGAGTTCTGTGGGGACATGAGGAGGGAGTCGTTGGTGGAGCCGATGAGCCAGTTGTCGGTGCGGGTGGTGGTTGGTTCGGCGTGGGGGTCTGTGAGGGAGAAGACGTTGAGGACCCCGGTGCCGGCGGGGTAGTAGTTTTGGGCGGTCTCGACCACCAGGGAGTCGTTGACGATGGCTTGTCCTAGGACGAGTCCGGATACTTCGATGGTGCGGACCTCGTTGCCGGTTTTGGTGTCGAGGACCACGATGTTCATGCGCTGATCACTGATGCTGCTGCTTCCCTCGGAGGTCATCCAAGGTCGGAGGTAGAAGGCCAGATACTTTTCATTGGAGATGAACGCTGTGCTTGTGCATTCCTGAAAATCAAGGAATGATCCTTGGGGGGTGTTGGACTCGTCGTAGAAATAGTGTGTGTGCATTTCTGGTGTGATCTTGCGTGCCCAGCGCACCGAACCATCCTGTGGATTCAGGGAAGCCAGAGTGGTCCCGGGAAGCGGGGGCGCGGAGGAAGTTTCTTCTGGTTTGGGGTTGTAGGTTTTGAAGTAGGTTGCAGTTCCGTTTGTCCTTGCGCATTCGATCCGTGCCTCGATTGTCTTTTTAGGAAACGTGACCTCCCAGCCGGTGTCGGTCTGAATGGGAGGGCTGACGAGGTCGGAGGTGTTTCCGGCTTCGGTGATGGTCACGGAGTGAGTATCGCCGTCGTTGTGTGGGGTGCACGATGCCAGCAATGAGATGCACGCCAGCCCTGTCAAGGCGCAGATGAGTCGTTTATGAAGCTTCATGAAGCATCTCCCGTCAACCCATACAGGCGATAGGAAGGGACATACTCGTATCCGGTGCCCGTGAGTGGAGAATACGAAGAGTACCAGTCCGGTGAATCGAATAGTCTTTCGTCATCAATTTTCAAGGTGACGAGGGTTGACTCCGGGGTATTGATGACGTTTACAACCTCTTTTGCATCCCGTTTCGATAGCTGTGAGGGGGTGAAGCTGCTAGACATATATTCTGGGAATCGAAGCATGGTTCGCAAATCTAGGGGGATTGATGCTCCGGTTGACCCGTCGCCGGGTTTCATGACGATTTCTGCTGACAACGTTTCACCTTGTGCCGCGGGGGCGATGCCCACGGTGGCGGCAGCCAGCCCGGGATACTGATTGGCGGGGGGAGCGGTGTTGGTAGTTGGATCGAACACGGTCCCCACCGTCGGTTTGCCCTGTTCGAGGTGTTTGACACCATTGTCGTAATCTCGAAATTTTATCTTTTCATCCTCGGGGATCGGATAGGCGGCGAGTGTGCCGGAGGCGTGGGAGGCTGTGCCATTGAGCCCAATGGTCTTTCCCATGTCGATGGGTTTCATTTCTTCCAGCCCTGCAAGGGAATCGAGCGTCACGACGCGGGTCTCCTGCGCTTGGACGGCTCTCGAGTCTTCTTCTTTTTCCCTTTTGACAACGAGAGCTTTCGTGTACTGGGCGGTGCGACCCCCCACGATCACCGGATAGCCGGTCAGGATGTCGATTGCGATGTTTTCCACCGTCGTGGTGTCAGTCGGATCGGCGTCGGACATCAGAGTCAGCGACTTGCTTCTGTGCTCTGGTCTGTCCTCGTTGAATTTTCCGGACAGGATGAAGCTTCTGTGTCCCGCGGGGCCGGAATAGTCACTGGGGGAATACGGTCCTGGTTCGTCGTCAGTGAGGGGTTTCAGGGTCCAGCGGACTTTTCCGTCGTCGAGGTTGTAGGCGGTGGTGCCATCGAGAATGGCGGAATCGGTGAGCTGTAGATGCCACCTGCTGCTCGACAGGTGCTCGTTGGTCACGTGACCGGTGAGAGTGTCGACAACGACCGTCACGGCATTGTTGGTGTGGAACTGCGTGAGTTCGTACGGGAGCATGATGCGTAGGGCGACGTACCTGTCGTTGGGGCTGCTCACCAGGTAGGAACCCGACAAACTACCGAAAGAGCCCTGCCCGCTCTCTATGCCCCGCATCTTTGCGTATGTGGCGTTTGTGCGCTGATAGGTCCATAGGGTGGTGCCGTCGGTGGGGTTGAGGCCGGTCAAGCCGTCGACAGTCAGTATCACCGGCCCGGCGGCTCCGGATGTGGTGGCCAGCAGTCCTGTGACGTCTTTCGTCCATGAGAGAGTGGTGCCGATGCCGGTGGAGCGCTCCGGCAGGGGTCCCTCGGGGAGTGGGGCGGTGTGGTTGATCGGAGCTGTGGAGGCCTGGATGAGGGCGATCGCGGTTGCAGCAGCAGTGATAGGGGCCAAGGCGAGAGCGGCCCGGCGGAGCAGGCAGGCCCAGCGACTCGAAGACGTGATGTTGTGTTTCATGGGGCGGTAGCGGGCCGGATCGGAGGGATCGCCGGGCGGGATGTTCTGGTGGTCACGGATGCCACGCAGCGCCACATCGAAAACAGTAAATACACCCAAACCCAGAGTCGCCAAGGCCTGGACGGAGGGCAGAACGATCCAGATGGAGGTTTGTTCGTGGATCAGCCACCAATATTGCCCCATGACACCAACTGCAACTATCGTGCAGACGGCGGTGATGGCAGCGAGTGTGCGCTTCAAAGGGCGCAGGCGGACACCGACAAACCAAAGGAACACAATGGCCAGTGTGAACAGGAAGTAGGGGGGCACGCCCCTCCACAGAAGTGTCAGCTGGACCCACCAGACGATCGCCAGAACAATCGCAGCGAGAACAGTGAATACGCCACCGAGTCGGAGCGCCCTGAGTGCCGAGATGTGCCGCGACAGGAAAGCGAATTTTCGGTCAGTTGCCGGTTCGGTGGTGTCGGTGTCCTCCGTGGCGGGAGTGCTGACGTCGTCGGTTACCGCGTCGTCTTCTGGAACCGAGCTATCGGACATGGATCATTGCTCCTTCGGCAGCGAGTCCGGTGGGGCCTCCACCCCGGGGGTGAGGTTTGAAAGTGACGGAAGGAAACCATCACTCGAGTTCTGAGAGGCGTGATGCAGGATGTGGGTCATCTTCTCCTGGCGCAGTGAATCGCGACCGCTCGTCGTATCAAACCAGGAAACCGGCGTGGGATAGGTGACCGTTGGTTTTCTCTCCTCGCTCTCCGTGCGTTGCGTGTAGAGGAGAATTCCCGCTCCGGAGGGGAGAATCACGTCGGCCACCAGCAGATTTTCTGCATCCAATGTCGTTTCGGTGTCGACGTGGAACAACTCGTGCTGCAGCGCTTCCAAGGCCTGTGTGCTCTCGGATGCGTCGCCCTGCGAGTTCACGATCTCCGCTGCCGCCTCCGGATCCTTGAAACGATCTATCCAGCCTCCGGGATGAAGGGCACGGACGCCGACCACGGTTCCCAGCTCCTCGCCCGTGGCGTTGACCTTGGTGATGGTATAGGGCCACAGGGCGTCGTAACTGTCGCGAGACGGAAGCTCCTGCGACATGAGCAGGGATTCGGGACTCGCTCCGATCAGCCACTGATCAGAGCGGAAGCTGGTGGGCTCGGCCTGCGCGTCACTCAACGAGAAAACATTGATGATCCCGGTGCCGGCGGGGTAGTAGTTCTGGGCGGTCTCGACTGCCAGCGAGTCATTGGTGAGGGCCTGCCCCAGAACCAGACCGGAGATCTCGACGGTGCGAACCGTCTCCCCGGTTTTGGTGTCCAAGACGGTGATGCCCACGCGCTGATCGCCGATGTTCTCGGAATCCTCGGGGTCCAGGTACGAATGAGTCCGGATCGCCAGATACCTCCCGTTGGGGCTGACGACAACCTGGTGAGTGGGCACCCCGGTCTGTGGTGTTGCGGCGATGCTTTCCTCTGCCCCGATGCCGGTGCTCATGGTGAGCCTCCAGCTCACGGATCCCGTGTTGGCATCCAAGGCAATAATCTCCTTGTCCTCGGTGCCCGTGATCAGGACGGGACCGTGTGCCGTGGGAAAAGCGTCATACTTTCGGACGGGGCTCGTCGCGGATTCCATGTGCCAACCGTCCTCGGTTTGGATAGGTTCTGGGAAAGGGTCGTGACTGGAGCGGTCGGATTTCGTGAAGGTGACGGAGTGAACCTGTCGTGGATGCCTATCGATGCTCCTGGAACATCCTGAAAGCATCACGGTGAGAAGAAGCAAGCCAGTCATCGCAAGCGTCAGCCGTTTGTTCGTGCTCATGCAGAACCCCCTGCCACGCCGTACAGGCGGTGGGTGTGGGTATAGTCGCCCTTCCGGCCTCTACTGCTGATTTCACGATCGGGATCGAGAGCCACCAGGGTGATCCCTGGGACGTTGAGAAAGATGGGGTTCTCACTCGAATTGAGGGGAACAGGCTTTTCGTCTTCCAACGGAAAAGAGACGGAACCCGGTTCGATGGGAATCGTGAGCCCTGCTGAGCCGTCGCCCGGGCGTATGACGAGCGCCCCCGACTGTTTTCCCTCCCGGATGGTCGCATCGATTCCGGTCGTGGCTCCCGCCAGGCTCGGGTACTGGGATACGGGGGTGACCTTTCGGGTGGCTGGGTCGAAGACGGATTCTGAGGTGCGAATGACTCCCGACCTGCGCGAGACACCGTGGTGGACGTCGGTGATTCTGCCAAGAGCGACCGGTTCCTCTTCGGAATGCCCGTGTCCAAGGAGGGAATCGAGTGAGACCGCGTGGGCTTCCCGTCCTTCATCGGTGCGCAGCGACTCGCCCTTGTCATCCGCCGGGATGGGGTTCTCGTATTGCACCGCCCAGCCGTTCACCAACACCGGACCAAAGTCGCTCAGGGCGATCCGGGATTCTTCGGAAACGCCTCGTTCTTCGTTGTCTGAAGTCAGGGTCACCCGTGCGCTGGCTATCCGGTCCTCGTTCTGGTCGCGTTCGAACTTTGCGATGAAACACCGGTGCCCCGCTGGACCCGAATAGCCCGTGTACCCATACTTCTCTTCTACGAAGGACCAGAGCTTGTGGCCGTCCTGGAGGGAATAGGCAGTTGCTCCATCCAGCACGGCGGCGTCGCTGAGCTGTAGACGCCAGAAGTCGTTGGAGGGATGCTCGCCGGTCACCTGTCCGGTGAGGGTGTCGATGACAACGGTCATGGCATTGATGGACGAATCGTGGTCGGCGTGTGTCGTTGGGTGTCGTTCCCACAGTTCCCTGGGGCCCAGGATCCGTAGCGCCACGTGGCGACCGGTGGGGCTGGCCACCATGTGGGAAACATAATGTATGTCGTCGTTTCCGTGGCTGGAGCGGGCCGTGGGATACGTGGCTCCTGGCCGGCGATAGCTCCACAGAACCGTTCCGTCGCCGGGGTTGAGGGCGGTCACGCCGTCCTTGGTGAGCAGGATCGGCCCAGCCGCCCCCGCCGTGACTTCGATCAGCCCACGGACATCCTGCCTCCACGTCACCTCGCTGCCAATGGCGGTGGGACGCGCGGGCAGGTCGCCTGCCGGGGCCGTGGCGGTCGTGGAGACCGGACCCGTCAGTGCGGGAGCGAGGAAAACCGGGGCCACCAGCACCACGACGGCTCCCGCGACGAGGGCGAGGCGGAGCAGACGCCCGCGCCACCGAGACGTGGCATTCGTGTCACGGAGGGGGCGGAAACGTGCGGGATTGGTGGGGTCGCGACGAGAGATGTCGAGCTGATCCCGGAGTGCTCGCAGCAACAGATCGGCGACGACGAACACCCCCAGGCCGAGGGCCAGCAGCGCCAACACCAGGAACAGGGTCACGCTGATGGAGGACTGCGAATGAAACAGCCACCACCGGTACACCTGAAAAGCCACCAGCGGGACCGCGTCAATGACGACAAGGCAGACGCCCCACACCTTGGAGGCCCCTTTCCAGAACCCCAGGAGCCAGAGGAGCGGAAGCGGGGCGCCGAACAGCAAGAACTGAATGACGTGGCCCTGCGGAACGGGGAAACCATCCCACCACAGGCAGGCCAGCAGCAGCGCGACGAGAAAGGCGATCAGCCCGCCGATCCTCAGCGCTCGCAGGATCAGCACCCGGCGGTTCGCGGCGATGGGGGCGTCGCCCGTGTCGGTGTCGTCAGAGGTCTGGGGCATGTACTTTATTATCGAACAAGGGAGGGTCATTCGCCTCGGTTTTCTGGTTGTGCAGCACTCAACATCCATGTGGAGTGCTGCACATGGACGGTGAAATCATTGAGTGTCGTGTAACCGGGGTGAAGTTTTAGCTCTTTTCCATGTGAATTATTTCCCGGGATAGGATCTGTTTATCATCGGTGGTGACGTGATCGGTGATCCAGGGCATGTCGTCGGTGCGCAGAGCCGTGCTGTCCGGGGTGGCGGGAAACCAGGAATACGTCGTGCGGCCTTCGATGTTGTCCCCCCAATCTTTGTTGGCAGTGGTGTTTGTATACAGGCGAATTCCCGGGCCCCTGGGAAGGGTTTCTGCAGAGACTCTGAAACCGGTGGCATCGATGATTGTCCCGGTTTCCACATGTACGAGCTCGGTCGCCACACCGGAAGCGGACGACTCCTGGGCCAGGGTGGTGGCCGCGGCCTCCGGATCCTTGAAGCGTTCGACCCATCCTCCGGGAAGCACCACGCGGGCGCCGGTCACTGTGCCCAGGGTCTCGCCGGTGGTGCTGAGCCGGGTGACGGCGCAGGGCATGGGGAGATAGGTCCGGTGGATCTGGTAGTCCTGCTGGAGGTCTGTCAGCTCGTTCGGGGCCAACAGGAGCGAGTCGTGTGTGGTGCCGGCCAGCCACTGGTCGGTTCGAAGGGTCGTGGGCTCTGCCCGGGTGTCGCCCAGGGAAAAGAGGGTGAGCGTCCCGCTGCCAGCGGGGAAGAAGTTCTGGGCGGTTTCGACCACCAGGGAGTCGTCGGTGAGGGCGTGGGCCAGGACGATTCCCGAGACCTCGACGGTACGGACCTCATTTCCGGTGTCGGTGTCCAGGACGACGATGCCCACCCGTTGGTCCCCCGGATCGGTGGACTTCTCGGACACCATGCGGGCCCGCGCCTGAATCGCCAGATAGCGCCCATTCGGGCTCACGGTGGCGTAACCCACTTCCTCGTCATCAGAGTGACGGAGCTTTTTCCTGCTGCTGTCGAGCAGCGACTGATGTGTGTCGCTGTCAGCGGTGTCAGCCACGGGATCCGACCCCAGAGTCCTGGCCCAGCGCACCGAACCGGTATCGGGATTCAGCGACACCAGGGTCGTCGTTTCAACTGTCGTCCCCTTGACGGAATCGTCCGGGGTTGCCGGGCGGGACGTGTGGAAGAGAGCAATCGGCCCACTGGCCGTGGGGAGGGTCAGATTCGCGTACAACTTATCTGTGAGATCAACCGTCCATCCGGGATCGGTCGCGCTGGGAGCGGAGACGAGGTCGGACACGTCGCTGGTTTCCGTCAGAGACGTGAAACGGTTCCCCGCATCCCGGGAGCAGGCCGTCAGCGAGAAGGCCAGGAGCAGGGCAGCCGCGATGAAGCGGGTGAGTGGGGTCAGAGATTTCACGAGGCATCACCCGCCAGGGCATACAGATGGTACGGATATTTCCGGTCAATGTCACTTGCCCCGTTGGCTTTTACTTCTCCCTCGGGGTTGAAGACGACGAGAGTCGTGCCGGGAACATTCATCATGGTGGTGATCTGCTCCTGTTGACTTCTTTTGGACAGCTGTCGGGGGGTCGATGCCTCGGTTGTCGTGGGCGGCCTGAACGGTCCGGGAACCACGGGAAGCGTCAGTCCTTCGGAACCATCGCAGGGCCGGATGGCGAGTGCCCGCGACACTGCCCCGCCATCGGCGACCCTGGTGATGCCCAGCCTGACCGCTACGGGGCCCGCGCACTCGGAGGCCGGCGTCACGGTCCGGGTGGCGGGGTCGAAGACGGTTCCCACCTGCTGGGCGGCAGGGTCTGACGATGATGTGTCGGGATAGAGGGCCACGGTGCCAGAGGCGTGGGAGGCGACGATATTGGGTCCGAAGGTCTTTCCGAGATCCACGGCGGGGGTGTCCTCCAGGCCGGCCAGGGAATCGAAGCTGACGGCCTGCATTTGCCGGGCCGTGTCTTGGTCGGGATCATCGACCTTCTCCGCGTACTGCACGGTCCACCCATTGATGCTTACGGGCCTGTCGTTGGAGATTTTTTCAGTTGCGGGAAAGTTTGATGCTGTGGCTTTCTGGCTGGGGTCTTTGTCTGAAGCGAGGGTCAGGTCGTAGATAATGTGCTGACGTGAATTGGGATTTATCATCATATCGATGACAAACGAATTGTGGCCTGCAGGACCGGTGAAATATTCACTTCCCTTCTTTGTTCCCGCCTCCAGGGTCCATCGAGCCTGACCATCGGAAAGATTGTAGGCGGTCCTGCCGTCGAAGAAAGCGGTGTCGGTGAGCTGAAGAGTCGAATACGCTTCGGTGAGGCGCTCGCTGGTCACCTGGCCGGTCGTGGTGTCAATGATGATGGTCAGGATGCCATGACGTATTTCCTCGCCGCCCTGCTCCACCCCGTCGGGGGCGTCGATACGAAACGCGACGTAGCGACCATTGGGATTGGTCAGCAGATATGAACGGTAGCGACCCGGTCCGAACATGTTGTACCACACCCCTTCCCGGAGACTGACGTATTGCGCTCCTGTGCGGTGGTAACTCCAGAGGGTGGAGCCGTCAGAGGGATTGACGGCGGTCAAGCCCTCGGGGGTCAGGATCAGGGGGCCAGCGACCCCGGATGCGATGTCGAGCAGACCGGGGACATCCTTCTCCCAGGCGATTCTGCTTCCGATGCGCGTGGGCCGGGTGGGAAGGGGGCCATCCGGAGCGTGGGCGGTGGTCTGGACCACCGGGTTTGGCGCGTTGTGAACGAGAAGCAACGTGAGTGTCAGTGCCAGAGCGGGCGCCAGCAGCGCGATGAAACGACGACCCCAGTACCTGCGGCCCCTTCGCCGAGAGGAACCGGAATCATCCTCGTCGCTCGCGTCCGGGCGGAAGGGACGAAACCGGGCCGGGTCATCGGGTTCGCCAGGAAGGACGTCGCGCTGGTCGCGGATGCCCCTGAGCCACAGATCGACGGCGGTCGCCAGCCCCAGAGCGACAGCCAGTGCGGCCAGCGTCAGCAACACGATGATGCTGAACGAGAAATCCGCATAGAAATGCCACCAGCGATGCACATGCCAACCCGTCACAGCGATCGTGTAGACAGCGACGAGCGATGCGAAAAACTTCCGCGCACCCCGCCATATCCTGCGGGCGAACTCTTCTTCGAACCAGTGACACACCTTGCGGACGAGCGCACTCGCGACCCACAGCGCCGGGAGAGGGAGCAAAAGCTGGAGAAATGATTTGAGTAGGTCTTGCGGCAGAGGGAAACTATTCCACCACACAACCGCCAGAACCATGCTGGGTAGGGCGGCAATCAGCCCGCCGATCCTCAGGGCCCGCAGGACCAAGACCCGCCGGTTCGCGGCGATGGGGATATCGTCTGCGTCGGTGTCGATGATGTCGTCAGAGGTCTGGGGCACGTACTTCATTATCGAACAGGGGAGGGTCACCCGTCTGGTTTCCGGGAAATCCCGCGGGCTTTGAGAAGCGGCCTGCGCATGTTGTCGACGTGCCGTGTGCTGTCCGGCTGATGGTGGTTTCGACTCGGGTCGCTCGTTCCTCCCGGCCCGGCTCAACCAGCTTCAGGGGAGGGAC
>ERZ772924.1381-NODE-1381-length-11527-cov-3.250523_pt1 | contig 11527 bp, 9 predicted proteins | sample MGYA00512116_ERZ772924 | MGnify/ENA primary metagenome ERZ772924 (study PRJEB29015, sample SAMEA2737920) | human oral metagenome | biome: human oral; feature: human-associated habitat; material: dental | place: China | collected 2134 ...
AAGTAAGGACAGCAACTTGAACCTCTACTGAACCTGTATCACCTTCGTGACGTGCATATTGTGCAATGATTTCATTTTTTTTCTCTTTTGAGATTGCCATGATATACTCCTTTTCTTTACGCTTCATCCGAGTGGCAGGTTTGGCATGGCCTGCAACCAAGAAGAAGTTATTTGTCTTTACGACATTCTTATTCTACCAAGAAGGATCAGCTTTGTCAAATCATCCTACTTTAAATCGTCTTGATCATTGATTGATCAACCTTAGTCACATAGTTCCCGGAAAATAGCTAAAAAAGAAGTGTTGCAATAGGCAGAGCACTTCTTTTTTTATTCATCAGTTGCAGCATCATATAGAGTCAGAACAGTCTGGTCTTCTTGACCTTCATTTGCAAAATGAATAGATGGCTGGTTTGTTAAAGGAGAGATAATTCCTATAGCAACCTTATAGCCCTTATCCTTATCCATCAGATTAGAAGTTGAAAGTGAGACTTCAAGCTTTTCCTCTTTATCTGGTAAAAGCTTGGTTAAATCAGGAGAAAGTTTCTTAGTTTCTACAATCTCCCCAGATTTATCAAGAACATAAATCTTAGTTTCCCAATTACGATAAAAAGGAGCCACTCCTTTGTTTGCTAAAGTAAGATTCAGCTTGGTTTCATCGCCTTGAGGCTTCAAGGACGCTGAAGGAACCCACAATCTATAACCCATGTTTTTCAACACTTCGTTATAGCCCGTATCATCCTTCTCATCAAGCACCTCAGCAATCTTAGGTCCTAAGAAGCTTGTATGCGATTGTTGAACTTCTTTAATCGTTTGTTCTAAATTATTCTTGAGAATGTTTTTCATGCTCACTGCACTAGTAAACTCACCACCAATCGGTGCAGTTTGCCAGGCGTCAGGCATCGCTACAAGGCCATCCTTCGCTTCTTCCTGGTCATAGTCGCCACCAGATTTTATCCAGTCCAGCCAAACCTTAGTACTTTCTTTCTCTCCGACCATATCATTATAAAGGCCGAAGCCATGCTTCTTCGCAGCAACAAAAGGCCGACGCATTAAAATATTGGCCTTGGGAAAAGCTTGAGTCCATGGAGTGATAAATGTTTCACGGACTGCTGCTTCTGGTAATTTTCTAATGTTTACCTCATCATTGACGTGCCATTCTCCCCAATGGCCGAGAACCCCAAGCTGAATAAAGGCAATTTGCCCACTTTTAGCCCAGCGCTCTCCCATAGCAGCAACAGCTTTTTGATAATAAGAAATCAAGGTTTTATCTGAATAATTAGGAGAAAAGCCTTTTCCATAGTCAGACTCATAGCGGTCCCCTGGATCGGACATTTCTTTTATGAGCCAAGAAGGAATATCTTCATGAGAAGTATTGGAAGGATAGTCTAAGACAAAGCGTAGAACAATATACTTACCTTCCTTTTTCCAGCGTTCCATCTGGTTGCTTTCTTCTATCTTTTCCCAATCATATACACCCTTTTGGGCTTCTAATTCTTTCCAAGTGACATCCATATATACCAGTTGAACATCGTCAGAAAGCTCCGATTCCTCTGCGGATGGTGCATAGCCCATCAAGGGATTTGGAATTGCCTCTTCAGAGTAGGTAAAAGTACGGTTTACTTGTTTTTTATTATTCAAGGAACTTAAGAAAAAACTACCAAAAATCGTGGCTACTACTAAAATAATTAAACTGTATCGCAACTTTTTATTCATTCCATTTCCAATCATGCTATCCGTGATACTCACCGTTATATTGGATAAGAGTCACGTCTGAAACCTGTTCAATATTCCGAATGCGTTCTACAAATGTGAAATCGTCTTTTTTGCAGAGGACTTCAACTGCCATTTCAACAGCATCTCCTCTAAGGGTCTTGGATTTCACAAAGTACTTGATCTTACCAAAAGATTGGATGATGCGGTCTCCTGTTTCATCTCCTTGGTAATGAATAATGAGAATGAAGACCTTACCTTGGTGCTGCATCCGACTAAAAATGAGTAGCATTGCAAAAATAACAACAGCTGTCACAATGGCTAAGATATACATACCTGCTCCAACTGTGATTCCTGTGGTGATGGCCCAGAACAAATAAAGCAGATCCATGGGATCTTTTACAGCCGTCCGGTAACGCACAATGGAAAGGGCACCGACCATCCCCAAAGAGATAACAACGTTGGTACTAATTGCCAAAGTCACCATGGCTGTTAGGATAGACATACCAATCAAGGTCATAGCAAAACTTCTTGAATAGACAACTCCAGTGAAAAATCGCTGATAAACAAAGTAAATAAAAGCTCCTAATGCGATTGCTAATAAAAGAGTGGCAAGAATTTTTACAGCATTTTGGGAAGTAAAATTCTCTGATTTTAATATTGATTTTTTAATCATATCTTGAACACTCATTCTTTTCTCCTATCTCTCCTAATAATCTGTGTCAAACCAGTACTCAAAATCATGCAAATATCTTGTCTTTTCAAAGCAAAGAACGTATTTTGATACCGCAATAAACTCTGAAGCCCCTGGGGGAATAATATCTTTGATGATCTGTGGTTGCATCTCCGTATATTTCACCTCAAAAACCAACTTGCCTTCCGGAAGAACTGGAATAGTCGGTAAGTTAGGGTCAAATATATCATAGCTACCAACAGCTGCTCGAACATTTGAATCAAAGGTCAAGCGTACTGTCCCTGCATCGTAGACCCACGGTTCCCGCTCGTAGTCAACAATTACACGAGGACGCATAACATTTGTCACACATTCAAAATAAAATTCCCGACAAAGAGGATGGGGACTATAGAGTAGAAATCCATAGTCGCCTTCAATAATTTTTTCCACCTCTTCTCGTGTTAAAGGCGCTGCTTCCTTATAGATATAATTTTCAAACTTTTTCTTTCTTTCCAACTTGATGCTACGATCGCTAAAATTATAAATTCTAATTCGATATTTTTTTCGCATCAAAATCCCTGCAGCCTTTTCCTCGTAACTACTATTCCAGTAATCGTCAAAATAAAGACTGCGAATGGTGTACCCTCCGTTTTGAGCGTGTCTATCCAAATTTAGAATAGACTCAAACCGTTGGGTCAGTAAGGCTTTTTCTTTTAAACCGATGAGATATTTCGCTTCATGGCGAAACTGCTCCTTTTTATCTGTTTTCATAAGTGTCAACCTTGATTCCCCCATCTTCCATTACATAGAAGCCTGAGACACCAAATTGTTTGGCAGTGTCTGTCCGATAGTAGTCAAAGGCCGCTTGTGAATTGCCTGTTTCATTTGTAGCAAAAACTCGAATAAAGTATTGACCTTTAGGTAAACGGTCTGTCTTAATACTGAGTTCCTTGATCCCCTTCTTATCTAGTATTTTTTCTTTGAAGCTTGGATCCTTGGCAAGTTCTACGTGATAGGTAATCTCTTGATTATTAAAATCATAAGATGGTAGCCATCTTAAGACTAGTTTCTTTCCTTCTACTTTAGGTTGGTCAATGTAGAATGGCTGAGGCGATTGCAGACTCTTCTTATAATCATGATAATTTTCTTCTACTTCTTTTGGTAGAGCATCCAAGACCTGATTATACTGGTCCTCATTAAAATACAAATGACCCAAATCTGGCATACGAGACAGATATGGTTTTACTATTTTAGCATAATTTTTACTCAAATCGCCAATATTTTCTGGTTTCAGCTGATTTTTATATAATTCATCAACTGTTCTTTCCAAACCAGTTCTGAATCTTTCTGATTTGAGCAAGCGTTGGAATAAGTGATTTCCCCAGTAGTTGCTGACTCCGTATTGCCAACTATTTTCTCCCAATGCACCTTGCTTACGGATTGCATACTCACTTTTGTGTAGGGAATCATCCAAGTCCCAAGGTAAGATATACCAACGTGTCCCATTCTTTGGACTGTAGAGGAACATATTCCGGTTTTGACTGTCAATATTGCCCATCAAAATCTGAAAGGCCATCCAGTACTGGACATTTTGCGCATCAAAATATTTTTCTAGGAACTCATCACTTGAGACTGACTCATCGTTTAGTTTATCCAACATGTCAATCAGCTTGGTATGGTCCTTGTCTCCTTTAACCTCTAAACGAGACTCGAATTTTTTCTTATCAAATTGAGGATCATCTTCTTTTCGAATAGCATCCGGCTCTCTATAGAATTCGAAATTATTAATCTTATAGAGATGACCACTTTGGTCAAGACCATGAGCTTCAAGAGCCGTCTTGTTTAACTGTTCAACTTGAGTGTAGATTCCGTAATCTTCAAACCCCTTCGATTCTTCTCCTGTCTCATCTTTGACATAGAGATGGACAAACTGAGTACGTAGTCCTACAATTTGCGGAATTCCTTCTATCAGTTTAAAAGCCAGTTTATTACGAAAACGGAGATAGTCGTAAGGATGCTTATTTAAATTAATGGTCCGTTGACCTTCCCATCTTCCCTTGCTCCTTTTAATCTCAACCTTGTAATTCTTTTGACTGGCTCTACTAGAGCTCTGCCCACGGATCTGAACCGTAGCATTGGGAACTTCTTCTCCAAAACCGAACTGTCCTGACTCAGGTCCTTTTTCATTGCCCACTTGCAGGAGTCCTTCGACTTGATAGCGTTTCACACCCATTTTTTCATAGTCATAAGCTGAATATTGGTTGACTTCACTCCAAGAATGATTGGTGTTTTCGACTGTATTTCCCCGTCTAACAGTCAAATACATGGTAATCACATCCGGATCCCCTTGGTTATACAAGGTTTCTTTGTCATACAGATGCAAGTCATTAATATTTTGCACCTTTTCCTTCTTCACCTTTTGGGTCACTTTGTCTTTTCCAGTATTTCCTGTGTTATCAAAAACTGCTAAAAGAATAAAGGCGAGGGACATCAATCCAAAGACTAGTAGAAACTTACCCCACTTATTATTCATCATTTCTCCTCGCTTCCAACGTATTATACAGCTTAGTAAAGAATCCTACTTCTTCACGTGAAACGACATCCTGACTTCCTAAAACACGGTAAGGAAGGTCTTTGGTATATTCAGTCAAACGAGCACTTGTTGTTAAATAAAGTATTAGTGAAGCTAATAAAAAGCCATAACCGATAAAAGATGTATCCATAAACTGAGTCAGAATACTAAAGATAACTGAAATTCCTGCAAACCACTTGGCGCAATCTTTACCCCCTTCATAGTCTACGAAATAAAGAAGTAAGAGTAAATTAACATTTCCTACAGCATAAAGTCCGTAGCCCAAACAAAGGGTCTGAAAATAGCCTTTCATCTGACTATTAAAGCCTAAGGGTAGAACCCCAAGCAAAACGATACCAACAAACATCGCTAGCAAGGTTGCTAAGAGTTGCTTCCAAGATAAATATTTTAATTCATTTCGGAGAGTCCGAAGCATATCCACTTCCGTCTGGTTGATTTTATCAACACTTCCAACCCCATCGTACAGCTGGTAATATTTCCTAAATTTCGGATAAAATACAACTTCTACCGAAACCACAAAGCTCACTGTTGACACCAAGGTTACGAGATAGGCTAACATAGCTGACACATCATAGACAGGAGCCGTACGAAAAAGCCCTCCAATCCCTTTGCTCAATGGTCCGAACCAGTTAATCACAATATGGGCAAAGAGCCCAATAAAAAGATAGATTCCAACCTTAAAAAGATTGAAATATTCATCAAACCAGATCAGAAACTCGAAATTGGCCTCATAGCTTTTCGGAAAATACCGATACATTATGCGAATCATTTGAATTAGGATATATGCATAAGCGATACAGGTACTCAGAAGCAAACCATAAGGGATCGACAAGGATAAAGCGAGGAATCCTGCTCCAAGCGTAATCAGGATCGCCATTGCAAATGTTTTTAAGATACTGCGATAGTCTTTAACCGCTGTTAGGTAATTGACAGCATGCCAAATCAAGCATAATTCACTAAACAGTAGCAAGTTTAAAACAATCTCTAGCAAGGGAATGCCTGATAAGAATAAGAACAAGCCGTAAGACACAAAGCCAATCCCCAACATCATGGCACCAGAAGAAAAGTAAGAAGGCAGAATTTTTTCAAACTTTTCTTCATAGAGCATATCGGAGACATAGCGGGTCACAACCATAGAAAAAATATTGGTAATGGCTAAGGAAGCTAGGATTGAGTAGGAAATCAACCCCAACAGATGGTCGCGTTCACTGTTGCCAAAACGACCAAAAACACTGAGATAGACAACTGCAAGAATCAGTAAAATCCCAAGAATCATTGGTCCAACATAAATAATGCCTGCATAGCCATATGCTTTTTGCTTGGCCAGGAAGCTTCCCTTATTATATACCTTTCTTAGTTCAAATCCCAATCCTGCCATTACTTCACATACTCCTTATACATTTGTCTATATTGGTCAATCATTTGATCATATTGGTAATATAGCCCGGCTCGTTTTTTAGCAGTTTTCCCCATCACCAGCCTTTCTTCTTCCACAGAAGCCATCCGTAGCATAGCATCAGCCAGGCCACTTAGATCAGTAGGGGGGACACAATACCCTGCTGGTCCCAAATTATCGTCTTCTCTTCCCTCCAGCAATTCTCTACAGCAGCCAACGTCTGTCGTTACACACGCTTTTCCAGCTGCCATTGCTTCTAGAACAGAAAGGGGCTGTCCTTCAGAAATACTGGTTAAAATCATAAAGTCCATTCTTTTGAGGTATTCTTTGATGTCAACCCGGCCGGTAAAAATCAGGTTATCTAACTTCAATTTTCGAACCAGATCATAACATTCATTGGCATAGGCTTTATCATCTACACCTCCCATAACATAGAGACGCACATTAGGCATTTGGGCAGATACTTCATAAAAGGCATAAATCATGGTTTTAATATCCTTGATTGGAGCCATTCGGACCGCTGCACCAATGTTGATAAAGCCATCCCCCTCATGAGGAATTGTTGAAAAAGCTTCATAGTCAATTCCATTTGAAATGACTCGACACTTTTCTGGATCACAGCCCATATCTATCTGAATTTCTCTAGCTTTTGAAAATAGGCTGGTAATACAATCTGCTTTTGAATAGACAGCATCTGAAAGAGTATAGAAAAAATCAATCCATTGTTTTCGCATAGACGGCAAAATCCAATCTGCACGAATAATTTCTTCCTCGCGCTCCCGTGTATAAATCCCATGCTCTGTTAAAAGAAGGGGCTTACCTGTTCGAACGCTTGCCAATGTCGCCAAGATACCACCATAACCTGTCGAAATGGCATGATAAGCATCTGCAATCGGGATATCACTAGATAAAAGAGTCAAAAGTGGAAAAAGCATGGAGCGGATGGTATGAAACACATCCGACATCGGCTGCATGGCGTATCTTTCCGTACACAATTGCTGGATCATTTGGAAAAATTCTTCGCTGGCTAAGAAGCTATCCCGCTGGATTTTTCCATCTTGAAGCAAGTTAAAAATCAAAGACCAATCTGGTTTTGCGCAAAAAACTAATTGTTTTAGGGCTTCGTATTCAGCATCTGTTAATTCTTCAGATACCTTATTTCCCGCTTCTGAACAGGCTAGACTATCCAGGAAAACCTCTCGAACTTCTACTACATTGGGTGGAAATTCGTAGACGAATTGTCCTTTCTTTTCCTCGTTCGCTCCTATCACCCATACGATAAACTCGTGTTCCTTCATCTCGGTGATATACTGGTGCATCCAAGTAGATACACCTCCGTGAACATAGGGATAAGAACCTTCTAAAACCAAACAAATTCTCATTTTTCTTTTCTCTTCTATGTTTATTTGACCTCAATAGATACTTTGGCTGATGTTGCCTCCAGCAGATAGAGATTACCTGTTAAATGTTCGAGTTTGCCACCTTTGACTTTTCCAGGCTCTCCCTCGTTTAATCGAATCATTACATAAGCTTGATTATGGAAGTTTCCAAGTTCTAGCTCTAGGCCTGTATCTGTTCGATTCTGATTAATGGTTAAGATGGCATAGCGCTGGACTGCACCTGCCATTTCAGAACCTGTCAGACGCCGAATATTTGGAACAACTTTGTACAGGCTCTCAATTTCATTTTGGAAATCTTTATAGAGTTTGGGCCAGCCTAGTTTCGCACCTCGATCCTCATCTAAGACATCATCTGGATGAAGGAAATGAGTAGTGACATAGTGCATGTTTAACTCAGAAAATACGGTCAATTTTGAATAGGCATCCCATGAAGCACCCGAAACAATCCGAGGTTGTTCAATCATACCGTCATCTGCCACTTCAAATTCCTGGGAATAGGTGAATTTGCCTGGGAAATAATTACTAGCAATACTCTTGATTTCTGGGAATTTTTCTCGTAGAACTTGCCTTCCTTCTTTAGATAGAACGTTTGAAGGCGGGATATAAATCGACTTTTCTCCCTTTGGAAAGAGTTCTTTTGTAAAGCGAAGCAGTTCACTGATTGCAGAAGCCATAGCTTTCTTATCTTTCCAAGTTTTATAGGTTGGGAATTCATCGCCATAGTCAACTCCCTTAGGCGTTAAAGGCTGGTGATTATAACCATGGTAGCTGATCTCGCCTCCATTAGCCAAAAGTGACTTACCAAAATATTTAAATCGGTCTACGTCTTTTTGGCTATGAACATTTCCTGACGTGTCATCCTCATAATTTTCGATAACCCCACCTGTATACTTAATTCCATAAGTTTCAGCCAGCTTCAGCAAATCTGGCCACCAGATATTGGTATAAAAGTCCGAGATGCTCATATTATAGTCACGTTTAATATAAGTCGCATCTCCTGCAGGGACTGGAGATGGGAAGTCATCTAGGTAAAAAGTTGTCCCATTAATAACTGGATAAGCTGTTGCGGACGTCATCAAGCTATAGGAAGCTGCATAGAGGCCACGTACTGCTCTTTCATAAATGCCAAAATTATCAACTACAAACTTCCCTTGACCATGTTTCTTTTCCCAGACCAAAGGAGTTTTTGCCTCATCATCTGTCCAGGCGTGAACTTTGGCATCAGATGATAGCGTAACTGACCAAGCAGAATGGAAAGCGCCGTCGATGGCATAGCTTTTCCCACCACCAATCATAAAATCTTTATCAATATAAATTTTCTTAACATAGGCATTTTCAAAACTAGAACTTGAAACGCCTAATTTTTGTTCGATTTCTGTTAATTTGCTGTCCTTGGAGAGGGTTACAGCAAAGAGAACATTTCCTCCTTGCTCAACCCAATCCACCATTTCAAGCGCCTTGTCTCCCAAGCCTTCCAAATCGCTCAGAAGCACAACGACTTTTTTATAATCAGAAAAACTAGGAATCGTCTCTTTTGAAATATCAACCAAGCGGTACCCCATTCTCATATCTTTGAGAATCTGAGTAAATTGCTCTTTTGCCCTTCGACTTGTATCATTGTTTTCATCATAAAGAACCAGATTATCCTGAGCTAAGCTGTCAAATACAGCATTAGACGAAGGGGCGTTTTTAAGATAAATGTTTTTTTCAGGATTAACTGTATATTGTTCGCCACTCTTTTGAATCCACAAAACCGCAGATAACAAAAGAAAGATTACAATTACAATAATGGATTCTTTTGAATATAAGATTTTTCTTTTTTTCTTTGTCATCTAAAAAACCTACGATTGCCAGAAAGCGAGACGTTCTTGACTCGCTTTAGAAATATAAATAGAACCATTTTTGATAGCTTCTACCAATTCTTCTAACCTTTCTCCCTGTCTCGTTTCAAAATAATATCTGAGATAAAGCATATAAATCTCTTCTTGTTGAGGCCATTTTTGAGAAATAGTGTTCAAGTATTTTTCAACACTTTCATATCGCTTCAATAAGAGTTCGTTCTCTATCAATTTCACATAATCAGAAAGTTGCTCTTTTTGTTGAAGTTTCTTTTCTAGGAGATGGGAATAATCCTTCCGCAAGACCTCTTCCATCCGCTTAGTCACCAGATTCTTTTGCAGGTATGCTGCTAAAACTGCACAGTATTCTGCTAGAGTCCGGTAGTCCGACGGATTTTCCTGATGCTTTTTATCCAGTGTCTGTAGACGGATATCATATTGTCGAGATATTTCCGCAATCAAGGTCGTTGCATAATGCACAACCTCCGTATCCTCATCTTGACGAGCCAGGAACAATAAGTCAATAAACTTAGCTGGAGCCCGACTGACTATTTCCATCAACATCCACCGAGAAACTTCTTTGTCTTGCAAGACAAGAGCTTCTTCTAGAGGAATAATCTCTTCAACGTGATCATAGGCGCTTTCAACCCTGCTCATTTTCTGAGTGTCATCTACGTCAAACCATTCTTCGAAATCACCTTGAACCAGCGAAAGGTCAGATTCATCCTTTTGAATAGAACGATTCAAGCCCCAAAGCAAGATATAACCTAAAAAGGGTAGAGCAATAGGAAAGACTATGTAAAAGAGAGGTAGCTGCATCCGTTTTGTTTTTAATAAGATAAACGAATGCAGGCATAAAGCTAGGTCTAAAAAGACACAAAAACTAGTAATCATCCATTCCATTTTAGTTTCCTTGCCTCATTTCGCCGGGACTGCTATGCGTGGTCAGACCAGAATCTTTATTCATGCTAGAGAAGACTTGATAATAACCGGCCTTGTCTACCATAGACGCTGTCAGTTCACTTACCATCTGTAGGAAATGAAGTTTTGAGAAAGTCAGTTGATCATAAGAAACTTCGTCGACCCATATCAGATAATGAAGCCCAGAAGCACTCTTCATTTCTACTCCTGCTATTGTCCAACAAATTAATCTGCTCGAAGAACGCTGTGGTTTTCCACCATTCAATCGTAGTAACAGAGGAGTCATCCTAACCCCTGCTGGACAATCTCTCTATGAAGATGGTAAGAAGATTATTACCTTATCTGATAAGGCTTTAGAGCGGGCGAAACAAATCTTTGAAGACAGCATCATGACCATTAAAATTGGAAGCTCTCCTATCTTTCGGGCTCGTGTTCTCATTGATGCCATGAATATGACGAGAGAAGATGAATTACAATTTCACTATGAAATTCCAAATCTGGTTTCAGAGCTTAGTCAGTTTAAGCAATTCGAACTTCTTGGAAATCAATGTGATCTCTTGGAAGCTATCTTTTGTGAGCTAGCTTGGACAGATCAATGCCAATTTTTTGAACTTTTCCAAACACCTATCTGTATTGCAGTCAATCAGCTCCATCCCTTAGCGAAGAAAAAGAAGGTATCCCTAGAGGACATCCTTCCATATACGATTATTCTTTCTCGAGAGGGAGCTATCAGCCAATTGGACGCTCTACGAAAAGAGCTCCAACTGTTGTCTCCTGATATCACTATTCAAGATGCACAAACAATTGGACAAGATTTGATTTCTGTGACAGAAGTTCAACCCTATATCTTTATCACCCAAAAAATTTTTCAAGATAACCACCCAAGTCTAGTGACGATCCCATTAAACACTGCTCACACGTTACCATATGGCTTTCTCTATGCGAAAGAACCTTCTCAAGCAACTCTCGATTTTCTTGATTATGTCAAAGAAAACA
>ERZ772924.1382-NODE-1382-length-11523-cov-8.861179_pt1 | contig 11523 bp, 10 predicted proteins | sample MGYA00512116_ERZ772924 | MGnify/ENA primary metagenome ERZ772924 (study PRJEB29015, sample SAMEA2737920) | human oral metagenome | biome: human oral; feature: human-associated habitat; material: dental | place: China | collected 2134 ...
GCATCAGCGAGTTGCCGATGACGCGCAGAATGTAACTCTGGCTGAGGATGCGCAGCACCTGCTGCGGGTGAAAAACGCCGTCCTCATAAAACATCGCGACGAAAATCGCGCCGGTCGGGAAGACGATAAAGAGCGAAATCAAGAGGATGATGATGAGCAGCGAGGCGATGATGAACTTGTCGCCTTGCAGCACCTTGAGCCGGGCAAGCGAGAGCGTGGCGATGGCAACCAGCGCCAGCGCGAGGCCAATCACCGCATAACCGAGCGAGACGTGCGCCAGCTTGGCGCTGACCAGCGTTACCAGCGCGATGGCGGCGGTGAGTGCCAGCTCGCCCTTGGCGCGGGTCGCCGTCGGCAAATTGAGCAAGGGAAAAAAGGGAAACGCCAACAGCGGGGCGAACCAGAGCGCGCTTAAATTAAGCGAAGACCAGCCCATCGCCGCGAGGCGCTCATCCGAAGTCGCCTCAAAAATGCCGTAATCAAGAGCAAACGCGGGCAACAGCGCATAACAAAGCAGCGCTATTGCCACCCAAAAAACGGACTGGTTCGTCCATCGCAAAAAAACTTTCATAAAAAGATACCGGCTGAAAACAGGATACGTCGTAGGGTGGGGCTTGCCCCACCATAAAATCAGAATTTATTGCAATGGTGGGTCAAGACCCACCCTACATTAGGGCTATTTCGCCAATTTAACCTCATCCACCCATTTCTTGATGATACGCTTGCGCAGGTCGCTCGCGCCGTATTTGTCAAAATCGTAGTTGATGAGATTAACGGATTTGAAATCGAGCGAATACGGCGACATTTTCGCTTCGCTATTGGTCAGAATTTGGTGCGTTTCCCCTTTCTGCCATGACAATTCCTGCGCTTCTTTCGACAATGCCCAATCGACAAACAATTTTGCATTTTCAGGATTGCGCGCGCCTTTAATTACGCTCACTCCGCCGATTTCATAACCGGTGCCTTCGCAGGGCACGACCAGTTCCACCGGTGCGCCTTTTTCCCGCTCCAGCGAATGTTCATGCAAAAAACCAATGCCGATGGATGCCTCGCCGCGTGCGGTATTGCGGGTCGCGGTATTGCCGGACTTGGTATATTGCGAGACGTTTTTGTTCAGTTCCTTCAGGTATTTGAAGGCTTCGTCTTCGCCCCATAATTGAATGAATGTCGCAATCTGCGTGTAAGCGGTGCCGGAGCTTTGCGGGTCGGCGGCCTGAATTTCGTTTTTGTATTTCGGGTCAATCAAATCTTTCCAGCATTTGGGCACGGGCAAATTGAGTTTCGCCAGCCGCTCGGTATTGACGCCAAAGCCGAGAATGCCGAGATAAATGGCGGAGGAATAATTGCCCTTGCGTTTCGCCGGGTCTTTTAATGAATCGGGAATGTATTGCAGATTGGGTGATTTGTAGGGTTCAAGTAATCCCATTTCGCCCGCCTGTGAATGCGGGTCAAGCGTGCCACCATACCAGACATCGCCTTGCGGATTGTCTTTTTCCGCATCAATTTTGGCGAGAATGCTGCCGGTGCCGCCACGGATAAAACTGGTCTTGATGCCGTATTTTTTTTCAAAGGCGAGGGTTTCCTGTTCGCACATGGTATTTTGCGCGCTGCAATAGACGACGAGGCGGCCTTCGGCAGCGGCGTGTGCAGTAAAAGATGTGAGTCCTGCCAATACGGCGAGGGTTAATGCGGTGTGAGCGGATTTCATGGTTTTTCCTTATAGGCAATTGTAGGGGCGGTTAGCGTAGCGTAACCGCCCGTGAATCTATCGGGCGGTTACGCTACGCTAACCGCCCCTACATTCGCTTTTTCTTATTTGGCCAGTTTTACCGTTTCCACCCATTTGTCGATGAGGCGTTTGCGTTCGGCGGCAGAGCCGTATTTGGCAAAGTCGTAGTCAATCAGTTTCAGCTGTGCCGGGTCGGGCGTGTTCGGTGCCTGTTCGGCGGTGGTGTTGGTGAGGATTTGCAGCGACTCGCCGTGTTGCCACGCGGATTCCTGGCCTTCTTTGGACAGCGCCCAATCGACGAACAGCTTGGCGTTGTCGAGGTTGCGCGCGCCCTTGAGGATGCTGACGCCGCCCAGCTCATAGCCGGTGCCTTCGCACGGCACGACCAATTCCAGCGGTGCGCCCTTGTTTTTTTCCAGAGTGTAGTCGTGGAGGAAGCCGATGCCAATCGCCGTTTCGCCACGCGCGGCGTTGCGCGACGGCGTGACGCCGGATTTGGTGTATTGCGAGATGTTCGGGTGCAACTGTTTGAAATAGTTGAAGGCTTCGTCTTCGCCCCAAAGCTGGACGAAGGTGGCAAGCGCGGTGTAGGCGGTACCGGCGCTTTGCGGATCGGCAATTTGCACTTCGCCCTTGTATTCCGGCTTGGTCAGGTCTTTCCAGCATTTCGGCACGTCTTTGATGCCGAGTTTTTGCAGGCGCTCGGTGTTCACGCCAAAGCCGAGGATGCCCATGTAAATGGCGGAGGTGGCGTTGCCCTTGACCTTGCCCGGATCGCGGAAGCGTTCGGTGATTTGCGGCAGGTTGGGCGATTGGTAGGGCTCAAGCAGGCCGAGCTCACCGGCTTGTGATTGCGGGTCGAAGGTGCCGCCGTACCAGACGTCCGCCTGTGGGTTGTTTTTTTCCGCTTCAACTTTGGCAAAGGTGCTGCCGGAGCCGTTGCGGATGAAGGATGCCTTGACGTCGTATTTTTTTGAGAATTGCTGCACCGCGTTTTCGCACATGGCGTTGGTGGCGCTGCAATAGACGACGAGACGCCCGGCAGCGTTGGCGTGCGCGGCCAAGAGGGAACCGGCGGCAACGGCGGCGGCCAGTTTGGTGAATTTCAACCATTTCATAGTTTTACTCCTGATTCTGAATGTTCTGCGCGCCGCAGTGCGAACACGCCGTGGTTGGGGAAGTGTGGATTTTGTGCGAAAAGCCACAGATTCCCACAACGTATGCACATTATAGGACGGCTATGGACGGATAAAAAGCACAAGTTTCAACAGAAAGCGGACGAAATTTATACCGTTCTAACATTTGTGGACGGTGTGGATTTTCAGACAGCGCGGTAGCGGTTGAGGTCAAGCTGCTGCGGGAACAGCGCCTTGATCGCCGGTTGGTGGCTGATGGCGAGGCAGAGGCAATCAGGCAGGGCGGCTTGCAGGGTGCGGATGAGGGCGCTGGCGGCGGTGTCGTCCAACTGGTTGGTCGCCTCGTCCAGATAGAGGATTTGCGGGCGGGCGATAAGGGCGCGGGCGAGGCTCAAGCGCTGTTGTTCGCCGCCGGAGAGGCGGTTGCCCCAGGCGTCTTCGCGGTCAAGTTCGCCGGCGAGCCGGGTGAGGCCGACTTGTTCGAGGGCGCAGATGAGGATGGCGTCGTCGATGCCGTCGCGCGCCGGGTAGCAGAGGTTGGCGCGCAGGGTGTCGTGCGGCAGATAGGGGCGTTGGGGGAGGCTTAAGACTTGTCCGTGCTGGATGGGTGCGCTATCGGGCAGCGGGGTTTGCGGGCTAACCCCACCCCCGGCCTCTCCTCCGGGCTCCACGCAAAATGCGGCCGCATTTTGCGTGGGTACCCGCCCACAGGGGGAGGGGAGCTGGTAGCGTCCCCGGTAATACGGCCAGATGCCCGCCAGCGTCCGCAGCAGGGTGGTTTTGCCGATGCCGCTCGCGCCGTCGAGCAGCAGCCAGCCGGGGACGCGGACGTTGAGGTCAAGTCCGCTGATGAGCGCCCTGCCGTCGGCGGTGGCAAGGCTCAGGTTTTCCGCGCGCAGCGTGTCGCCGCCGCTTTCGGGTGCTTTGGTCGCGGGCAATTGTTCGAGGGCTTCCTGGAAGCGGGCGAGGCGCTCCACCACCGCCGCCCAGACGATGAGCTGTTTATAGACGTCGAGAAACCAGCCGAAGCCGTCTCCTGCACGCGGGCGAAGGCGGCGCGGGTCTGCATGATGTCGCCAAAGCTGAGTTTTTTCGCCAGATACATCGGCAGGGTGGCGAAGATGGGGATGAAGATGCTGATGCGGACGTAGCTGGCGTAAAACATCCCGAACCAGTATTCGCGGTCGATGAGCGCGCGCCAGTTGCTTTTGATTTGGGCAAAGCACTGCGTCAGCCGCGCCTGTTCGGTGGGCGCGCCCCGGTAGAGGGCGATTTGTTCGCTGTGGTCGCGGATGCGCAACAGGGTCGCGCGGTAGTCCGCCTCAAAATGTTGGCGCTCGACGTTGAGTACTTGCAGTTTGCCGCCGACGAGGTGCCCCAGCCAGGTGGTGAGTGCCGAGTAGGCGAGCGCAATCCAGATGAGGTAGCCGTGGATGGTGAATTCGTACCCGCCGAGGGTGAGGGTCTGCTCGCCGGAGAGTTCGTAGAGGATGGTGAGGTAGGTGGCGAGGGTGACGCTTTTTGAGATGAAGGAGCGCAGCAGTTCCAGGCTTTTTTCGGCAAGCAGGGCGATGTCTTCGGCGATGCGCTGGTCGGGGTTGTCCGGCTCGCCGGAGAGTTGCAGGCGGTAGTGTTTGTGATCATGAAGCCAGTCGCGCTGGAACTGCTCGCTCATCTGCTCGCGCCAGTGGATGATGAGGCGCTTGCGCAGCCATTCGCCCGCGTTCGCCCAGGCGACGACGAGGCCGAGATAGCCGAGGTATTCGACGACCAGCGCGGGCAGGATGCTGCCGTTCATGTCGTGCAGGGCGTCGTAGAAGCGCTTGTCCCAGCGGACAATCCAGACACCGATGAGGATGAGGATGAGGGTGCAGGCGGTGTCGGCGGCGAGCAGCGCCCAGGCGGTGCGGTTGTGGCGGGTGAACCAGTACGGGGCGATGAGGCGGAGGAAGCGGCGCAGGGTTTTCATGGTTGGCATTCCGGGGAGTGGGCGGGCAGTTACGGGATTCACGTCAGGGCGTGTTTGCCATTTTCAAAAGAGAAACGGTGCTTTTGTCCAATGCCTGAAATTCTGGATGGAATCAGCCGGTTGTCAGGGAATTGTAACCGCTCCGGTCCGCCTGAACGCAGCCGGTGAAAAACATTGCCGGCATCGCAGGAGCCGATATCCGTTTCACCCCCGCCACCATCAAAAAACCTGCATCCGCCCTTGCCCCGAATCAACCGCACGGCTGCCGCCAATCCCTTACAATACCGCCATCCACCTACCCCCGCCGACACCGTGCAACACAGCTATTCCTACATCATCCTCTCGACCGTCCTCGTCAACAATTTTGTCCTCTCCCAATTCCTCGGCCTCTGCCCGTTCATGGGCGTGTCGCGCAAAATCGACACCGCGCTCGGCATGGGGCTGGCCACCGCCTTCGTCCTCACCCTCTCCGCCGTCAGCGCCTACCTGCTCGACGCTTACATCCTCGAACCCTTCGGCCTGCGCTACCTGCGCACCATCGGCTTTATCGTCGCCATCGCCGTCCTCGTCGGCCTCACCGAAATGTTCATCGCCAAGACCAGCCCGGTGTTGCACCGCCTGCTTGGCGTCTATCTGCCGCTGATTACCACCAACTGCGCTGTCCTCGGCGTCGCCCTTTTGAACGCCAACCAACAGCACAACCTGCTCCAGTCCGCGCTCTACGGCTTCGGTGCCGCCGTCGGCTTCACCCTCGTCCTCATCATCTTCGCCGCCCTGCGCGAACGGCTGGACGCTGCCGACGTCCCCGCGCCCTTCAAAGGCACACCGGCGGCGCTGATGACCGCGGGCATCCTCGCCATCGCCTTCATGGGATTCGGCGGATGGGTATGACCGCGCTGGCGCTCATCGGCGCCTTGCTCCTCCTGCTCGGCATCGTCGCCCTCTGCGGCCTGCTGCTCGGCTACTTCGCACAAAAATACAAAATTGAAGGCGACCCGCTCGTCGAAAAAATCGACGCCATCCTGCCGCAAACCCAATGCGGCCAATGCGGCTACCCCGGCTGCAAACCCTACGCCGAAGCCATCGCCAAAGGCGAGGCGGACATCAACCGCTGCCCGCCCGGCGGACAAGAGGGCATCGACAAACTGGCCGAACTGCTCGGAGTTGAGCCCAAGCCGCTCAACGCCGAAAACGGCGAAGAGACCGCGCCACAAGTGGCATTTATCATCGAAGACTGGTGCATCGGCTGCACCAAATGCATCAAAGCCTGCCCGGTTGATGCCATCCTCGGCAGCAACCAAAAAATGCACACCATCATCAGCGACGAATGCACCGGCTGCCGCCTCTGCGTTGACCCCTGCCCGGTGAACTGCATCATCATGAAACCGCGCGACCCCAAATGGAACTGGGACAAACCGCAAGACCCCAACCACCCATGATCAAACAACTCCTCGCCCGCCTGCTGCCACAAAAAAACCACTTCCACGGCGGCCTGCACATCACCCCGCCGCGCCACAAAAGCATGAGCACCGCCGCGCCCAGCCGCGAAGCCGCCTTGAGCGCCGAATACGCCATCAGCCTGCGCCAGCGTGACGGCAGCGCCTACCTCGCTAAAGTCGCGCCCGGAGAGCGCGTCCTGCGCGGCCAACTCCTTGCCGAACCGGTGAATACACAAGACGCGCCCGTCCACGCCCCCACCTCCGGCACCATCCGCGCCATTGAGCCGCGCCCGGAAATGCACCCGGCGAACCAGCCCGTGCCGCACCTCATCCTCGACAGCGACGGCAAGGACGAAAGCGTGCCGCCCTTGCCCGCGCTTGACATAGAGACCGCCAGCGCGGACGAGCTGCGCGAACGCATCGCCGCCTGCGGCATCGTCGGCCTCGGCGGCGCAGGATTTCCCACCGCGCGCAAACTCGGCCACCCGGCGAATACACTGGTCATCAACGCCGCCGAATGCGAACCCTACATCACCTGCGACGACCTGCAAATCCGCGAAAACGCCGCCGACATCATCCACGGCGCGCAAATCGCCGCGAAAATCCTCGGCGCCGAACACATCCACTTCGGCATCGAAGACGACAAACCCCAAGCCATCGCCGCCTTGGAGCGCGCCGCCGCCGACATCGCCGACCCGCGCCTCAAAATCAGCAGCGTCCCCACCCGCTACCCCTCCGGCAACGCGCGCCAACTCTTCGAACTCCTCCTCGGCGTGCGCGTCCCCGCCGACCAACACGCCAGCGACTACGGCCTCATCTGCCACAACAGCGGCACCATGAAAGCCGTGTACGACGCCGTCATCCGTGGCGAACCCCTGACCGAGCGCTACACCACCATCAGCGGCGAAGGCATAAACCAGCCCCAAGTCCTGCGCATCCGCACCGGCGCCCCGGCGCGCGACCTCATCCAACAGGCAGGCGGCGAAAAAGGCGACAACCGCTACATCATCGGCGGACCGATGATGGGTTATGAAATCGCGAGCGCCGACACCCCACTCCAAAAAACCGGCAACAGCCTGCTCCTCCTGCCCGCGATAGCGCCTGCCGAAGAAAGCCCGTGCATCCGCTGCTCACGCTGCGCCGACGCCTGCCCGATGGAACTCCTGCCGCAACAACTCCTCTGGTACAGCCAAAGCGACGAACACAAACGCCTCAAACAATACCGCCTCTTCGACTGCATCGAATGCGGCATCTGCGCCGCCGTCTGCCCGTCGGCCATCCCGCTCGTCCAATACTACCGCCACAGCAAAGGCGCCATCCGCGCCGCTGATGACAAAACCCGCGCCGCCGAACACGCCCGCGCCCGCCACGAAGCCCGCACCGCTCGCTTAGAGCGCGAAGCGGCAGAACGACAAGCGCAAATGGACGCCCGCCGCGCCAAACTCCAACAAAACCCCGCCGCCGACAAACCGGCGCGCTACACCCCGGCCAAACTCGCCGTTGTCGCATCTCCCGCTGAAATACCTTCTCCCGTCGTCCAGCCCCCCGCCCGTGGGGGAGAGAGCCTATTCATTGCGGAATCGCCCACCGTCCCGGCGTCTCCCACTGAACTGCCCCCTCCCCCTGTGGGGGAGGGTCGGGGTGGGGGCAGCCAACAAAGCAGCGCAGCTTCCGACGACAAAACCGCCGCCATCGAAGCGGCGAAAGCCCGTGCCGCCGCCCGCCGTGCCGAACGCCTTGCCGCGCAAAACGGCGAAACTGCTGCCCCGCACCAACTCCCGCCCGACCCCGGCAAAACCACCGCCATCGAAGCGGCCAAAGCGCGCGCCGCCGCCCGCCGTGCCGAACGCCTTTCTGCACAAAACAGCGAAACTGCCACCCCGCACCAACAGCCGCCCACCGACGACAAAACCACCGCCATCGAAGCGGCCAAAGCGCGCGCCGCCGCACGCCGAGCAGAACGCCTTGCCGCGCAAAACGAAAAAACCGGAACCTCCACCGCCCCCACTTCCCGAACCGAAGTACTCCCTCCCTCGCAGGACGCGCCAGCGTCCGCAGCGGGGGAGGACAGGGGAGGGGGTAGCGCGCTCCATTCCTCCACCAACGCCGAAACGTCCGCCGACGTCGACCCCGTCCCGCACCAGTTGCCGTCCGACCCCGGCAAAACTGCCGCCATCGAAGCCGCGAAAGCCCGTGCCGCCGCACGCAAAGCGGCGCGCCTCGCCCAACAGCCGTTAAACCAAGAAACATCGGCGCAGAATCCATTAACCCCTCCCCACCCCTCCCCCTGTGGGGGAGGGGATGGGGGTGGGGTTCGTCCGCATACCGCCGATGCGAATACCGCAACAGACGCAGGTCGGCCATTTATGGCCGACAACAACAACGTCGGGCATGAATGCCCGACCTACGACCCGGTTACAACCGACCCCGCCCCGCACCAGTTGCCATCCGACCCCGGCAAAACCACCGCCATCGAAGCGGCGAAAGCTCGCGCTGCCGCGCGCAAGACGGCGCGTCTCGCCCAACAATCGCCAAGCAAAGACACACCGGAGCAGAATTCACAAACCCCACCCCACCCCTCCCCCACAGGGGGAGGGAGCGCACCCGTTGCAGAACCGCCCAACGACACAGTCCCCACCCCACACCAAGAAAACAACAAACAACCAGAGGCATCCCCCATGACCGACGACCCCGCCAAACAAACCCGCGACGCCAAACTCGCCGCCGCCCGCGCCAAAAGCGCCGAACGCCGCATCGCCCACGCCAAACTCAAGCAGCATATGCGCGACACCGCCGTGCCCATCCGCCCGCAGCCGGACGACCCCAAATGACCCCGTCCACCTCGCCTTATCTGCACACCGCGCCGCCCTTGCACCGCGTCATGCTGCAAGTCGCCGCCGCGACCCTCCCCGGCATTCTCGTCCTCATCTATTGGCAGGGCAGCCGCTGGCTAGGCCAACTGGCGCTCGCCATCGCCGCCGCCTACGCGCTTGAAGCCGCCGTGCTCTGGCTGCGGCGCAAACCTTACGCCCCGTTGCGCGACGGCAGCGTGCTGGTAACGGCCGTGCTGCTGGCGTTGTCGCTGCCGGTGCTGGCGCCGTGGTGGATACCGCTCATCGGCATCACCTTCGCGGTGCTGCTCGGCAAACACCTCTACGGCGGTCTCGGGCAAAACCCGTTTAATCCGGCGATGGTCGGCTTTGCCGTGCTGCTCATCAGCTTTCCCGCGCAAATGAGCGGGATGCCCGCCGCGCCCGTTTCCCTGTTTAATAACGTGGACGCGACCAGCGCCGCCACCCTGCTCGACCACAGCCGCATCCTGCGCATCGCCGGTGAGCCGCTCGCCGCGCTCTATCCGCCGTGGCAACAGCAATTGCTCAACCTCGCCTGGCTCGCGGGCGGCATCTGGCTGACCACCACCCGCGCCGCCGACTGGCGCCTGCTCGCCTCCACCCTGACAGGCGCCACCGCCGCCGCCCTTATCTTCTGGCTGGCGATGCCGCTCGCGCTCAACCCCTACAGCCAGCTGATGAGCGGCGCGCTTATTTTTGGCGCCTGCTTTATCGCAACAGACCCCGTCACCGCCGCGACCACGCCGCGTGGCCGCTGGCTCTACGGCATCCTCGTCGGCGCGCTTGCCGTCGCCATCCGCAACCTCGGCAACTTCCCCGACGGCGTCGCCTTCGCCATCCTCATTGCCAACGGCCTGGTGCCGCTGATAGACCCACTCACCCAACCGCGTTACCGCTAAACCACTAGGAAAAAAACATGAGCCTTTACGACAACCCGCTCCCGCCCGCCGACTACGCCGCCTACCGCGCCCTGCGCGAGGAAATGTGCGACCTCGCCCTGCCATACCTCGGCCAAAGCCTTGAGCGCCAGCAAGCCTTTAGGGAGCTGGGAAGCCTCGAAACCATTGACCTTGACACGGCGACCGTCCGCCTCGGTGACACCGTCTGCCGCGTGCAATTCATCGGCCGCGAAGACAATGGCCGCTGGCAATGGGCGTGGGATGACCCGCCCGGCACCTACCCGGCAGAAGCGCTGCGCGATGCCCTGCATCTCAAAGCCTACGGCGAGCAGCACGGCATCGAATGGCTGACCCGTAGCGGCTGGCCGATAACCGCATACGGATTCGCATACGGACAACGTGATGCCCTGCGCGCCCTTGCTGTCATGCTTAACCATGCTGACGGCTACGACACGGAAAACGCCCCATACCTCCTCGAGGAACGCCTGCCCAATATGGGACAGGGCAGGTTGCTGGTGACGGTTTACCTGCCCCAGCCCATGCAGACACCACCGCGCAGCAAAGAAAGCGTCATAGAAATCGTTGATCAAATCGTTGATATTCTTTGCCGTAGCTATTAAGACATCAACCGCCATTACCGCCTACCTTGACAGCCTGCCGCCAGAATTGCGCCCGGAAACCGCTGATATAAAAGTGCCGCCGCCATGGCAAAAACCGGCACACATCGACTACTTCCCGGAAGCCAGCGCCGTTTTTAGCGCCACGCAACCCTGGTTAGAGAAACACCTGCTGCCGCTGGTGAGCTTTGACCTCGCCTCGCTTGACCCGGCGCTGGGCGACGTCCGCCTGCATTTCCTCAAGCCCGTCGAACCGTACAACAGCTGCATCGGTGACAATGCCTGGGCGACACACACCGACTATTGCAGCGAAAACTGGCTCTGCTTCCACCTTGAAGACGACGGCACCTACCGCTTCCTCGCCGAAGAAAACTATTTTATCGGCGAGAACGCCGCCCCGGACGCCCAAAAATACTTCGCTGAAGTGCGCGCCAGCTACCAGCAAATCAAACAGTTTTACCGCGAGAATGGCGTTGTCGTCGCAGAGCTCGATGACAACAATCTGCCACGTTTCGGCGGCCCGCCCAGTTTTCTGCCCCCCTGTTATTACGGAAACTGGTCCACCACAGAGCCGCCAGCGGCGTTTACCATCGACGAAGACTACGACAACTGGGGTAAAGAAGCGGACATCCGCTACCAGGGCAGGCGCTTCATCTGCATCGCGGCAGATGCCGGCTACGACTGGGGCGAAGGCGGTGCCGATACCATCTACCTCCTCTACGAACCGCACAGCCGCCTCGTGCTGATGACCTTTAACTACACCTGAAACAACCGGAAACCCCGTGGGGAGTCCGTAGGGTGGGTCTTGACCCACCACAACAAAACACTTCGGTTTTCAACGGTGGGGCAAGCCCCACCCTACGATTCTGCCGCTTACACCCA
>ERZ772924.1384-NODE-1384-length-11516-cov-3.884565_pt1 | contig 11516 bp, 10 predicted proteins | sample MGYA00512116_ERZ772924 | MGnify/ENA primary metagenome ERZ772924 (study PRJEB29015, sample SAMEA2737920) | human oral metagenome | biome: human oral; feature: human-associated habitat; material: dental | place: China | collected 2134 ...
GCCAGCCCCGTCTTCCAGGCGAAGGAAGTATCACCGATTACTGCCGCCGAACTCGGCAAAACTCAACGTACCGACATGAACCGCCATGCCGCCGACGCCAACTGTCAGAACCGAGCTGACAATCACCAGATTTTTCGGTTGCATCAAATCCACTTTTGCATCTACCAGCGTTTTAATGCCCAAAGAAGCAATCGTGCCGAACAAAAGCAGCATGATACCGCCCATTACGGGCAGAGGGATGGAAGCGAGGAAAGCATTGAATTTGCCGAAAAACGCCATAGCGATAGCGAAAATCGCCGCCCAAGTCATAATGACCGGATTGCTGTTTTTCGTAATCATCACCGCGCCCGTTACCTCGCCATAAGTCGTTACCGGCGGACCACCGATCAAACCCGCCACGCATACGCCCAATCCGTCGCCCGCCAGTGTTTTATCCAAACCCGGGTCTTTGGTGTAGTTGTTGCCCGTTACATTGCCGATTGCCATGATGCCGCCGATGTGTTCGATGGCGGGCGCGATGGCGACGGGCAGCATAAACAGCGCGGCCTGCCAGTTGACTTGCGGTGTTTCAAAATGTGGTACTTCAAACCACGGCGCAGCCGCGATGGTGGTGGTATCTACCAAGCCCATGACCAAAGCCAAAATATAGCCTGCAGCCACGCCGATTAAAATCGGAACCAGTTTCATCATACGGCTGCCGAAAACCGATACAACCACCGTAACGGCAAACGTAAAGCCCGACAAAATCAGCGCATCCGCATAGTCTATTACTTGCTTTCCGCTGGATTTGCCCATTGCCATTTCACTTGCGGCTGCAGCGACAGACAAGCCGATGACCATAATCACAGGCCCGATAACCACAGGCGGCAGCAGCCGGTTGACCGTAGCCAGCCCGCGCCATCTGATCAATCCGGCAAACACGAAATACATAAAACCCGCCGCAAACAGCCCGAACATGGTCGAAGGCAGGCCCCATGTTTTAAGGGAGTAGATAATCGGCGCGATAAAGGCAAAAGAAGAGCCGAGGAAAATCGGCACTTTACGCTTGGTGACTATTTGAAAGAGCAGCGTACCGATGCCCGCCCCTAAAAGTGCCAAGGAAGGATTCAGTTTGGTCAAAAGCGGAACAAGCACCATCGCTCCGAACGCCACAAACAAAATCTGCGCGCCGGAAACCGCCAATTTAAGCTGGTTCATCAAAAAGCCTCGTCAAATCAATTCAAACGGCGGGAATTATACAGTTTCACCCCATAAATGAACATTAATTTACAAATAATCCATTAAATATTCCAAGCCCCTGAAAACAAAACTGAACCGCCCTACTCCTAACCTGCCAAATCTTCATCTGAATTACCCAAACGAAAACAATAACAAATAAAGTCAGGTTTATATTCAAGCTACACTTGACACCCGAGGTCGTCTGAAACGCTTTTTCAGACGACCTCGGTTCTCATTATTAAACAATTATCTATATAATGCCTGCCTGATACGTCCTTTCAAACGACCTCCTACATTATTTCAGAAAGCCAAAATATGAATACCAAACAAAAAGTCATCGCCATAGACGGACCCAGTGCATCGGGGAAAGGCACAGTCGCTTCCCGCGTCGCTCAGGCTTTGGGGTTCGATTATCTGGACTCCGGCGCGTTATACCGCCTGACCGCGCTGTATGCGAAGAAACGGGATGTGGAATGGAACGATGAAGTGGCGGTTGCCGCGCTGGCGGAAAATCTGCCCGCCCGCTTTGAAGGCACTCAGGTTTTTTTGGATGACGAAGACGTTTCGGGACAAATCCGCAGTGAAGCCATCGGCATGGGCGCTTCTGCGGTGGCGCAGTTGCCAAAAGTGCGTGCCGCGCTTTTGCAGCGACAGCGTGATTTTCTAACGGGAAAAGGTTTGGTCGCCGACGGGCGCGATATGGGTTCGGTTGTTTTCCCCGATGCGGCGTTAAAGGTTTTTCTGACCGCAGGTGCGAAAATACGGGCGGAACGCCGCGCCAAACAAATCGGCATTCCATGCGAAGGCTTGGAATTTGAACGGATTTTGTCGGACATCGAGGCACGCGACGAAGCGGACCGCCGCCGCAGTGTCGCGCCCTTAAAGCAGCTTCCCGACGCGGAACTTTTGGATACGAGCGGGCTGAGTATCGAAGAAGCTATAAAAAAAGTGCTTGATTGGTATCATAAAGTTTGAAATTTAGGGTATAATCCCTGCGTTTTGTTTCAGACGACCTTTGGAGCATCTAAAGGTCGTCTGAAATATTTATTTTCAAAGCCTGCCGTGCCAAGGGCGGCAGGCATCCTCCAACCTACCCCGCACCCCTTGGCGGTGTACCGAAAAGAGTATATATGACTATGGAAAATTTTGCCCAGTTGCTTGAAGAAAGCTTTACCCTGCAAGAAATGAACCCGGGTGAGGTGATTACTGCCGAAGTCGTGGCAATCGATCAAAACTTCGTTACCGTTAATGCAGGTCTGAAATCAGAATCTCTGATTGACGTTGCTGAATTCAAAAACGCTCAGGGCGAGATTGAAGTTAAAGTTGGCGATTTCGTTACCGTTACCATCGAATCCGTGGAAAACGGCTTCGGCGAAACCAAACTTTCACGCGAAAAAGCCAAACGCGCCGCCGACTGGATTACTCTGGAAGAAGCCATGGAAGACGGCGAAATCCTGTCAGGCGTGATTAACGGCAAGGTAAAAGGCGGCTTAACCGTTATGGTGAACAGCATCCGCGCCTTCCTGCCCGGTTCTTTGTTGGACGTGCGCCCCATCAAAGACACTTCACAATTTGAAGGCAAAGAAGTTGAGTTCAAAGTCATCAAATTGGACCGCAAACGCAACAACGTAGTCGTATCACGCCGCGCCGTGCTGGAAGCCACTTTGGGCGAAGAGCGCAAAGCCCTGATGGAAACCCTGCAAGAAGGCACCATCGTAAAAGGCATCGTGAAAAACATCACCGACTACGGCGCATTCGTAGATTTGGGCGGCATCGACGGCTTGCTGCACATCACCGACCTTGCATGGCGTCGCGTAAAACACCCAAGCGAAGTGTTGGAAGTGGGCAAAGAAGTGGAAGCCAAAGTATTGCGCTTTGACCAAGACAAACAACGCGTGTCTTTGGGCTTGAAACAACTGGGTGAAGACCCATGGGAAGGTTTGGCACGCCGCTACCCACAAGGCTCACGCTTGTTCGGCAAAGTATCTAACTTGACCGACTACGGCGCATTCGTAGAAATTGAACAAGGCATCGAAGGTTTGGTTCACGTTTCCGAAATGGATTGGACCAACAAAAATGTACACCCAAGCAAAGTCGTTCAACTGGGCGACGAAGTGGAAGTGATGATTTTGGACATCGATGAAGACAAACGCCGCATCAGCTTGGGCATGAAACAATGCCAAGCCAACCCTTGGTTAGAATTTGAAGCCAACTACAGCAAAGGCGACAAACTCAAAGGCGCGGTTAAATCCATCACCGATTTTGGCGTGTTTGTTGGCTTGCCCGGCAACATCGACGGTTTGGTTCACTTGTCTGACCTGTCTTGGACCGAATCAGGCGAAGAAGCCGTTCGCAAATACAAAAAAGGCGAAGAAGTGGAAACCGTTGTGTTGGCGATTGATGTTGAAAAAGAACGCATTTCTTTGGGCATCAAACAGCTTGAAGGCGACCCATTCAACAACTTCTTGTCTGTAAACGACAAAGGTGCGTTGGTGAAAGGCACAGTGAAATCCGTTGAAGCCAAAGGCGCAGTGGTTGCCTTGGCAGACGAAGTGGAAGCCTACTTGCCTGCATCTGAATTTGCTGCTGACCGCGTGGAAGATTTGACCACCAAACTGAACGAAGGCGACGAAGTAGAAGCCATCATCTTGTCGGTTGACCGCAAAAACCGCAGCATTAAATTGTCTATCAAAGCCAAAGACCGCAAAGAAGACCAAGATGCGTTGAAATCCATCAACGCCGCCAGCGCAGCAAACGCAGGCACAACCAGCTTGGGCGATTTGCTTAAAGCATCTTTGAACAAAAGCTAATAGGTAAAGCACAATGACCAAATCAGAGTTAATGGCTCGCTTGGCTGAATTGTTTATTGAAAACAACGAAGGCACGGAGCTGCAAGCCAAAGACATTGAATACGGCGTAAAGGTTTTGGTGGACACCATGACCCGCTCGCTTGCAAAAGGTCAGCGTATTGAAATCCGTGGATTTGGCAGTTTTGATTTGAACTACCGCCCGCCGCGCGTTGGGCGCAATCCGAAAACAGGCGAACGAGTGGAAGTGCCCGCAAAGCGCGTACCCCATTTCAAACCCGGCAAGGAATTGCGCGAACGCGTGGACCAAGCCTTCGCTGCTTGATATACGTTTATTAAGTTTTGCTGATGAAGAGAACCGTATCTTTTTGAGATACGGTTTTTTTGTTTTGGCAGTAAGGCAGCCTGAAAATGGCTTTACCGCAGAAAGGGCATCTCTGTCTGACCGTTTTCAGGCTGCCTCAGCTGTTAAGCATCAACCATAAAAAAAGGCAGCCTGAAAACCGCGCTACTTGGTTTCAGGCTGCCTCTATGGCACGTCGTTCAAATATTCGCCGTCAGGCGGTTTCTGAGCCAGCGCACCGTTTCCGCGATTTCCCCCGCCAGCAAGCCAATCGGCCCCACTTGCATATACGCCAGAATTTCCGATGCCGCGCCGTGCAACCAAACCGCCGCAGGCACCGCTTCTTCCGCCGCCATCCCTTGCGCCAACAGGCTGCCCACAATGCCCGATAACACGTCACCGCTGCCTGCGGTCGCTAAGCCTGCGTTGCCCGTTTTGTTTACATGCAAAAAGCCGCGCGCCGATGAAATCACGGTTTCGTACCCTTTCAGGATGCACCACGCGCGATAACGGTTGGCGATTTCGCGCGCCGCCCATGCGCGGTTGCTTTGCACGCGGCTTGTGCTCACGTCCAGCAGATGCGCGGCTTCCCCGGGGTGCGGCGTGAGCACCAAATCGGGGTGTTTGGCGGGCGGGAACAATTTGGGATGGTTCACCAGCAAATGCAGCGCGTCCGCGTCTAACACCAATTGCGGGTGGTTGCTGTTCCACACGGCGTGCAAAGCGCGCGCGGCGGATTCGTTTTGCCCCAGCCCGCAACCGACCACCCATGTGCTGATGTTGTCGCGCTGCACGGTTCGCGCGGCAGAATCCAGCATCAATTCGGGATGATAGGCATAAGCTGCGCTGGGCGGCGTGGCTTGGTTGAAGCCGATGAACACTTTGCCGCAGCCCGTTTGCAACGCCGCAATCCCCGCCAACAATGCTGCGCCCGCCATGCCATCGCCGCCGCCAACCACGCCCACCGTGCCAAACGTGCCTTTGTGGCTGTTGTTGGGGCGCGGGTTGAGCAGGCTGGGGAAATATTGCTGCGCGTGGGCGCGATAGGGCGCGATGTTGGGCGGAGCGATGTGTACCATCATAATAAAATCCTCTGTGAAATGAAGCGGTTTGCTTTGTTTACTCGGCTTGGGGCAGCCTGAAACGCTGTTCGGCAACCATCATGCAATTTCAGGCTGCCCAATGCAATAGGCAGCCTGAAAATCATTTTCCGTATTCGCGTTTTTCCGTTTTCCCTTGGGTGCGAATCCGCGCACGCAGTGTTTCGTCGCTGCTGCGCGCTCTGGTATCCAAGCAAAACGCATCGTACAACACGCGGCGCACGCGGTCGGTCGCATTGCGTTTGCCGCCCAGCGTGGTCCACTGCGCGTTGCGCGGCTCAATCCAGCGATGGTTCACCAAATCGGCATAGCCGTAGGTTTTCAGCTTGGAGCCTTCCGAATCCAGCAGCTTCGTTCCCGTAACGCACAGCATCCCCTCGGCGGTAATGTTGTCGTAACCAGCTTCGGAGCGGTTATTGAACACATAGCGCACGCTGCCGTCGGGCGCTTGCGTGATGCTGCTCAACAAAATGCGCGGGCTGCCTTTATATAGATTGTCAATATACAGCTCAAACCAATCGCCCTCGTTCGGATTGGGCACGGCAGGCAGCGGCACATCCATCTCGTTGAATTCTTTGTTGTATTCGGGCAGGTTTTGCATAAAAATTTGTTGGCGTTGGTCCAAATAGTCCGAGCCATCCGCCAAGGCAGCCTGAAAACCGCCGCACAACAGCGCGGCAAACAGAAGTTTTTTCATCGTTTGCGTCCTTTCTATCCTTTCTATGGTTTAAGGCAGCCTGAAACGGGTAAACGTGTTTTCAGGCTGCCTCATGATGGCTGAATTAGCGCTGCAACGCCGTAATCACATTTTCTTTTACGGTTTCAACAGGTTGCGTGCCGTCCACCTTGATATAACGCGGCGCGTGTTCGCCCGTTAATTTGCTGTAAAAATCCACCAAAACCTCGGTTTGCTCGTGATACACCGCAAGGCGTTTTTTCACCGTTTCTTCTTTGTCGTCATCACGTTGTACCAAGTCTTCGCCTGTTTCGTCATCCTTGCCGGACACTTTGGGCGGATTGTATTTCACATGATAAGTGCGCCCTGACGGCAAATGCACGCGCCGTCCGCTCATGCGCTCCACAATCGCTGCATCGGGCACGTCGATTTCCACCACTGCGTCCAAATCCACGCCTGCCGCCACCATTGCTTCGGCTTGCGCCAATGTGCGTGGAAAGCCGTCAAACAAAAAGCCGTTGGCGCAATCGGGCTGCGCAATGCGCTCTTTCACCATGCCGATGATGATGTCGTCGCGCACCAAGCCGCCCGCGTCCATGATTTTTTTCGCTTCCAAGCCCAAAGGCGTGCCCGCTTTAATCGCCGCGCGCAGCATGTCGCCCGTGGAAATTTGCGGAATACCAAATTCGCGCGTGATAAATTGCGCTTGCGTGCCTTTGCCCGCGCCCGGTGCGCCCAATAGTAAAACTTTCATGTTTTCGCTTTCGTTAAAAAGAGTAAGAAAAGCGCATCATAATATGTTTTCAGGCTGCCTAAAAGGGGGCGGGAACGCGCCGTTGCGTTAAGTTGTGGTAAGTAGGCTATATTCCGGGCGGTTTAATGCGGTTCTGCTTGGCAGAAACGAGAATAAACGGCTATCATAATGCTTTAAGAATTGTTAAGCTTTGTATCAATCCGCTTGCGGGCGTTCGCACGGATAGGGAGATGAATTTTGAAAACGAATACAAAAATGATTGCAGCATCGCTGTCGCTAATCACATCGTTTAGCGCAGTGGCAGGCATTGGCGGCGTGAACGTGCAATCTAATCTGGGCGAACCTTTTTCAGGCAGCATCGTGGTAACAGGGCAGGAAGCCCAAGCGGTATTGCAAAACGGCGCAAGCGTATCGGGCAACGGCATCAGCGGCACCGTTGCCCCTCATGGCGATGGCAATGCTATTATTCGTCTTCGCTCTAATTCCGTTGTAAACGACCCCATTTTGACTTTCACTGTCCGCGCGGGCAATCAAACTCGCCAATATACCGCCATGATAAATCCTTCGCACTATCGCCCTAATCCGTCGCAGGCGCGTTCTAATCGCGACACGCGTAAAGCGGTTGAGCTGAAACCGCAGCAGCAACATCATGCCGTTGCAAACGATGATGTTGAAATCCAACAAGAAACGCGTGAAGCAACCCCGCGCACAGAAAAAACATACGCAACCAGCCCGCGCTACCACCGTGTGCAAGCGGGCGAAAGTTTGGCTTCTATCGCCGCACGTTATCGCCCACATGGCATGAGCGTGCAACGCGCCATGCGTGCTTTGATGGCAGCCAACCCACGCGCATTCCGCAACGGCAGGATGTATCACAATGTAACGCTGTACATCCCCACCGCATCGCAGTTCCATGCTTACGCCAAATCGGCACAACGCAAACATCAATCGCCCCGCATTTCGCGCGGTGCAGCGATTGTTGCGCCCGCAGTAACAGAAAATACCACACCCGATGTGGCAGAAACGCCTAAGGAAACACCCAGTAAAGTCGTTACGCCGCCTCCTGTAAAAGTTGAGCCGGTTAAAAAACTTGTTGAGCCCATTAAACCCAAGGCAAAAGACCAAGCGGCTGAAGAACCGCCTGTTGCAGAAAAAGCGGTGGGAGAAAAAGCGAAACCCGTAGCGCCCGCGCAACCCGAGGCATCCAAACCTGCGGTTGAAGAAACCAAACCCGTTCAACCGGAAGCATCGCAAGCTGAACAGATGCAGCCTGAAAACACCGTTGCGGCTTCCGAAAGCAAAACGGCTCCTGCTGAAACGGCATCCGTTGCAGCCGCATCTGTTGCAGAAGAAAAAACCGAACCCGTTGCCGAGCCGCAACCCACACCGCCTGCGGAAGAACCGGCCACAGACGAAGGCTTAGATTGGACATTGATTGGCGGAAGCTTGGCCGGTGTGGCGGTATTGGGCGGAGGCGCGGCTTATTTGTTGGGCCGCCGCAAAAAATCGCGTGCCGATTCATTTGATGACGACAACGCAGCTGGCGACGAAGAATTTGATGGCAGCGACATTCAATTTGATGGCACGGCCAGCCCCGAGACGGACGATTGGATGCGGGATACCGGCGTCGCAAAAGCAGACGACAGCAGCGATGATTTCTTTGATTTGCCGCCTGTCGATACCGATGTTGCGCCTGCCGCTTCCAGCCAAACATTTGATTTGGATGACTTTGAACCCGAGCAGTTTGATGACAGCTCTGATGAATGGGCGCTATCGGTTGAAGAAGAACCGCATGCCCATGCCAATCCGTTGTTGGTGGCAGAAAATGCCACATCGTTTGACGCGGATGATTGGCAAGTGGATGACATCGTTTCAGTGGAATCGGACGTTGCAGAGCCTGCGCGTTCGCTTGGCAGCCATAACGCGGTTGCCGCCGATGATTTCATTATCGATGACACGCCGATTGGGCAGCCTGAAACCGCTGTGAGCGCAGCCAATGATTTCTTATCGTTTGATGATTCGATTCAAGCGGACGATATTATTCCTGCGCCTGCCGAAGAAACAACGTTTGATTTGGACGCATTTAATAACGCGTTGCCCGATATTGTCGATACGCCGGCGGAAACCGCTGCAAGCGATGACTTCTTGGATTTTGATGCAAGCGATATCGTTGCGCCTGCCGCAGCAACCGCAGCCGCTTCCCATGTTGCCGCGCCTGAAGTTTCGTTTGATGATTTCTCGCTGGATACGCCTGCGGTTGAAGAAGTTGCGCCTGTGTTGGATGCGCCCGAAGTGCCTGAATTTGCCGCCGATTTGGATGCGCCTGCGATTGCCGAGCCTGCAATGGACTTTACCGCGCCCGAAGTGGCGTTGGATGATTTCAGCGTTGAAGCGCCTGCCGTTGAAGCGCCTGCCGTTGAAGCGCCGGCGGTTGACCATGCGATGGATTTCGCATTAGACGATTTTGCGGTTGAAACGCCTGCCGAGCCTGCGGCTCATGCGGCATTGGACGACGGCTTGGATTTTGCTGTGGCAGAGCCCGCTGAGGTCGATTTTGCTGCTGAAACGCCCGCGTTTGAACCTGCCGGGCAGTCATTTGCCGATTTGTCTTTGGAAGAGCCTGCGGTTGCTGCGCCTGCATTTGATGATTTGTCGTTTGAGCAGCCTGCCGTGTCCGCGCCTTCGTTTGACGACTTGTCATTTGACGAGCCTGCTGCGCCTGCGGTTGAACACGCTGTGGACGATTTGGCTTCTTGGGATATTGAAGAATTGCCTGAAACGGCGCATAACGATGCGGGTTTTGTTTCCGAGGCGGTGGGCTTGACCGAGCCTTTGGAAGCGAAATTGGAATTGGCTAAAATGTATCTGGAAATTGATGATGCCGTGGCAGCGCGCGAAACCTTGCGCGAATTGGTTACCGAATCCCATGGCGAAATTCAAACGCAAGCGCAACAGCTGCTGGATGAATTGGGAGGCTAGTCGCTGTTGGTGATGTTAAGAAACACCGTTATGTGTACAGGCATAGCGGTGTTTTTTTGTGGCTGGGGGATAGAGGCAGCCTGAAAAAGCCAAGTCGGTTGGTATTGGGCTAAACGGTTTTTGTTGAGTAGATTGGTTTTCAGGCTGCCTTTGGGGTTGGGTCTTGGAAAAAATCGTGGGCAGCCTGAAACGTTTGTTTAATGGGCAATCGATGGTGTGTCGGTGGCTTGCCAATATTCCGTTAACCGGTCATGCCCTATTTAATGCGAAATAAATACGCCATTTGGCAGCGAGCCGTTGTCGTTCCGCTTTTGATTTTCAGGCTGCCTCTTTGGATTTGGCAAAGCGTTGAGGCAGCCTGAAAACAAAATAAACCATCATGCCGTTGCGTGTTGGTGCAAAAAAGGCGGAAATAAAATCCGCCTGTTTACTTGTTTACGGCTTTGGCATCACATCAAGGCAAAACCAAAACGGCTTCGGCTTCCACCAATGCGCCGCGTGGCAACGATGCCACGCCAACGGCGGCGCGAGCAGGGTAGGGGACAGCGAAGTATTGTTCCATCACGGCGTTGAAGGTGGCGAAGTGGGACAAATCGGTGAGATAGGCGTTGAGCTTCACGATGTCGTTCAGGCTGCCTCCTGCGGCTTCGCACACGGCGCGCAAGTTTTTGAAAACTTGGTGCGCTTGTTCTTCAAAGTTTTCGCTCACCAGCTGCATGGTTTCGGGCACAAGCGGGATTTGTCCGCTTAAATAAACGGTGTTGCCTGTGCGGATGGCTTGGCTGTATGCGCCGATGGCGGCGGGAGCTTGGTCGGTGTGGATAACAGTTTTGCTCATGATGAACTCCTAGGGTTGGGGAAAATTTGTTGGGACGGCTTTCAGGCTACCTTTTGCAGGGCAAGCGCGTTCACAAGCGTTCGCGCCGTATGTCTTGCACCACAATGTAAATATGCGCGGCTAGATACGCAACACTGCATAGCGCAAGCGCAAGGAAAAATTGAAACGTAATTTGTTCAAAGCGCACAAAGCGGTTTTGCCTGTCTTGGCTGATGACAATCGGCGTTTCGCCTTGCGGTTGCGACAGCGTGCCTTGCGTAATCAAAACATTTGTTGCACCTGAATAAGGTTGCAAGAAAACCATGTTTTTCACGACTGCCACTCCGTTAAACCTTACCGCGTCGCACAAAGCGGTCAATTCTTTTTTCTCGGCGCGATAGCAGGGTACGGCGTAAGGCAGATTGTTGTGCACGAAAGCAATCTCGTCGCCAGATTTGGTTTGTCTCCATTGGTTTATTTTGATTTCTGGCGCATGGATAAAACGGGGCTGAAAAAAAGGAAATGTCAATGGAAAATTGGATGAGGCAATAAAATAGTACGATGTGGAAACGACTGATATAAGGGCAATTCCCGCGCCTTCTCGGGATGAAAACCAATTCTTAATTCTTGTTTTCAAGGGCTCTTTTGTCATATTTGTTCCCTGTTCAAAATCCAAATGAGGCAGCCTGAAAATCGGTTTTCCCCGTTTCAGGCTGCCTTCCATTCACCCCACGCTAACCATGCAACGCCCGCTTATCCACCGCCAACGCCGCTTCGTGCAACACTTCTGACAGCGTGGGATGCGCGTGGATGATGCGCGCG
>ERZ772924.1385-NODE-1385-length-11514-cov-15.030631_pt1 | contig 11514 bp, 10 predicted proteins | sample MGYA00512116_ERZ772924 | MGnify/ENA primary metagenome ERZ772924 (study PRJEB29015, sample SAMEA2737920) | human oral metagenome | biome: human oral; feature: human-associated habitat; material: dental | place: China | collected 2134 ...
CGCATCGAAGATTTGCGCGAAGCCGCCGCCGTGGCCAAAGGCCGCAAAAAGGCCGACAACGTGAACCGCGTGCTGGTCGTGCCCGGCTCCGGCTTGGTGAAAGAGCAGGCGGAAAAAGAAGGCTTGGACAAAATCTTCACCGACGCGGGCTTCGAATGGCGCGAACCCGGCTGCTCCATGTGCCTGGCCATGAACGCCGACCGCCTCGCACCGAAAGAGCGCTGCGCCTCCACGTCCAACCGCAATTTTGAAGGACGGCAGGGCAACGGCGGCCGCACGCACCTCGTCAGCCCCGCCATGGCGGCTGCGGCGGCAGTGGCCGGACGGTTTGTGGACGTGCGCAAGTTGTAAAATTTTTAATCGTCTAAGGAGATTACAATGAAACCCAAACACCTTCTCGCAGCCTGCTGCCTTATCCTACCTTTGGTAACGCAAGCGTCGGCATTGCAATGTAAAAAATTCGAACCCTAAAGCAAAGAAGTTGAAGCAGAGCGCAATCAAAAAGGGAGTGGCAACGGGTTCAATAACGAATTGCTGGCTGCCAAACACGTTTGCCAATATCAAGGAACCATAAAAGATGCCTATGCGGTTTTCAGGGCGGACAAAAAAAACGGTTTGGGTAATTCAAAAACAGGCTTCCCGCGCAACCTGCCACCCATTCCTAGTAAAAAAACCATCAGATACAAAGAAAGCGGGGAAGAAATTATTGAAACATGGTTATTTAAAAAAATCGGCAACGATATTTTGATAACGATTGATATTGGGGCAATGTATCCATCCTCAGAATCAGTCAAACTTATTCCGCATGGTTCGCGCGTTACGATTGAACACCGCTTTTACTCCCCATAAAGCAAAACAGGCTATGCTGCTCTAACTATCTCTCTCAATAATTAAGGATTCATGATGAAACGCTTAAAATTATGCCTATACGGCCTTTTAATGTTATCCGCCGGCGCATCAGCCGCAGGTAAAGCAGCCTTTGCACATCCGCCAAAAGAAAGTATAGAAACCGGCGGCGGCTTTAGTCACAAATACATCACTGACAAAGTAAAACAATCCGGCAAGGCTGTAACATTCAATGTTCAGGAATTTTCAGGCAAACGCGGAAAAAAAGCGGTGCAGTGGCAAAAGGACGGTAACTATACAGTCGTATGTTCTTACGAAAATCCAACCGTTTCAGACGGCCCGGAAGGCTACGATATGCGCGAACCGCTGACCACCGCCACTTACAACCTGGGTGAAACCTACCTACGCACCTGCCATTACAAACAGCGGGAAAAATTGAAACACGATCCTGATACGGTGTTGCGCAAACTCGGTTATACCTACAGGGAATAGCAGTTATCAAAAGAATAGCGATATGTCCGGCATTAAACTGAAAAACGACATTATGGCCGACGGCTCGCGCCTGTTCCTAAAGCTGCCGCAAACCTGCCTACCCTCGCGCCTGCTGTGGCGGATTATCCGTTTCGGCGGCCTGCCCACCGCCTTTCGCCCCGATTTGGTTACAGATGAAACGTGGATGGATTTCCGCTACAAAGGCTGGAAATTCAGTATTCACAATCCATATGGCGAATATTGGTTCTTTGCCGAAAACAGCGAATGCCCCGAAGACATATTGCACCGCTTGGCGGAATATTTTGCCCGCCTGTCCGGCCAAAACAGCGGCGGTTGATACGGCGGCATCCGTTTTAGTTCCCAGAAACCCAGTTTCCTTCGGAACCTCGTTTTAGCTTCGCAAAAACTCCGTTTTCAGACGGCCTGAAAACCGAAGTGCAGGCTGCTTTGTTGCTGTCCAAAACACGCAAAAGCAGCCTGCACCTATTTCATAGGAACAAAATATGACCTACACCCCCGATGAAGACTTTGCCGATTTTTTGACTAAATTCCGCCAACCGTTTACCACTAAGGCTGAAGACGAGGCCGTGCTGTAAAAGTATCGCGGCATCCTACCCAACCGGCTTATGACCTATTGGCGGCAATACGGTTTCTGCTGTTTTGCAGACAGCCTATTTTGGATAACCAATCCCGATGATTACGAAGATATTCTGACCGACTGTTGCCCGCCAATCCCAACCTGTTTTCAGACGGCCTCCCCCCAGTACCAACTACCTCATTCTCACAAAAAACCGGAACCGCCATGCTCCACCTCTACCAATCCAACCGCCTCGAAGACCTTGCCGAACTATTGTGGAAAATACAGGAAAGCAGCCCGCTGTCCGACCCGTTGCAGGAAGAAGAAATCCTGGTGCAAAGCCAAGGCATGCGCCGCTTTATCGAACACGCGCTGGCCAAAAGCGGCGGCATCGCGGCCAATCTCCGCTTCTCGCTGCCGGCCGGCTTCAACTGGCGGCTGATGCGCGAACTGCTGCCGGGCATTCCCGAACTCAGCCCGTTCAACACCGAAGTGATGCGCTGGCGGCTGTTGGAACTGTTTTTTTCAGACGGCCTTTCCGCCCCCGAATATTCTGCCGCGCGGCAGGCGTTGTCGGCCTACCTCTCCGGCGGCAGCGTCGCCGCCTACCAGCTCGCCGGGCAGCTTGCCGATATTTTCGACCAATATCTGGTTTACCGCCCCGACTGGATCGATGCCTGGCAAAACGGCCGTCTGATCGGCCTGGGCGAAGACGAAATCTGGCAGGCCGAACTGTGGCGTTTCCTCGACGACGGCAGGCAAATCGCACCGCACCGCGTCGCACTGTGGCACAAACTGCTCGACGCACTCTCCGCGCCCGGAGCCAAGCTGCCCGAGCGGCTGTTCGTATTCGGCATCGCCACACTCGCCCCCATGTACCTGCAACTGTTGCAGGCCGTCGCACAACACAGCGAAGTACACATCTTCGCCCTCAATCCGGCGGCCGAATACTGGGGCAACATCATCGAACCGGCGCAAATGCTGCAAAACCCCGACGACACCGATTTGAGCCAAACCGGCCACCCCCTGCTCGCCTCGCTGGGCAAACAGGGGCGGGACTTCTTCAACGCCCTGACCGAAAGCGAACTGCATACCGACCTGCAAGTGTACGCCGACGAACCGCTTTCAGACGGCCTCCTCCACCGCCTGCAGTACGACATCCAAACCCTCTCCCTGCCCGACGGCACGGCCGCTCTCGACGACAGCATCCGCATCGTCTGCGCCCACAGCCCGCTGCGCGAACTGCAAATCCTCAAAGACCGCCTGCTCGAACTCCTCGCGCACGACCCAACCCTCCAACCCCGCGACATCGCCGTCCTCACCCCCAACATCGAACCCTACGCCCCCTACATCGAAGCCGTGTTCGGACAAGAAAGCGGCCGCCCCCTGCCCTACTCCGTCGCCGACGTCAAACTCAGCCGCCGCCGCCCCCTGCTCCATGCCGCCGAACAAACCCTCGCCATCTTCGAGAGCCGCTTTGAAGCCGACAAAATCCTCGGCCTGCTCGACACCGAACCCGTCCTCCAACGCTTCGGCCTCACCCGCGAAGACCTCCCCCTGCTGCACGACACCATCGAACACCTCAACATCCGCTGGGGCTGGGACGAAACCATGCGCGGCGGCGCAGACCCCCTCTTCACCTGGCAGCAAGGACTCGACCGCATCATCCTCGGCTGGATACTGCCCGACAACGGCGAACTCTGGCAAAACCACGCCCCCTGGCACACCGACCCCGCCGTCATCCCCCTCCTCGCCCGCCTCGCCGCCTTCCTCCGCCGCCTCGCCCGCTGGCGGCAAACCTGGCAAACCCCTGCCACCGTCGCCGTCTGGACACAACGCATCACCGACATGCTGCAAGACCTCTTCGTCCAAGACAACCAAGCCCGCCAAGACATGCAGCAGCTCGCCCAAGCCCTCGCCCGCTGGCGGCAGGAAACCGAACTCGCCCGCTTCGGCGGCGAACTCGATTGCAGCGTCATCAACCGCCACCTCGCCCGCTACCTCGGCAGCCGCAGCGAAGCCGGCTTCCTGCGCGGCGGCATCACCTTCTGCAGCATGGTGCCCATGCGCTCCCTGCCCTTCAAAACCATCTGCCTGCTCGGCCTCAACGACGGCCTGTTCCCCCGCAGCACCCGCGCCGCCGCCTTCGACCTCATCGCCCGCCACCCGAAAAAAGGCGACCGCGCCCGCCGCGACGACGACCGCTACCTCTTCCTCGAATCCCTCATCAGCGCGCGCGAACACCTCTACCTCTCCTACGTCGGCCGCAGCATCCGCACCAACGAAGCCCTCGCCCCCTCCGCCCTGCTGAACGAATTGGCCGACTGCATCGCCGACATGACCGGCAAAAGCACCGCCGAACTCTACGCGGGCCAAATCGAACAACACCCCCTGCAAGCCTTCTCCACCCGCTACTTCGACGGCGGCAGCCTGAGCAGCAGCCGCCAAGACTACGCCGACGCACTCAACAGGCCGTCTGAAACACGCCCGCCCTTCTACACCCGCCCCCTGGAAGACGGCGAATCGCCGTTGTCCGTCAGCCAAAACGAACTGGCCGCCTTCTGGAAAAATCCGGTCAAACACTGGCTGAGACACACACTCGACTGGCAGCCCCCCTACCTCGAAGAAGCGGATAGCGCGGGCGAACCCTTCGCCCCGCCCAAAAGCCGCGAAATCGCCGCCGCCTACCTGCAGGCCCGGCGCGAACACCGCGACTTCGCCGACACCGCCGCCGAACTGACCGCGCAATCCATGCTGCCCGCCGGCCAACTCGGCACACTCTGGCGCGCCAACTTCGAAACCTCCGCCAAATCGCTGGAACAAGAAATCCTCGACAGCCCGAAACTGCCCGCCGCCCCCTACGAATACCTTTCAGACGGCCTCACCCTGCACGGCAGCCTGACCGCGCTGCACCTGCACGGCCAAATCCACTTCCTCGACCACCGGCCCAACGCCCCTGAAAAAATCGGCCTCTACCTGCAACACCTGATTTACAACACTGTCCGCCCTGCAGGCAGCGGAGACTTCTCCAGTCGCTGGGTGCTGCCCGACGAAATCCTCACCCTGCCCCCCGTACCCGCCGGCCAAGCCGCAGAAATCCTCAACGGCTGGCTGGCCTACTACCTCATCGGCCAAACCCGCCCGCTGCCCTTCTTCCCCAAAACCAGCCTCGCCGCCGCGCAAACCCTGCTGTCCGAAAGCAAAAAAAGCGAAGACGAAAAGCGGCAGGCCGCCCGAAAAGCCGCCGCAACCCACTACTTCGGCGGCAAAATGAACGTCGGCCAAGCCGACTACGCCGAAGTCGCCCTCGTCTTCGGCAAAGACGAAACACCGCCGATAGAAAGCGAACTGTTTTGGCTGCTCGTCGAAAACCTCCTGCTGCCCACCCTGTCTGCATTGCAAGAGGCCGTCTGAAAACCTATTTTCCGGTTTTTCAGACGACCTCACCTGCAACAATGCAACCCTACTCCTTCCCTATCGGCAAATGAGGGAGGACTTCAGCCGCCTTTTCAGCACCTATCGGGGTTTATCGGCCGAAACCCGCCCAATCCGTACATCCGTTCCTTTTTCCGCTTGTCAGGCCGTCTGAACGTTTCAGACGGCCTTTGTTGCAAACAATGGCGTTCTTGGTTGCCGAAATGGAAGGCTGCTTACCGTTGGGCTGTTGAGCGGGATTTCCCGTTTCATATTTATGATGAGTCACGCATAAGAGGACAGTGGTTAGCAAATATCAAAACACTTTCACGTTTTCTCGATAAGCAGTCTGACAACCCACTAGCCGGTCTGATTGCTGATTTTGTAGGTGACGGCATGGTTTCGATGGGAGATATTTTGTCGCATTTTTCTACTTTTCCTGCCTGCGGCTCGGAGGTCTATCGGATGCTGGCAAATCGAGGGTTGTTTTTTGACTTAGAAGGTCCTCTCTCTGCCGATACTTTGATATGGAGAAAAAATGACTGATCCGGACAAACAAAAAAAGACAACTTCCCGAGGTAAATTAAGTCTTTCTGTCAATGAATATGTGCGTCACATTCCTACCAATCGGCAGTACCGGATCAGTAAGCTGATTGACCACACTTATATTTTGGCTGCTGATGAAAACGGCCAAGAAAAAGTATTAAAAATTGAAGAATTGGGGTTGCCGGAAACCAATATTATTCCTTATACGGGAGACTTAGATCAACTTGAAGATGAGCTTTGGGAAGAAGCAAAATATCGCCATAAATTGATCCAGCCATTGTTGAAAGATGAAATCACCGGCAGAACAACCATTGAAGCGTATACAAAGGGAAAAGGAGTGAGTTATTCCTCCCTTTACTGCTGGCCGCGTGTTTATAAAACCAGCAACAGTATTTCTTCTCTAAATTTCTCGACAAAGAGGCTGGTTGAAAGGTACATCCAGATTCGATAAAGAAACAGAAAGAATCATTCAGCAGGCAATTCAGAAATATTACTTGTCAGAGCAACGTCTGTCACAAATCAAGGTAATCCAGCAAATACGGGTTTTATGCCATCAGCAGGGCATCAAACTGCCGGCAGACAATTCGATCAGGAAGCGGATGAATGAACTGTCGGAGAAGGAAGTTTTGCGTAGGCGCGGTTACAAAGAAAAGGCCAAAAACAAATTCCAGCCGAAGCTCGGCCGCTTTCCCGATGTATCTTATCCTTTGGATGTGATCCAAATTGACCATACGCCGATGGACATCGTCTTGGCGGACAATAAAACCCGCCAAGCTATCGGACGGCCTTGGTTGACGGTTGCGATTGACGTTTACAGCCGCATGATCTGTGGTTATTACCTGTCTTTGGATTCTCCATCCGAAATTTCGGTTGCTATGTGTATTGCCATTGTGTACTGCCGAAAGAGGAATGGCTGTCAGCCAAGGGGGTAGATGGTGAGTGGAAAGTTTAGGGTTACCGAAAAAAATCCATGTGGACAATGGCATGGATTTCCGTACCGAAACCCTGGAAAAGGCCTGCCTTGAGTATGGTATTACCTTGGAATACCGGCCTGTCAGGGTGCCGAATTACGGTGGTCATATTGAATGCCTGATCGGTACGCTGATGCGGGAAAGTCATCAATTGGCGGGTACTACGTTTTCCAACATAAAAGAAAAAGATAATTATAAATCAGTCGATAAGGCATCGTTCACGTTTGATGAACTGGAAGAATGGCTGTTGAATTTGATTGTGAACATCTATCACAAGCGTATTCACCGTGGTATTGAAATGCGGCCTGAAGATAAATGGGATCTCGGCATTTTCGGTAACGGTCGCGAATATATCGGATGCGGATTACCTGATATCCCTGTGGATAAAGAAAGGCCCATGTTGGATTTCATGCCTTTTACCTACCGTACCATACAGGCTAACGGCGTGACTTGGGACGGAATGCGTTATTTCGACTTCTGTCTGGCACCGTTTATTGGGAAGAGTGAGAACGGCAAATCGTGTGAATACCTGTTTCGACGGGATCCGCGCAATGTGGCAGTCATTTACTTTTTTAATCCGAATTCAAAAAGTTATGTCGGTATTCCTGCAGCGGATCAAAAGTTTCCCCGAACAAGCGTATGGCAACTGCGGGAAACAAAAAAACGTTTGCGTGAATTGGGAAGAAAAAATTACAACGGGCATCAACTGATTGAGGCAATACAGCAGATGAGTCGTTTAGAAGAGAGCGTACAACAAAAACTTTGAAAGCACGACGGAAAAGGCAGCGCAATGTTCTTCACGATAGGCAGATTACCCCTATTCAACCCGACGTATCCCGAAACCTGCCACCTGTTTCGGAGATTGCAGTACCGGATGTGGCCGTAAAAGTTGAAATCAAACCATTTGAGGACATTGAGTGATGGAATGCTATCCACATATCAACCCGAAGTTTCGACACTGTTTATCATTGTCGGATGAAGAGCGGATCACTTTTATCCGGGAATCTCGTTGGATTGGTTACAGTCAAGCGCGGGAAATCCTGCAGCCGTTGGAAGAAATGCTGAATTACCCGAAGAAACCGCGCATGCCAAATATTTTGTTGGTTGGTGAATCAAATAACGGCAAAACAACTTTGATTCATCATTTCTACAAAAAGCATGGTGAGGCATACGGAAACGAAGATCAGAACCTGATTAAGCCGATTCTGATGATCGAGTCCCCTGCTACGGCCAGTGAAAAAGCACTGTATATGGCTATTTTGAACGAGTTAATGGCGGTATACCGAGATTCAGCGGCAGTCGAGACGCTTTACACGCAAACTTTGCATTTAATGCGTACTTTCGGGGTAAAAATGCTGATCATTGATGAATTTCATTCAATGTTCAGCGGAACGGCCCGCAAACAGCGGGACATGATGAATACTTTAAAACGTCTGTGCAATGAATTACAGATCCCAATCATCGGCGTAGGTACGGAAAATGCGGTCAATATTTTACATACGGACAAACAGTTCGCCAGCCGTTTTGAAGTCTGGGAATTGCCGACATGGGAATTCAACGAGGATTTCCTGCGCTTGGTGCTGTCTTTTGAATCCGTCTTGCCTTTAAAAGAAGCGTCCAATCTTGCAAGTCCTGATATGGCAAGAGCAATCTTTTACAAAAGCAAAGGCAATTTGGGTAATGTGAGCAGGCTTTTGGAACGCTGTGCGGTTGAGGCCATCCGGACAAAAACAGAAAAAATAAATTTGAAAACCATTGAGAAGCAGAAGAACTTTATGTCTACTATAAACGGGCTAGTATGAAAATGCGTACTCCGAAAATTATTCCGGGAGAATCTTTAAGCTCTTGGATGATACGCATATCTTTGTTGAACGCTTGCGATATGTGGACTTTATCTTGGAAAATCCGGGAGAAAGGCCACCTCCTTACGAGTGACTTCGAGCGAAATCTCCCTGCAGAACGTATCCATCAACTGTCGGAGGCTTCCGGCAGACCGTATGCCGAGATTGATGCTCTACTGTTGATTCACTCTGTGCGACAGCATACAGTAGTATTGAACACTGCGGGCAAAATTTGGCCTTGGCTGATACCTATTGGTATCTGTTATAGAAACCGGTTAATCGGACAACCATTTTGCCCGCAATACTTTCAAGAAGGCACTCCCCATCTTCGTCGTGAGTGGCGTATGGCGTGGGCAACAGCTTGCAATAAGCATCGGATTTTGTTGCAAGACTGCTGCCCGGAGTGCGGATTTTTATATTCACCTACCAAATTAACCGGCTTCGAAAAGAGCATGGTATTTTGTCATCACTGTGGCCACGACATGCGGAAAAATTCGGCTAAGCCTGCTTTTTCTGTCATACAGTCTGCAATCGAGAAGAATAAGCTGTGTTGTTTCGGGCAGAAATGCGATATGTCCACATGGCTGCTCACTTTGGATAATGCAGTCTGTTTAATTCGGAGAGCAACTTCGGCACCCACCGGATACATCAGTACCATGTTGCACGATTTAGGACTACTCCGACTACCGGAGTCTCCGAAAACCGGCGGAACATTCGAATGGTTGCCAATTTGGGAACGTCATGCCTTATTAGAAGCCGCAGCCTGCGTGATAAGCCAACGCATGTCCAATTTGATTCAATCGGCTCAGAAAAATCGTGTAACAAAAAGCACTTTACTAAACACATTACATAGAGATCGGTCTCCTGTTTTTGTCGAGTTATACGATCATCTCCCGGTTAGTGAGCGGGCTTCAGGGGCAAAAACCAAGCACAACTGTCCACAATCGGAACAAGCCGTAATGAAGAAATGGGCTCGTTTGGAACGTAAAATTCAAAGAGTCATTGCATCATGAAAGACTGCTCCCAATGTGGTAAATCCGTGCGGATATACAACCGGGTCTTCAACGGAATGGGGTATTGTACTGCCTGCTATAATCGGGAGTTCAAACACAAGCCCTGTGCCAAGTGCGGCGTGATTTACCGCCTGCCTCACCGAGAAAAAGATGTCGTTTGTGACAAATGCCAGAAAAACCGTCCGTGCCTGCGTTGCGGAAAAGAACATTACTCCATCGGAAAGCTGACTTGTAGGAAATCGTCGCGTTGTTACACTTTTTCTACGGCAGACAACTTCTATTTTTGCTTGAATGATTTTTAAGCAGCTATCCGTCATTATCAAGAACAAAGCGGGTTTCTCGTGGCTATCGACATTCTTGACAATGCCGGATAGCTGCTCAAACGAGTCTTCAAGCAAAAGCCAAAAGTGTAAACAACGCTGTTGATTTCCACATGTAAACCATGAAAAATTGCAACAATGTTGCAAAAACAAGGTTGTTACACCCAGTGTAACAGCGTTACAAAAATAAAAATGAAAGAGAAAAACAAACAATGAATTATGAAAAATAAAGTCGTATCCTTTCATATTTGTAAAAGTTTTGTAAAAGTGAATGGGCGCCAAAAAGCACGCCAAATGGCGGGCTGGTTTTTTCAGGTAGCCTTATCGGTGACCTCCCCGTTTAGGGTGCGGGCTTGCTCATAGTGGCCGCGCAAATAGCCAGCATACCATTGCATGAATGCCACACGGTGCGGCCAGTATTCCGCCCTGTTGTAGGCAGCTTTGATTTTGTTATCTTCCACATGGGCTAGCTGGCGTTCGATGGCGTTTTCATCAAAGCCCTGTTCGTTCAATACACTGCTGCTTGCCAAGCTGCGGAAGCCGTGCGAGGTAGCAATGCCTTTGTAGCCCATGCCGTTGATGATTTTGCCGAAGGTGTTTTCACTGATATAGCCGCCTGTAGCGGTGCGGCTGGGAAACAGGAAATCGCCATGCCCCGTGATGACGAGCAGTTCGGCCAAAAGTTCCATTGTCCAATCGGCAAGCGGTACAAGGTGGGCGCGGGGGCGTTTCATGCGCTCGGCAGGTATCAGCCATTGCTTTTGCTTAAGGTCGAATTCGCACCATTGTGCGCCGCACAATTCTTTGTTGCGCGCAAACACCAGCATCAGCAGCATGATTCCAATGCGGTGCTGTGGCTCGGTATCGGCCAGCAGCAAACGGCGATAGAACCCAGTCAGTTCTTCGCGCGGCAGGGTGGGCATATGCGCGGTGTCGGTTTTTTTCAGGTAGCCTGCCAACGGGGCGGCGGGGTTGCCGTCAATGATTTCCAACATGGTGGCATAGTTGCAAATGCTGTTTATCCATTGGCGGATTTTCTCCGCTGTTTTCACCACACCGCGCGCGGCTACGCTGTCAATCACGGCCTTAATATCCCTTACCCGTAATTCCGCAATCGACGTTTCCTCAATCAGCGGAAAAAAGTCGGTTTCAAAATAGCGCATGATACGCCCTGTGTGGTTCTCTTTCCAGTGGCACAGGTTGTCGGTGTGCCAGCGGCGGACAACGGCGGCAAAGGTGTTCAGCAAGGCCACCTGTCTTTCCTGCTTGACCTGTTGTTTGGCAGCAGCTAGGCCTTGCCCTTGCGCCAGCAGGCAGCGGGCATTCTCGGCGGCTTGTGACGGGCTTCGGAAAGGGAAACGGAGGGATATTTGCCGATGGTCAGCGTTTTTTCTTTGCCGTTTATGCGGTATTTCAGGCGGAAGATTTTGCCGTCTGCAGGGGTAACTTCGAGATACAGGCCGCCGCCGTCAAACAGTTTGGCTTTCTTTCCTG
>ERZ772924.1389-NODE-1389-length-11500-cov-9.010048_pt1 | contig 11500 bp, 12 predicted proteins | sample MGYA00512116_ERZ772924 | MGnify/ENA primary metagenome ERZ772924 (study PRJEB29015, sample SAMEA2737920) | human oral metagenome | biome: human oral; feature: human-associated habitat; material: dental | place: China | collected 2134 ...
GGTCGAACAACTGGGCAAACGCGACAACATCCGCGTCATCACCAGCGCCGCCGCGCAGGCGATTGACACAGAAAACGGCAAAGTGAGCAGCCTGCGCTACACCGACCGCACGACCGACACCGCGCAAGCACTCACGCTGCAAGGCATCTTCGTGCAAATCGGCCTGGTGCCGAACAGCGACTTTTTGGGCGACGTGGTGGAGCGCACCCGCTTCGGCGAAATCGTCATCAACGCCAAGGGCGAGACCAGCACGCCGGGCATCTTCGCCGCCGGTGATGTGACGACGGTGCCGTACAAACAAATCATTGTGGCGATGGGCGAGGGGGCAAAAGCGGCGCTCTCCGCCTTTGACTATTTGATTCGCCAGCAATAAGCGCACAGAAAAAGCCGGAGCAATCCGGCTTTTTTGTGTATGCGCGTTGGGGATTAGGTGTGGCGGTTACTGCGCGCCTCGATCACGCCGCCGCCGAGGCAGCGCGCGCCGTCGTAGAGGACGAGGTACTGGCCGGGGGTGATGGCGCGTTGCGGTTCGTCGAATTGCACGGTGATTTCGTCTTCGCCCTGCCAGGCGATGCGGCAGGGCTGGTCGGGCTGGCGGTAGCGGGTTTTGCCGCCGTAACTGCGGCCGGATTCGGGCGGTTCGTTCAGCCAGGCGAGTTGGCGCGCGGTAAGGGTGTCGTGGTAAAGCAGCGGGTGTTCGCCCTGGCCGACGATGAGGGTGTTGTCCGCCGGGTTTTTGTCGAGAACGTACCACGGTTCTTCGCTGGCACCGGCGATGCCGCCGATGCCCAGCCCCTGCCGCTGGCCGATGGTGTAGTACATCAGGCCGATGTGTTCGCCGACCCACACGCCTTGCGGGGTGATCATTTTGCCGGGTTTGTTCTCGAAGTAGTTGGCGAGGAAGTCGCGGAAGGGGCGTTCGCCGATGAAGCAGATGCCGGTGGAGTCTTTTTTGTCATAGGTGACAAGCCCCGCGCTTTCGGCGATGCGGCGCACCTCGCTTTTTGCCATGTCGCCGAGCGGGAAGCAGGCGCTCTCCAGCTGCGCCGGGGTGATTTGGCTCAGGAAGTAGCTTTGGTCTTTGTTGTTGTCCGCGCCTTTGTAGAGGGCGGGCGCGCCGTGATGCGTGCCACGCCGCGCGTAGTGGCCGGTGGCAAGATAGTCCGCGCCCAGTTCGCGCGCGTAGTGCGCCATTTCGGCGAATTTGATTTCGCGGTTGCAGAGGATGTCCGGGTTCGGCGTGCGCCCGGCGCCGTATTCAGCGAGGAAATGGCGGAAGACGCGCTCATGGTATTCGGCGGTGAAGTTCACGGTGTGCAGCGGGATGCCGAGGGTTTCGCAAACATCACGCGCGTCTTCGACGTCTTCTTCGGCGCTGCAATAGCCGCTGCTGTAAGTCTCTTCCCAGTTTTTCATGAAGATGCCGAAGATGTCGTAGCCCGCGTCGCGCAGGAGCAAGGCGGCGACGGAGGAGTCCACGCCGCCAGAGATGCCGACGGCGATTTTGCTGCCTTTGGGCGGGGTGTATGGGGTCATGGCGGATTCCTGTATGGGGATGGGCGCATTGTAGCGGATGGGACACGATGCGGCGGTTTGCATGCATGTCCGCAGGGTTTGTATCGCCTGGCGCCTAATCCGCCGTCACGAATTGTTCCGGTGCCAGTGGCGGGCGGTCAAGCAGCGCGGCAAAGGCGCGGTTGTCGGCGCATGAACCCTCCGCCAGCAGGCGCAGGGTGGCGGCGCTCACCATGCCGTTGCTGATGTAGTTGGTCAGCGGCAGCAGCGGCGCGAGCAGCGATGATGGCAGCGGCAGCACGCGCGCCGCCGTTTTGCCGTGCAGGGTGTGGCGCAGGGTGTTGAGGTACGCGGCGAGTGTCAGCGCCCGGGCGCCGGTCATGTTCACGGTGGCGTGGCGCGAGGGGGCAGCAAGCAGCGCGGCGATGCCGTCGGCGATGTCGTTGATATGTACCGGTTGCAGCTGTTGTCGTCCGCCATCCGGCAGGGCGAGCAGCGGCAGGCGGGCGAGACGGATGAACAGTTCGCAGCTTTTGCCGCCGCGCCCGTACACCACCGACGGGCGCACGGTATCGGTCGGCAGTTGCGCGCGCACCGCCTCGTCGCCGCGCCCCTTGCTGCCGAGAAAGGCGACCGGATGCCAGGCGTCCGCGCCGAGGGCGGATATTTGCAACCAGCGAGTGACACCCGCCGCGCGCGCCCAGGCGGCAAGCTGCGCCGGGGCGTGGTGATGCACGGCCTCCAGCGCGTCCGTGTCGCGGCTCATGATGCCGACGGCGTTCACCACCGCATCCTGGCCGTGCAGCAAGGCGCGGGCGGCGCGTTCATCCGGCGCGAGCAGGTCGAGTTCGCGGTGGCTTGGCGTTTGTACTTGATGCCCGCAGGCGCGCAGGCAGGCGGCGAGATGGCGACCGATGAAGCCGCTGCCGCCGAGGAGGAGGATGTTCATCTGCGCCTCACACCGGTTTGAAAACCATCAGGAAGTAGATTACGACGGTGGCGCAGAAGGCGGGATAGCCGAGCAGCTCCCAGCGCCGCGCCAGGGTGCGGTAACGCGGCGGCATTTCGCGCGCACCGGCGGCGTCGGCCTCGCGGGCGATTTTCGCCATTTGCAGTTGCAGTCACACCACCGGCAGCCAGCAGAGGCCGGCGAAGGCGTAGAGGGCGAGCGTCATCCAAATCCACTTCGCCGACCACGGCCAGCCCGCCTGCCAAATCATCCAACTGCCGGATGCGACCTGGAATATCGCCGTCGGCGTGGTAAACCACCAGTCGGCGCGCACCACCCAGCGAGCGACGACCGACTGCGCCGCGACCGAACCGCTGCGGTTCACCCAAAACATATAAAACGCGGTGCCGAAGCCGGTGCCGACCAGCAGCGTCGCCGAAATGATGTGTAACGTCTTGATGAGCAAATAGGTATTCACGGGATTCTCCTTGCAAGATGACAGATAAGCGCCAGAATCGGCAGGTTTTTGACGAGCGGCGCGAACGGGTGCGCCCACGCCTCCGGCAGGCGCCAGGCGACGATGAAGGTGTAGGCGACAACCGTTACCGCCTGCCCTGTCCACAAGGCGCGGCGCCGGGCGAGCGGGCTCAGGCAACAGACGCCGAGCACGACGTCCCAGGCAGATGCCGCGCAGAACGCCGAGCACGACGTCCCAGGCAGATGCCGCGCAGAACAGCGGCCATTGCAGCGCGGACGGCACACCGATGCGCGCGAGCAGTTGCAACGATTCCTGCGGCGCGGCGAGGACGGGTTGCAGCCCGCTCCACAGCCAGAGAATGGCGAGCGAGAGCGGCAAATATGGCCATTCCCCTAAAGCCTCCTGACTTCGGCGACACGCCTTGTCCGGGACTTTGGCGGTATCGCTATCGTATGGTCGTGGCATTTCTCCTCCTTTGGTTATTCAAGTTATTTCTGTAAATACAGAAACCGCATGGGCTAAAAAAACGCGCAGTGCGCGGGGCGTAGGAATGTAGGGGCGATTAGCGCGGCGTAACCGCCCGGTAGAGCTGTTTGCAATTTGAAAAATCCCCCTCCCCTGCAGGGCGCGCAGCGCCCGCAGCGGGGGAGGGTCGGGGTGGGGGTAAGCGATATTGTTGGTGGATTAAAATCTCAGTTTTTCAATTGATTGCTGCCCCACCCTAACCCTCCCCCACTGTATAGACCGGACACATGGGTAACAGGTGTGCGGAGACATGGGTAACAGTCAAAGGTTATAGCTTGACAGCGTCGGACAGGCAAAATTCTCCAATCTTCTGATGACAAAAATACAGCCCGAATGCACCATCGCAATCAGCAACCGGACGGCATCCCGCCGGTTGCCCCGTCAGCGCCGTGCTGGTGCGGATTTCCACATTGTGCAGGCTGATCCAGCCTCCTTGTTGCACCTTGCGCACCACATCGCCATCCGGGTACTCAATGGGCGGCAGCTCCCGTGGCATCGCTCGCGGGCTGATGCGGTAGCGCCTGGCTGGCGTTGCCAGCCCCGGCGCTTCGTGCGGGCGTTCGTGGTTGTAGCAATAACGCCAGCGGTCAAACTGCTGTTGAACCTGTGTCAGGTCACAAAATCTATGTCTGTCAATGACTTCCGCCTTGAGGCTGCGATGAAAACGCTCCTCCTTGCCGTTGGTCTGCGGGTGGTGCGGCCGGCTATGACTGAGCCGGATGCCCGGACGAATCAGCCACACTTCCAGCACAGTCAGCCCGCCCTGCCCGCTGTTGCCCCAGGGCGCGTGTTGATGCGCTCCGGCAGGCCAAACTGCACGAACGCCCGCGACAGCGCTTCCTGCACGCCTTCGCGACGCTCGTTGGGCAGGGCTTGCAGGATGATGTTGTAGCGCGAATGGTCGTCAGGCACCGTCAACGGGTGGCAACGGCTGTTGTCAGTCAGACCGAAGTGCCCCTTGAAATCCATTTGCCACAGGGCATTGGGCCAGGGGGGCTCAAAACGCTGCCAGGGCGTGGCGGCCTCGCCCGCTTGCGGACTGATGCGGTTGTGGCGGCGCAGGATGCTGGTGACTGTACCGGGTGCGATGGCAACTTGTTGATCACGCATGAGGACATGGGCGATTTTGCGTCCGCCCCAGGCGGGATGGGCATCACGCACGGCGAGTACTTGAGCCTCCAGGGTGGCATTGCTGCGTTTGGGACTGTTTTTGGGACGGCGGGACTGGTCTTCAGTCGTGTCGCGTGCAAGCCATTTGCAAGCAGTTTTGCGGCTGATGCCGAAGCGGCGGCAGAGTTCGCCGAGGTTGCGCGAGGGCTTTTGGGCGAGGGCAAGGAATTCTTGACGTTGTTGGTTCACGGTAAGGGTTCTCCAGGGCACAGGGCTCTCCGTCGTTGGGACGGTAAAAGTGTTACCCATGTCCTCGCACACCTGTTACCCATGTGTCCGGTCTATACATCCCCCACGGGGAGGGGACATATCGACGGCTTGCCTCGTTTCGTTCACTACATCGAAAAGTGCTTCTCCACGATTTTGAACAGGTTCTAAACGACCGTCCCCCTGCGCTCACTCCGTCGGACTGTCCGCTGCGTCTGGGGAAAGTATTTGCCGCAGCAGCGCTGTTTTCACCGGGTCGCCGGGGTCATTCAGCGCTTCGTAGAAATCAATCGTCGCCGCGCAAAGAAAGGCGCGGTCTTCCGCTGTTTTTGCCATTTCTGGTACCGCCGCCAGCACGATTTTCTCGCCGTAGCGTTGGTGCAGGTCTTGCCGGATTTGCGCCTGTAGTGCCTGAATGGCGGCGGCATCAGGCGGCGCGGCAGGCGTGGTTTTGTCGCGCAGGATGGCGATTTGCATCGCGTCCATGCCACTTTGAGCGGTAGTTTCGCGCAACAGCGCCATGTCGCTCGCTACGCCGTTGCCTGGAAAAAGCAGGGCAAAGCATTGCTCCGGGTCGCGCTCCTGTAACAGCTTGAGCTGTTTCAAAAAAATCGCCTCGAACTGTTGCAGGGTAGTGTCGCCGAGGCGCGGCAACCGTCGCAACAGCACCGGCGCGTAAGTCTCACGCAAGAGCGTCTCCAGCTGTTGCGGGTCGGTACTCCCGTCCTGCCGCATTTTGGCGAGGATTTCCTGATAAACCTGCGGCTCTTCTTCTTTCAGCGTCGCCAGCAGTGCGCCCTGTTGTGGTTCATCCTCGCCCTGTTGCGGCGCAGGCTCACCGTCCGGCGTGGTGGTGCGCAGATAGTGACTCAGCCCCCACAGCGCGGGGGCGACAAGAATGGCGAAGACCATCGTGGCGACGAGCAGGCGTACGCCTTTGCGCTCACTATCAACCACCATCCTGCTGATAAACAGGGCAATAATGCCACTCACGCTGATGACGGCCAGCGTCAGCATCAAGTCGGTACTCATCGCTCACTCCCACTCAATCGTCGCCGGCGGCTTGCCGCTGACGTCATAAACGACGCGGTTGATGCCGCGCACCTCGTTGATGATGCGGTTGGAGACGCGCCCCAGCAGGCTGTAGGGCAGCTCCGCCCAGTGCGCGGTCATGAAATCGCTGGTAATCACCGCACGCAGCGCGACCACATAATCATAAGTGCGGCCATCGCCCATCACCCCGACCGATTTCACCGGCAGGAACACGGCGAACGCCTGACTGGTGCGCTCATACCACGACACGCCGTTTTCATCGCGCGTCTGCCGCAATTCCTCGATGAAAATAGCATCGGCGCGGCGCAGCAGGTCGGCGTATTCGCGCCGCACCTCGCCGAGAATACGCACGCCGAGACCGGGGCCGGGGAAGGGGTGGCGGTACACCATGTCGTGCGGCAGGCCGAGGGCGACGCCCAGCTCGCGCACCTCGTCCTTGAACAGGTCGCGCAGCGGCTCCAGCAGCTTGAGATTGAGCGACTCCGGCAACCCGCCGACATTGTGATGGCTCTTGATGGCGTGTGCCTTTTTCGTTTTCGCCCCGGCGGATTCAATCACATCCGGGTAAATCGTACCCTGCGCCAGCCAGCGCGCGTTCGCCCGCTTGCCCGCCTCGCGCTGGAAGACCTCAACGAACTCGGCGCCGATAATCTTGCGCTTCTGCTCCGGGTCTGTCACGCCCGCCAGCTTCGCCATAAAATCGGCGCTGGCATCGACGTGGATGACATTCACCCCAAGATTCTCGGCGAACATCTGCATCACGTTCTCCGCCTCATTGAGACGCAGCAGGCCATGATCGACAAAAACGCAGGTGAGCTGCTCGCCAATGGCGCGGTGAATGAGCGCAGCGGCGACCGACGAATCCACCCCGCCGGAAAGGCCGAGAATCACCTCCTCATCACCCACCTGCGCGCGAATCTTCGCCACCGCTTCCTCAATATAATTCGGCATCGTCCAGCTTGGCCGCGCGCCACAAATATCCAGGACAAAGCGGTTAATCAGCGCCCTGCCCTGCTTGGTATGCGTAACTTCCGGGTGGAATTGAATGCCATAAAAATGCTTGGCGACATTTTCCATCATCGCAATCGGGCAAGAAGGCGTTTCGCCAATCGTGCGGAAACCATCGGGCAATTGCGAAACCTTGTCGCCATGACTCATCCACACATCCAAAAGATGCGGTGCTTCATCAAAAATATCGCGGGTAAAATCGCTATCTATCGTTTTAACCTGGGCATAACCAAATTCCCGCTGGTCGCCCGGCGAAACCGCGCCGCCCAAATGATGCGCCATAAATTGCATGCCATAACAAATACCGAGTACCGGCACACCCAAAGCAAAAATACCCGTATCGGCCTGATAGTCCGAATCATAAACCGAATTAGGCCCGCCTGAAAGAATAATGCCCTTTGGCTGAAAATCTCGAATCTCGGCAAGCGGCATATCATAAGGATGCAATTCACAATAGACATGCGCCTCGCGCACGCGGCGGGCAATCAATTGCGTCACTTGCGAGCCAAAATCGAGAATCAAAATTTTATCGGCATCAGGCGGGGTCGTCATGGAGAATCCTTGGTTTGAATTTCTTGCGGGTAAGCTGGAAACTGTCATCCAGCAAATCCAAAATAACCGCATCGGACAAAGCAGCAAGATGCAAACTTAGCCAATGCGACTTGTTCATATGATAAGCGGGCAACACGCCCGCCATACCGCGCAATATTACCAGATTTTCCGGCTGCGCCTTCACATTCAGCACCCACACCGCCTCCGCCTGCGGCAGACCGAGCTTGATGCCGGGCGGATTCAACAACACGGCGAACCACTTGCGGTTTTCCGCATGACGAAACACCGCATAATCCGGCGCATCGCGCCACAAATACTCCGGCGCAACGCCATAGCGGGTTTCAATTTCAGTGAGTAGCGTTTGCGGAAGCATCTTTTTTCTCACGATAAAAACGGCGGATAATAATCTTACGCAAAATGCGATAAAGAATGACGGCGAAAGGAATGGCGATAAATGCTGATACCAGCTTTTTCAGCGTGCCCGCATAGCGCCACCATAGTGGTGTAATCGTCGGCGGCTGGGTGCTGTCATCAATGCGGTAAGCAAATTCGCGCGGGTCATGTGTGCGCCCTGTATATTGCTTGATAAAAATCGTATCGCGCTCGCGCGTAACGAGCAGTCGCTGCATAATTTCCCCTTCCTCGTGCCATTTCTCAAATTGCAGCGCCTCACGACAAAGCGCTTTATCTTGCCACGCTTCTGGTGTTGCCAGGCGAACCATTTGCGGGCGTTCATCTATAAAAACACAAATGGAAAAATTACTATCCGCCGCATAATCGGGGCGGTTGATATAAAGGAAAATCAGTCCGCTACAAAGCAACCAAATAACAAGCACCAGCGGCAATTTCCAATAAAAAGGCAGCGCAGAATATCGCATTATGACTCCGACTGAATGGTCATCGTATCTTCCGGCTTGCGATAAAAACGGCGGATAATAATTCTGCGCAAAATGCAGTAAAGCATGACGGCAAAAGGAATGGCAAAGAGCGCCGCACTCATTTTGCTCACCATCGCATTACGTCGCCACCATAGCGGCGTAATCGTTGGCGGCTGGGTGCTGTCATCAATACGATAAGAAAACTCCAGCGGGTCGCTTGGGCTATCTGCAAATTCCCTGACATAAATCGTATCGTCATTGCGTTCAACATAAATACGACGAATACCTTCATGATCTTCGAAATACAGCGAATCGCGGCAAAGCGGCTTGTCTTGCCACTGCTCCGGCGATGCCAAACGCGCCAATATTGGACGCGCATCTTCTAAAATACAAACCGAAAAAAAGGTATTGAGTGTGTCATGTTTTGGCACCAGCCAAAGAAAAAAGCCCCAACTCAACAAGAGCCAACAGGCAAAACCTAGCGACAGGCGCAGCCACAACGGCAAAACAGGGTTTTTATGCGGTGGTTGCTTGAGTGTTGCCGGAATTTCCTTGCCTTGCTTAACCTTCCGCCACGTTGGCAAAACGAAGCGAATACGCAGACCGCGATAACTCAATGCCTGCAGGAATCCCAAAAAAGCACCAAAATACATCCATATCCGCAAAAATAATAAAGGCGTAAAGCCATCCATATAGCCATACGATACACGCAGAATAAATAGCATCAGGGCGGCAATAAACCCATCGCGCAGCGCAAAGATTACGAAATTGGTCAAGAAACCGGCAAGAATTGGCGGTGGTAAAGCCATGCCGCGCCGCCACAAAAAGCGGTGCAACAAAGTAGATTGATAGCGGCGCGGCAGTTTGAGCGCCTGCAAACGCGGTAATACCTGGGCAATGATGGCTGGATAAGACGATGACATAAATTACTCCTTCGGCGGTTGCCAAATTTCCTGCCATGATGGCAAATTGTGTGCTTCCCGCCATTCACGCAAACGGCAGGCGACGATTAACCCGCCAATCATCGCGGCAGAAAAAGCGCCGCCCATGATTGCCAGCAATGACCCGCCGGAAAGCAGCCATAAAAGCAAAGCAGCCAGCAGCGCAAAGCAAAAACCATAGCCCATAAAATTGCCGACAAAACCCGCCAATATCGGCGGCGACAACATCACGCCCCGTTGCCAGAGAAAATGATGCAGCGGCGTGCGCTGACACCAGCGGGGCAATCCAAGCGGTTGCAGGATTGCCAAAGCGCTGCGGATGGAAGGCGGATAAGCGCCATTTTGCTGCCTGATTTTTGCTGGCCGGTAAATGACAGGCTTTGGATCATTGGCTGGTAGTTTAGGCATGATTGTCGCTTGGTGTATCGGGCAGGTTTTGCACTTCTTGCCATGTGAGCAAATTTAATTTTTGCCGCTGGCGCTGTGTTGAATACGCCATCATCGCTCCGTAAGTTATAAAATAAATTATCCCATACACCACCCACTCCACAGACGTCAATCCATTATGCCAACGCAGCATATATAAAAATATCAAAGGAGTAGAGAGAAATATAGGGATGCTATTAATGCCAAAATAAACAAAATTGAAGGCGAAATTGGCCAAGATGGCAGGCGGCAAGGCGATGCCATGCCTCCAGAAAAACCTGTGAACAAACCACCATTTCTCATTCTTCAGGAATTTTGGAATATCGGCGGCTTTCAGATAGGCCAGTGCTTTTTCAACGGAAGGCGGATATGACATCATGAACTCCTTAAGAAATACAGTCGTTAATGCGGATGGTTTGATGGTTTTACGCGCTTTTGTTCCCGTATTCCGTTTTGAGATGGTACACCAAAGCGCATCCTGTGGCCTTTACGGTTTTTCATCGGGCAGTTTTTGGATTTCTTTCCATGAAAGCAACTTTAATTTTTTCTGCGTCCTTCTCACATCAAACGCACAACCCAATCCGATAACTACTCCATAAATAACCCAGCGATAGAACAGCCCACCAGGAAAACTCCAATTATTGCGCTCTACCAGAAAAAATATTGCCAAAACCAAAAGGGTTCCATATCTCAGTCCAAAAACCAGCATATTAGTAAAAAATCCTGACAACAAAGCAGGCGGAAGCGCTATGCCTTTTTTCCAGAGGAATTGGTAAAACTGGGGATATTCCCGGTATGTTTTTGGCATATCAATGGTTTGCAGATAGGCCAATGCTTTTTCAACGGAAGGCGGATATGACATCATGAACTCCTTTGAGAAATAATAGGACATAGGGTGCGCCTTGGCGCACCGTTTTAAGCATGGGATGGGCTTTTTACAGTCGCCTGTTGCTACCCGCTTGTTTGAGAATAGCATTGGCTGCATGGCGAGATTGAACAGTAACCGGAACAGCAAAATATTTATAGCCATCGCTTCTCGCGCCTCCTGCATTTGGTGAAAATCAAGGCAGAAATTCTTCTGCGCATCGCCATAGCCGTTCAAGACATAGCGTTCTGGTGCAATTTGCCAAACGCTGGCGACAAGTGTTTCGTAAGTGGATGCTTCGGTTACCAGCGCCAAGTCATCACAGGCCGCACTCCATTATTCACCGTCACGGTGGATTTCTATAGTAAGGTATTGCATATTTTTTGCTATTGTAGTTTTATGTACGGTGCGCTAAAGCGCACCCTATGGTCTTTACGGTTTTTCATCAGGCAGGTTTTGGATTTCCTGCCACGAAAGAAGCGCAAATTTACGACGCGCGTAGCGCTCCAACAATGCGAGAAACAGCCCCCAAAATATGGCGTTAAAGACAAAGATAAAAATCCATAATCCCGCAGACGCATGAACATTGAAGCCGTAGATAAATATCAGCATTATTGGTACAAGGCGGATACTGGTATTTATACCGCCAGTAATAATATTTATTGTAATGCTTGCCAGTATTGGCGGCGGTATCGCAATACCGCTCCGCCATAATATTTTGTGCAATACCGATTCCCGGTGAAAGGAAATAATGTTTTTTTCTTGCAGGTATGCTAATGCTTTTTCGATAGCGGGCGGATAAGTCATGGTGTACTCCTTGCAGATTGACAGAAGAAAAATATTGCCGCTTGATGATTCGCCATGCAGGCTTTTTGTTTTATATGGTTTTACATACACCTGAGCGCTCGATGTGTATGTATAGTGGAATAAAAC
>ERZ772924.1393-NODE-1393-length-11497-cov-17.581542_pt1 | contig 11497 bp, 10 predicted proteins | sample MGYA00512116_ERZ772924 | MGnify/ENA primary metagenome ERZ772924 (study PRJEB29015, sample SAMEA2737920) | human oral metagenome | biome: human oral; feature: human-associated habitat; material: dental | place: China | collected 2134 ...
ATGTGGGGCTGGGTGCTGGTCGCGTCGCTGGCGTGTTTCGCGACCAAACTGGCGGATGACGACAAGGCAAGCGAACCGAAGCGGGTTTCGTGGTGCCGATCAGCGGCCTATGGTGCGGTGCAGGAAGGTCCAGATCAGGGCGTTCATCCAGGCCTGTTGGGCGTTGTCGGCCGCCCCACCGTGGCCGCCCTCCGTGTTCTCCCAGTAGCGGACATCGGCGCCGATGGCCTCCAGGGCAGCCGTGAACTTGCGGGCGTGGCCCGGGTGGACGCGGTCGTCGCGGGTGGAGGTGGTCACCAGCGTCGCCGGGTAGTTCACCGACTCCTCCAGGAGGTGGTAGGGGCTGAAGGTGCGGATGTAGTCCCAGTCGTCGGTGTCGGGGTCGCCGTACTCGGCGATCCACGACGCCCCGGCCAGGAGCTTCGTGTAGCGGCGCATGTCGAGCAACGGAACCTGGATCACCACCGCCCCGAACAGACCCGGATACCTGGTGAGCATGTTCCCCGTGAGCAGGCCACCGTTTGAGCCGCCCAGACAGGCCAGGCGCTCCCGGGTGGTTACGCCACGAGCGACGAGATCCCGCGCGACCGCTGCGAAATCCTCGTAGGCGCGGTGCCGGTGCTCCTTCAGAGCGGCCTGGTGCCAGGCCGGGCCGTACTCGCCGCCGCCTCGGATGTTCGCGACCACGTGGGTGCCGCCCCGCTCCAGCCACGCCTTGCCTGTCAGTGGTCCGTACTGCGGCGACATCGACACCTCGAAACCGCCATACCCTCCCAGCAGGGTCGGGTTCTCCCCGGCCGGGGGCAGGTCGGTGCGACCGATCTGGAAGTACGGCACGCGTGTGCCGTCGTCGCTGATCGCGAAGTGCTGGCTCACCTCGAGGCCAGTGACATCGAAGTGCGACGGCTCCGCCTTCATCCTCACCAGCGGCGACGGATCCCCGCCCTCCAGCAGGGGCGCCAGGTCGCCCAGGTACAGCGTCGACGGCTGGAGGAAACCCGTGGCCGTGATCCACAACTCGTCGCCCTCGACGTCGTCGACGGCCGACGCCCACACCGTGCCCGGCAGGTCGCGGTGGATGCGGCGCGACTGCCACTGCTCACCGTCGTGGTGGAACACCAGCAGGTAGGTGCGGACATCCTCCTGGGCGGTGATCACGATGAAGTTCCGGGTGACGAAGAAGTCCGCGATCGACGTCAACTCCGACGGGGCGAACAACACCCGCACACGCGGTCCCTTTCCCTCCCAGCCGGGCAGGAACGACTCCAGCCGCGCCACGGCGAGGGACCCCGCAGGCACCAGCACGTCGTCGACCTCCCAGTCGGTGCGGGGCGTGAGCAGCAGCAGATCGCGGTGGGGCGCGGCCGTGCAGTCGGAGGGGACGTCGATCAGACTCAGCGAGTCGTCGGGGTTCAACAGGAACAGGTCGTAGTCGTAGAAGCCGCGGACCTGGTAGACCCAGTCGCGCACGAAACCCGGCACGTGATCGCGGCCCGCGCCGACCTGCATGTCCGTCGGATCACCCCGGTGGACGAGAGCCGCTTCCGACATCGGCGTGCCCCGGCGCCAGCGGCGCACCTGTAGCGGGTATCCGGAGCTGCTGACGCTCTCGGGCCCGAAGTCGGTGGCGACGAAGACCGTCTCGGCGTCGATCCAGCTGAGGCTGCCCTTCGCGGCGGGCCGTTCGAACCCGCCCTCGGACGCGGGCACGAACCGTTTGGTGACCAGATCGAACTCGCGGGTGACGTCCGCGTCGGAACCACCGTGGGACAGGTCGACCAGGGCGTGCCGCCACGGTTGACCGTCCTCAGGGCGCAGCACGGTGGCGCCGTGCCACACCCAGTCCTCCTGCTCCGCCGCATTGAGGGCGTCGACGTCGATCAGCACCTCCCAGTCGGGCTCCTCGGTGCGGTACGAGTCCAGCGACGTGCGCCGCCACAGCCCCCGCGGGTGCTCCGCGTCGGTCCAGAAGTTGTACAGCTGGTCGCCGCGGCGCACCACGTTAGGGATGTTCGCCGGGGAGTCGAGGATCGCCTTCAGCTCCGCGGCCAGGGTCGTCACATCGTCGTCCGCGTCGAGCTCCCCCTCGGCGCGTGTGTTGCGTTCGTGCACCCATCCCAGCGCGTCCTCACCGGTCACGTCCTCGAGCCAGAGCCACGGGTCGATGGAGCCGTCGCGGGCGGGCAGGTCGGGATTGCGGGACTGGTCATCGCTCATGGGACACGAGCCTAGTCACGGAAAGGCCGCGGCGGTACCTCGCGAGGGTTTTTCCGTCAGTAGGAGAAGACCTCGTCGACGACCCGGGTGGGCACGTCCTCCAGGGTGGCGTAGCGCCAGGCGGGCTGGTTGTCCTTGTCGATCAGGAGCGCGCGCACGCCCTCGACGAAATCGACGGGGATCATGTGTTCCGCGAGCCGAAGGTCCTGGTGCAGCACACCGTTCAAGTCAAGGGTGGCGGCCCGTCGCAGCGCCCGCAGCGCGACGTGAACCGCGAACGGTGAGCGAGCCCGTAGTTCACGACCCGCCTGCTGGGCGGCCGGATCGGGATGCTCCTCGAGTCGGCGTGCGATCTCGACCGGGTCGTCTCCGGTGTAGCACTCCTGGATCCAGGCGGCCTCCGACAGCGGGGCGGGCAGATCGCCGTCGGACGACTCGTCGGCCAGGTTGATGCGCAGGGCATCGCCCCCGCCGATCGTGCCGGAGGTCAGCGCCATGTGGGTGCCCAGCGCTCCCGCCCGCGCCAGCCAGTACATGACACCCGCATCCGGGAAGAAACCGATCTTCGTCTCCGGCATCGCCATCAGTGTCGACGAGTCGACTATTCGCCGGTCGGCGTTGACCGTCAGACCCAGACCGCCGCCCATGGTGATGCCGTTGAGATGGGCGGTGATGTGTTTCGGGAACTGGGCGACGATCAGGTCGAGCAGGTACTCGACCTCCAGGAACCTCAGCCAGGACTCGTTGTCGCTGACGGCCTGCGACAGCTCCCGCACGTCGGCGCCCGCGCTGAACCCGCGCGTCCCCTCGCCGCGGAGCACCACCTCCCGCACCGAGTCGTCGTGGGCCCACGAAGTGAGGATCTCGCTTGCTGCCTGGAGCATCTCCAGGTTGAGGGAGTTGATGGCGTTGGGACGGTTGAGGGTGAGAGTCGCGACCCCGTCGTCCAGGGTGGTGACGAGCAGATCAGTCATGAGGACAGCCTATGAGGTTCACGAAGCGCATCCGAACCGGAAACGGGAACCAACTGCCCGGAGTTCCTAGTCGAGGCGCAATCCGGGACGCATCTCGTGCAGCACCGCGCGGGCGGTCTCCTCGTCGATCACCAGATCCGTCGCGACCCCGGCGCGAAGCGCACCCAGCACCGGCACCGCCTTGCCCGTCCCGCTGACCACGCAGATGCGACGGGGAATGGTTCGCAGCTCCGCCGGGGTCATGCCGGTGGCGCGGGAGTTGATGGGGATGTCGCGCCAGGACCCGTCTGCCCGCAGCATCACGGTGCAGACGTCGCCCACCACACCCTCCGATTTCAGGCAGGCCAGCTCGGAGTCGTCGAGGTAGTTGGCGGAGTACACGTGCGACTGGAGTTCGGAGCCGAGCCCGCCCACCCCGAAGACCGCCTTCGTGCAGGAGGCCCGCACCTGGAGCATGTGGCGGGTGGAGCGTTCCGCCCACATGGCGGTGCGGGTGTCGGGGTTGTCGAAGAAGGCCGGCAGCGCCAGGAACTGTTCCTCGCCGTGGAACGCAGCGGCGAAGCGCTGCAGGATGGAACCGACGTACGGAAGCCCCGTCGTGCGCTGATTGGCGCCGCCGTTGAGACTGACGACGATCACCCCGCTCAGGTCGCGGGGTCGCAGGTGCTGGGCGATCACGGAGACGGTGGTTCCCCACGCCACACCGACGACGTCGTCATCGGTGATGATCTCGTCGAGGAGCCGGGCGGCAACCTTCGCGACCTGTTCGAGCCGCAGCACGTAGCTGGAACCCGGGCGGACGTTGACCAGGTGTGCCTGGACGTGGAAGTTCTTGCGGAAGATCTCGGCCAGGCGGGTCATGGGGCGGTCGGGGTCAGTGATGGTGACGCGCACCAACCCCCGGTCCTTGGCTTCTTTCAGCAGCCGCGACACCGTCGAACGGGAAACCCCCATGTGGTGGGCGATCGCCTCCATGGTCTCGGACTGGATGTAGTACATGCGCGCAACCCGGAGCAACAACTCGGTGTCGCGTTCCATGGCGCTCCTTCGGGACGGGCCGATGCATGATGACGGCGCCAGCGTATCCCTTGATGAAGGTTTGACCAGATTTGGGAGGCCGGAACGCGTGACCCGGCCGTGGATTCGTCTACAGCAGACCGAGTCCCTCCAACAGGATGCGGGCCCCGATGATGATCAGCACCACGCCGCCCAGGAACTCGGCGGGCCTGCGGAACCTAACCCCGATCCGGTGCCCGATCCCAACCGCGGCGAACGAGGTCACCAGCGTTATCAGGCCGATGCAGAGGATCGCCAGGAGGATGGAGACCTCCAGCATCGCGAAGGACACCCCGACGGCCGCCGCGTCGATGCTGGTCGCGACCCCCAGGATCAGCAGGCGACGCAGGTCGAGCCTGCTTCCCTGGCCGTCGTCGTCTTCGTTCTCATCGGCCTGGAACGCATCCCAGGCCATCTTGCCGCCGATGATCGCGAGCAGCGCGAAGGCGATCCAGTGGTCGAAGGGGTCGAGGAGGCTGGTGAAGTTGGCGGCCAGCAGCCATCCGAGCAGCGGCATCGCGGCCTGGAAACCCGCGAAGGTGAGGGCGACGACCAGGGCGTGCCGGTAGTTGAAGCGGCCCATTTTCACGCCGCTGGTGAGCGAGGCGGCGAAGGCGTCGGCGGACACACCGAATCCGACCAACCAGATGGACCAGAGAGACATCGTCAGACCTTCCAGGGTTCCTGTGAGAATTGAGTTGCGATGACCTCGTTTCCCGGGGAAATCCAGCTCGTGGAACCACTGTGAACCCGCCGGTCCTGGTGTGTCCACGGGTAACTGAAAGTGTGTCTGACCACACCTTTTGCGACACCCGCCGCCCTGTTGAGACGCGTCACGGTTTCGGGAAGAATCGTCGTCGAGGGCGGAAAACGTCCCGTGACGAACAGCCTGCCGGCCGCTGTGACAGCCTCCGGCGGGAGGACCACCTGGAAGAAGGAATGATGACGGCCACCGGCGCTGACGTGACCCGGGTCACGGAGGATTACCTAGCGCTGATCTGGAAGGCCTGCGAATGGCCTGACGACGGGCGCCGCCCGAACACCACCGACCTGGCCGCCGCCCTCGGTGTCACCCCCTCCACGGTCTCGGCCAGCCTGAAACGCCTGGCCAGGGAGGGAATGATCAAGTACCGCCCCTACGGCAACATCGAACTGACCGAGGAGGGGGAACGGATCGGGCGGGCGGTGGTGCGGCGTCACCGCATCATCGAAACCTACCTGGTCACGTCACTGGGCATGCCCTGGGACCAGGTCCACGACGAGGCAGACCGGCTTGAGCACGCCGCCTCCGAGGAGCTGGTCGACCGGATGGACGAGGTCCTCGGCCACCCGGACGCGGACCCGCACGGCGACCCGATCCCGAGGAGCAGCAACACCAACCACCCGGAGGTGGTGCTGATCGCGCACACCACAGCGGGCGCCAAGGTGCGGGTGGTGCGGGTCTCGGACTCCAACCCGGAGATTCTCCGGTTCCTCGCGGAACGCGGCATAGCCATCGGGACGCGACTGGAGGTGCTGTCCGGGCTGTCCGGGATGGGGCTGATGACCATCGGCCACGAGGGAATCGAGATCGAGCTCAGCGCGCCGATAGCCGAGGCGATCCACGTCGCGCCCGCGAACTGAGGTTTCTACCGCAGCAGGTCGTCGTGGTGGCCGACGTGGACCAGTTCGATGGTGCCGTCCGGGTACTGCCACCAGGTCAACCGTGCAGCTCCGGGCGCCCCGCGTTTCACGTATGTCCGCCACGGAACGGCGCCCTCGGGAATGGCCTTCTGGATCACCGACTTGCCCGGAATGATGAATTGGTGGGTTTTTCTCCGGTCCCAGGCGTGGCCGGATAGAATGTCGACCACGACCTGAATGATCTTCGCCCTGCCGCGCAAAAGCTCCGCTTCCATGGAGTCTAGGAATCCCTCGCCGATTATGTAGGAGTTCAGCGATTCCCCGCGTTCCTCCTCTGGATTTCCGGTCAGCCATTCGTATTCCACTTCCCAGCGGAATTGTTTTTCCGGATCGCTGTAGACCCGGGGATATCCGCGACGTTCCTCCTGATCGGTCATTCTGCGGCGCAGGTGATCCAGCTCCTCCTCCGCCGCGTCGGCGCGGGAACGTTCCCTGGCCAAGGATTCGTGATCGCTGTCGAGGAGCAGCATGAGGTCGTCGATTATGGAGCTGCGAAGCTTGTTGGCAATCCGTTCCGTCTGGGTGTCCAGCAGGTTTTTCAGCTCGGTTGCGCTGAGTCCCGCGACGGCTGGCGCGGAGGGTGTGGGGGCGACCGGGGCGGGTGTGGGCGGCGCGCTGGCCGGGTGGTGGGGTCCCGGCTTGGGGGCCGGTCCCGGTTTCGGGGCGCGCGAACTCGGTGGTCCCGGTTTCGGGGCCTTCGAGGCCCGGGCGGGGGAAGGGGGCGTGACGTCGAGGGAGGATCTGAACCGGTTGAGGGCGGCCATTTGATCCTCGGACAGGGCCTGCTGGGGGGTGCTGGTCCCGACCTGGCGCGGGCCACCGATTCCTTGGTGGGACTTGACGTAATCCGCTATTTCAAGGCAGGCACTGTCGGCGTCGTCTCCCGGATAGACCCGGAATAACCGGTGCCGTCGCCAATGGTCGGTCCTGGCCGCCCCCGCGAGAATCACACGGATACCGCCACCATAAACCTGGAATTGTGGATCCACGGTGTCCGATAGTCGTTCGGAAGCAGTCATGGAATCAAGGACGGCCAATTCAGTTCCGGGGGCTAGGTGCTGGGCCAGTAGCTTGGAATCGATCCGGGGCCGGTTCGTGTCGCTGGCGGGCGACACCACCACCAGTGCGCTGTCGCGCGTCGAATCAAAAATCCTGCTCACCAGAATTCCAACATCGCTGACTCCGACCCGCCACTCGGAAACCACAATTCTTCTCCCTTGACACAACTCGTGTCGGTCGACAACTAATCGCTGCCGCCACCCCGAGGCGAAGTAGTCGCCAGCGATCCGGCTGCAACCCATTGTTGCAGAAGCCGCAACGGGACCAAATGCGACGGGCCGGTGGGGTGTTCATTGCCCATGATTCGTGCACAATTAGAAGTTTTGGCCGTGGAGCAAGTGACAGGGGGCAACGTGGATGCGCCGTTTCCCTCCTGACCTCGGTCATGCCGAACCGTGTCGCGTGGCGTGCAGCAGCTGAGTTGACGAAGGCCCTCTGGTCGGGGTGACAGGATTTGAACCTGCGGCCTCGTCGTCCCGAACGACGCGCGCTACCAAGCTGCGCCACACCCCGGCGGCTCGTCCGAGCCAGCGGCAAGACTATACCAGCGCAGGCGCGCGGGTGAAATCGTCGCCCGGGCCGCGGTTTCCTCAGGCGCCGGCCTCGATCCTTCCCAGGATCACCGGGTCGGGGGTGACCGGGCTCCCGGAGCAGGTGACGGCGCCGTCGAGGGCCTCCAGGGCACGTTCGAAGCGCTCCGGTGTGGCGGTGTGGAGGGTGAACAGCGGGGCTCCCCGGGTGATGTGGTCGCCGGGTTTGGCGTGCATCTCGACGCCCGCGACCGCCTGCACGTCGTCCTCCTTGCGGGCCCGGCCCGCGCCCAGCCGCCAGGCAGCCACCCCGACCGCCGCGCACAGGCTCGCGGCGAGGACGGCGGAGACGATGCGTCGCCACGGCAGGCGCCGGGTCGGGGCCGGCTCGTCGTGCCGCACCAGGGAGAGCGGCAGGGTCTCGCGCACGGTGGGCGTGTTGGTCTCGAAGGAGCCGGTGGCGGCAGTCGCGGTGGTCATGAGCCGGCCTCCTCTCCCGAGGCGCTGTGTGCGCGCTCATCGTGGGTGACCGCCGGCTCGCTGGTGGTCACCTGAGGTGCCGTGGCCGCCGAGGTGCGTGAGGAGGGGGCAGTGGCAGGAGAGGTGACGACGGCGGGATTGGGGTCCGAGGAGAGGTTCCAGGAACTGTCAGCCGGGATGCGCAGGCCGACAGTGGCCCCCTGGCCCGAGGCGGAGACGGCGAAGACGGTGCCGTTGTGGGCGTCGGCGATGGCCCGCACGATGGCCAGGCCCAGCCCGCTCCCGCGCGGCTTGCCGTCGGCCTCGCCGTGCGTGAAACGCTCGAAGAGCCAGTCGACGTCGTCGTCGGCCAGTCCCGGACCCTCATCGGTCACGGAGATCTCCAGCCCGCTGCGGCCGTAGCCGTCGGTGCCGGGGGCGATGGTGAGGGTCAGGGGGCCGTCGCCGTGCTGCAGCCCGTTGCGGGCGAGGTGGCCGGTGGCCTGACGCATGCGCTCGACATCGAGCGTGGCCGTGCCGCGGGCCCTGAGGTCGAACCTCCAGCGGCCCGGGGCCATGGCCTCGACGTCGTCGAGCAGGGTGCGGGCCAGCTCGGTGACCTCGACGTCCGGGATGGGGTGGGCGAAGTCGCGCCGTTCGGCCTGGGTGAGGGACTGGAGGTCGTCGAGGACCCGTTGCAGCTCGGCGATCTGGGTGCGTTGCTGGAGGACGGTGCGGGTGGCCGGCTGGCTGGCCAGGCGCGCGTCCATGACGGCCAGGGGGCCGGAGATCTCCTGGTGGGCGCGCAGGACGAACTGGGTCTGGCCGTCGAAGGCCTCCTGGAGGCGGTCCAGCATGCCGTTGAACTCCTCGGTCAGGCCGGAGATGTCGTCGCGGCCCTTGACGGGCAGGCGGCGGTTGAGGTCCTGGGTGGAGACGGAGGCGGCCGCGGTGCGCAGGTCGCGCAGGGGCCGCAGGATCTGGCGGGCTACGAGCAGCCCGACGATGCCGGTGAGGACCAGGACTGCCGCGCTGATGCCGACCATGAGCCAGATCGTGGCGTTGAGCTGGTCCACGCGCGAGGCGGTGAAGCTCATGGTGATGACGGACAGGTGCTGGGAGGGGTCGTCGGGCTCGAGCTCGACCCGGGCCCAGCGGACCTCCCCGCTGCCGTAGCTGGTGGCGCCCGACGGCGACTGCAGCATCTTCACGAACAGGGGGTCCGTGCTGGTCAGGTCCAGGGTCGGGGCGGAGGCGCCGGAGGCCTGGGTGGCCTTGCCGGTGGCGTGGTTGTAGACGATGACGGCCTCCCGGTCGGTGAGCTGCTGGCCGTCCCGGTAGACCTCCATGAGGCGGGTGGTGGAGGTGAAGGGCTGGGAGGTGCGCGGGTCGACGCCGGTGGAGGCGAAGTTCTGCAGCTCCTTGACCTCATGGGTGACGTCGGTGTTGGCGGAGCGCGAGATGTCCGCCATGAGGGTGGAGCGCACGGAGACGATCATGCTGGTCAGCCCCAGGGCGACGACGAACAGCATCCAGGCGACGATGCGCAGCCGTGCGGGCACCGAGGGGCCGGAGACCGGGTCGGCGGCCGGCGGGGGAGGGGATGAGGGGGCGGAGGACATCGGCATCAGCTCCCATCGCCGGCGGAGGTCAGGTAGACCGGGCTGGGCTGCGCGGGCGGGCCGGGGACGACGGCCATGAACTCGGCGGCCAGCGCCAGCGCCACCGGGACGAGCATGAGCAGGGCCAGGGCGAGGATGCGGCGTGAGGTGTTCATGCTTCAACTGTCACGAGCCAGTCCTAGATGAACCACAGGTGAGCGTGAGAGTTCTCTTATGTTGAATAGACTAATGAAGCAGCAATGTTTGTAGGTCTTTGATAATGGCTGGGGGTGCTGCTCTGGGGCGGGAACGTACTTGTCCCGCGAGGACTGCGTCTTCCCACAGATCACTGGGGTCTGACTGTCGTCATGTGCGGGAAAGGTACGTCCTCGGTGCGAAGGTACGTCCTCGATGTGTGCGGCCGGCCGTGCAGAATGCCCCCGCCGCGTTGTCATGGGCCTGGCGTTGTCATCATCTGTGGACAGTTCGCGGTCTGCGGGCCCCTGGGTCGGGACGGCCGCCTAGGTTGAACCTCAGGCGCCCGGCGGCGTCCAGTGGTGCCAGCGAATTCACGGGTGAGAGGACGGTGCAGATCCATGATGGTTCGGGGTAGGGACGGTGTCGACAGGACGGGTGCTACTGCTGGCGTGAGCGCTGTTGGGCCGGCCGTCGAGGCGCGCGATCTGCGCAAGTCCTTCCTGACCCCCGGCGGGGAGCTCATCGAGATCCTGCACGGTATCTCCTGCGCGATGATGCCGGGGCGGATGACGGCGCTGGTCGGCCCCAGCGGGTCGGGCAAGTCGACGGCGCTGCTGTGCCTGGCCGGCCTGGAACCGGCGACGTCGGGGCGGGTCTCGCTCATGGGATGCGACCTCGGCGGGATCCCGGCGGCGCGGGTGGCCGAGCTCTACCGCGACCGGGTGGGCTTCGTCTTCCAGGCCTACAACCTCGTGCCCTACCTGACGGTGCGGGAGAACATCACGATCTCCGACACCCTGGCCGGCCGGCGCCCCGATTCGGCGAGGATGCGGGAAGTCCTGGCCGGGCTGGAGCTCGAGGCGCGCGCCGATGCGGTCGCGACGACGCTCTCGGGCGGTGAGCAGCAACGCGTCGCTCTGGGGCGGGTCCTCTACCGCCGTCCACCGGTCGTCTTCGCCGACGAGCCCACCGGGGCCTTGGACACCCGCTCGGCCGCCTTCGTCCTGGCCGAGCTGCGGCGCCTGGCCGACGACGGGGCCGGTGTCATCCTCGTGACGCACGACCTGGGGGCCGCGGCCCTGGCGGAATCGGTACTCATCATGCGCGATGGCCGCATTATCGACGAGCTCCGGGGTGCCACCTCCGACGAGCTGCTGGTGGCCGTCAGCCAGACGGGAACGGCCGCATGACCCGCTACACGCTGCGCGCCCTGGCCGCCCAGTGGCGGTCCTGGTCGGGGACGGTGGCGGTGCTGGCCCTCGCCGCGGGGCTCGTCAACGTCTGCCTAGTGCACCGCATGGCGGTCACCCGGCCCGACGTCGTCGCCGCGGCGCGGGCGGCGGGTGTGGACCCGGCCGAGCTCACAGTTCCGGGTGTCTCGGTCGCCTTCTACACGGCGATGGTGACGGTCCCGGTGGTGGCCGTCGTCGGGCAGTCCTGCGTGCAGGCACTGCGCACGAACTGGGCCCTGTGGCGGCTCGCCGGCGCCCTGCCCCGGCAGGTCCTCGTTGCCGTCTTCGCCACCGTGGTGGTACTGGGGCTGGTGGCCTGCGTACCCGGGATCCTGCTGGGGGTGGTGGCGGCCCAGCCCTTCGCCTCGGTGCTCACCCGCCTGGCGGCCGCGCGCATGGGGCGGATCGAGGTCGCCCAGACGCCGACGACGCTGCTGCTCACCGTGGTGGTTGTGGTCGCCGTCGCGGTCCTGGGGGCGGTGGGCCCG
>ERZ772924.1394-NODE-1394-length-11484-cov-5.279027_pt1 | contig 11484 bp, 7 predicted proteins | sample MGYA00512116_ERZ772924 | MGnify/ENA primary metagenome ERZ772924 (study PRJEB29015, sample SAMEA2737920) | human oral metagenome | biome: human oral; feature: human-associated habitat; material: dental | place: China | collected 2134 ...
CACATGCACCGCCACATCGGGCAGCGCAACGGGCGCATCGTTTTTCAGGCTGCCTGAAAAGGCGGGCGCGGCTGCGGCGGCGGGTTCGCTGGTTGGGGTTTGCCCTTTGAGCAGTACGGTTTTGATTTCATGGGCATAGCGGCGCGTGCGCTCGCTTTGCAGCGCGGTTTGCGCGGCAAGCCAGTCTTCTTGAATCAGCACGTCCACTTCGGTGTCGGTGATGCTGTCGCGCTGGTTATGCACTTCCACGCTTTGGCTTAAATATTCGCGGTAGGCGGCATCCAGTTCTTTGTCGCCGAAGGGGCGCAGTTCGTTGGTGTTGGGATAAATGTCGGACAAATCGCGCAGGTTTCGTTCGCGCTCGCTGGGCGGCGTGATGGTGATGTCGGGGAACGAGGCGCGATCGTTGGCATGGTCGGTTTCTTGACGATGGCGCAGCGCGTTGAGATTGCGCTCCCAATCGTTGTCGCGCAGGGCGGGCGTTTGCGGCGCGGGGGCAGGGCGAAAATCGTTGTCTTCGCTTAATGTGAAAACCATGTCGGAAGCAAACGGGTTGTTTTGATTCATTCTGGGCGTGTCCATAAAAAGGGGTTTTGCTACAATACCGCTTTTTTGCCGAAAAGCGAGACAAAATGGAAGATTTAGAACAGCGTTTGGATTATTTGGAAGAAACCAATGATATGCTGCTGATGCAAAATCGTGTGTTGGCGGCGGCGTTGCAGGGCTTTTTGCGTGCCATGCCGCCGGAGATGGCGGAAAACATCGTGGAATCCGTTCAGGCTGCTTTTGAAGACGAAGTGGCGGAACTGGGTTACAGCAACAGCGTTCACGCCGATTTGTTCCAAGAAGCGGTGGATGCGTTTTTCCGCGATAAGCGGTAGTTAAGACGGCAAATTTTACCCGATTTTGCCAAACGGCTGTTGGCTTTCATCAGCCTGAGGCAGTCTTGCCCTTTGTCCAAATCTTTGATTTGGGAACAAAGGGGTATGCCGCAGCGCAACGCGCAAGGCTAAAAACACAATAATTTAGCGAAGCTAAAAAATTTATGACCCAAGACAAAACCGTATCGCTCTACACCGACGGCGCATGCAAAGGCAACCCCGGCAAAGGCGGCTGGGGCGTGCTGATGCGCTATGGCAGCCACGAAAAAGAATTGTTCGGCGGCGAAGCGCACACCACCAACAACCGCATGGAGCTCACCGCCATCATCCAAGGGCTTGCCGCGCTCAAACGCCCCTGCGCCGTGGTCATTTACACCGACTCGCAATATGTGAAAAACGGCATGGAACAATGGATACACGGCTGGAAAAAAAACGGCTGGAAAACCGCATCCAAGCAACCCGTTAAAAACGAAGACCTTTGGCAACAACTAGACCGGCTCGCCGCGCAACACCAAATCCAATGGCAATGGGTGCGCGGACACGCAGGGCACACCGAAAACGAACGCGCCGATGCGCTTGCCAACCAAGGCGTAGCCAGCGTTGAGCCTTAAAACCGATTGTGTTTTGACGCACAACAGGCAGCCTGAAAACCAATACGACTCAAAACACCGCTCCACCCCACTATGCGAACCCATTACGACAACCTGCAAATCCCCCGCGATGCCGATGAGCAAACCATCCGCCAAGCCTATCGCCGCCTATCCAAGCAATACCACCCCGATTTAAACCCCAGCGAAGATGCCAGCCGCATCATGCAGCTTATCAACCGCGCCTACGCAGTCCTGTCCGACCCCGAACAACGCGCCGAACACGACCGCTGGATACAACAACAAGAAGCCCCCCGCCCGCAAATCCCCCAACAGCCCAGCTTCCGCCCCCACACCGCAGCACAAGCCCACGCGCAAGCGCAAAGGCAGCCTGAAAAACCCATTCAGCCCAGCCCAAAAACCGCTGCCGCCAAACCCGCCCGCAAAAAACTCTGGCAACCCATCTTCATCATCGCCTGCTGCGCCCTTGTCGCCCTATTTTTCTGGCAACTGAACCACCACTTGCAAACCCAAGCCGCCGAAGAAGCCGCCCAAACCACGCCGCTCGAAACCGCCAGCACCCCCCTTACCAACGAAATGCAGCCTGAAAACACCGCCACGCCCACCGTTGCACCCACCCCAACGCTTGCCAACGAAGCCGCCCCCAGCAACTACGTTCGCCCCAGCACCGCGCCCAACGGCGAGCCCTTCCCCAGCACATCAGGCTATGTGAAAAACTACCCCTACACCCGCAGCACCACCAAGCAGCTCACCATCTTCGTGGACAACATCCGCAACACCTCCGACGTATTCGCCGAGCTACACCAAGCCAACGCCCCCCAGCCCCTGCGCACCTTCTTCATCGAAGAGCGCAGCCAGCTCCCGCTCACCGCGCTGGAAGCAGGCAGCTACACCATCCGCTATGTGCAGCTGGACACTGGCGAAACCGTTACCAGCGAAACCATCGCCCTATCCGACAGCCAAAAAGAAGCCACCGTTTATTTGCAGCGCGCCAAAGAATAGGCAGCCTGAAAACTGCATACGCCCTGCCGCACAACACAAAGGCAGCCTGAAAACGCATTCCACACGTTTTCAGGCTGCCTATTGTTGTTTACAGGATTACGCCACTTGCGCGTCAAACCCCGCATCGTCCACCGCTTCCGCCAGCGCGGCGGGGTTGGTTTGCGCGGCATCGTATTCCACAACGGCTTTTGCGCCCGCCAAATCCACATCAGCGCGGCTCACGCCCGCAATGCCCGTTAACACGCGGGTTACGCTGTTCACACAGCCGTTGCACGTCATGCCTTGAATGTTTAGGGTGGTGGTTGCCATGATTTATCCTTTCGCGGATGAGTTGGAAAGTGCACAATATAACGGTTTACCCCGTGGTAAAGTCAAGGGGGATGGCGCATGAGGCTTTATTTAGCCGCTTTTCCTAGCCACTGCACGCAGGGTTGAGACAACTTGCGAAGTGAAAACAGCATGAAAAGACGTTTTCAGGCTGCCTTTAATGCGAAAATAAAACAAATAGGCAGCCTGAAAAAGGAATCTCGTATGAAAAAGAAAAAAATCAGCACGCATTACCTAGAACAATTTTTAAGTTAGCTTATGGAAGCCATGCACCCCGATTTGGCGTAATTTGAAGGGCTCAATCTGGCTAATCGCGCCAGCGTGCGGCAACTGGTCAATGGCTATTTAAAACCGCGCTTTGATGAACTTTCGCCCGGCGGGCAATTTCGCGTGAAAGAAAGTTTGCACTACGGCATGGCGATGTGGTCGGAAGCAACATTGCAAAATTGCTTCCCGCAAACCAATTGCGCCTTCGCCTTGCCGCGCGGTATCACAGCACAGGAAATTTATCAGCAAATTTGGGCAGATTTGTTTCACGGCGAAGCCTGTGATGTGGGCGATTTGGCAACGTATGAAGCGCTGCCGTATGATGATTTTGTGATTAAAGCGTAACGGAGGCAGCCTGAAACCCCTCCCCCATTTTCAGGCTGCCTTTATCCCCCAATTCATTTACAATCCGCCCGTTTTCAATAACCATTCTCAACCATCATGACCACACTCACCATCGGCAAAGACCCCGTGCAAATCACCCTCAGCGGGCACACCATGGGTTCGGACTACGCCATCAAATACATCAACTGGGCAGCCAGCACGCCCCAGCCCGCGCCCGAAACGCTCAAAGCCGCCATCGATGACCGCTTGCAGCAAGTCAACGACGAAATGTCCACCTACATCCCCAGCTCCCACATCAGCCGCATCAACCAACTGCGCGACACCGAAAGCCACACCCCCTGCCGCGCGACTTCGCCCATGTTTTTCAGGCTGCCCTACGCATCAACCGCATCACGCAAGGCGGGCTGGACGTTACCCTAGGCGCTCTGGTGAACGCATGGGGCTTCGGGCCCGAGCCGCGCGGCGCATTGCCCGACGCAGAAGAAACCGCCCGCCGCGCCGCCGCCGTGGGCATGGATAAATTTGAACTGCAACAGCAAGGCGATGCAACGCTGCTGCGCAAAAAACACCCCGATTTGTATCTGGATTTATCGTCCATCGCCAAAGGCTTTGGCGTGGATGCCGTGGCGCAAGTGTTGGAAGATGCAGGCATTGGCGACTACTTGGTAGAAATCGGCGGCGAAATACGCAGCGCAGGCAAAAGCCCCGCGGGCGAGCCGTGGCGCATCGCCATAGAACACCCCGAGCCACCGCACCCCGCCTATTTAATCATCGCGCTGCCGCATCACGGCTTGGCAACATCAGGCGGCTACCGCAATTTCCGCACACGGCCTACACAGACGAATTCGCAGCGTTTATCCAGCCAAAATAAACACTTACCCCATCAGCCCTGCCGACGCGCAGGGCTTTTTGTTGCGCCAATTCTACACCAAAACAAATAAAAACAATTTCTATTTAACAAATTAACGATTGTACGAATAATTTTCATTTATTGTAAAGAAATGATAATTTATAATGCACGCCGTTTTTATTAACGCCAATAACCTTTTATTTAATAAGGAAATATATGAGTAACACCAAAAAATTCAGCCAGAAGGCATTGGTGCTGCACACTGCTGCGGCACTTTTTGCTATGTCTGCCCACGCCGCGCCTTACCAGCAAGGTTCCAGCGCCATCGCCACCGTTGATGCGGGCGAGCGCGTGGAAAAAAACCACCGACATCACCGCCGCGAAAAAGCGCGACGGCTCCATCAACAAAAAACCCGCTGTCGGCTCATCCGAAACCGATTTCAACCGCGCCGGCAATCCCGTGCGGATTATCTGGTATGGCAACCCGAAATATAACGACAGCAAAATCGCGCAAACCGGCGCGCTGAACAACGGCTTTATCCACGGCAAAGTGAACGTGGAAGCCGCCCGCACCACCAGCAAAAGCGAAAAAGGCTCAACCATTGATGCCAACGGCATGGCAAACGCGATTGACGCTTTGGACTGGACACCGCACACCAACCCCAACAGCGTGGAATATTCGCTCACCGACAGCATTGTGAACAACGGCATTGCCGAGGGTGAAGCCAAGCTGCAAGGCGGCTTGGGCGGCGTGCACGGCAAAGTGCAAAGTTTTGCCACCGCCAACGGCATTTCGCTGGCCGCCATCACCGATTTCGGCAAAGACAGCATCGGCGGCGCAAGCGGCGCGTCAGGCAGCAAATCATCCGGCAGCGCAGCCATCAATAACAACGACGACGAGCTGGACGACGACGATTTGGACGATTTGCTGATTGACAACGGCAGCACGCCCCGTCCGCCCAAAGACACCAGCCAAACCGATATATATGGCAAAAACCTGAATGTGCGCATCGCCAAAGTGGAAAACACCGGCACGCTTTCAGGCAGCCTGAACGCGCAGGCATTCCAAGGCATTAAAAACCGCCAGCCGAATAAATTCGTGCCCATGTTCTACGATGTAACGCCCGTTGCCTCGGGCAACGGCGTGTCGCTGGCGACTTATGTGGACACACCCGACCGCTACACCTTCTCGCAAGAGAAAGAAAACACGCTGTATATGGGCAGCCTGAAAAACAGCGGCGACATCAGCGGCGAAGCGGAAGTGCGCGGCGGCGCGAACGTAACACACACCTACACCAAAACCAAAGCCGTGGGCAATGGCGTGTCGCTGATGGCAGACTCGGGCCGCAACGCCAAACACGGCACCACCGTTACCTTGGGCGCGGTAGAAAACAGCGGACGCATTTCAGGCAGCCTGAAACAGGTTTCCGGCAACACGTCCAGCAACAATTCCGTGTCCATCCAAGGCACCGCCGAAGCCCTATCCAGCGGCAACGGCATTTCGGTGTTGGCGTATGCCGAAAACGCGCAAATCCCCAAAATCTACGCCTCTTTGGGCGAAGCCAACGGCAACACCATCACCGGCTTGAACAACACAGGGCGCATTTCGGGCGAAGCCCACATTCGCGCGGGCGACGGCGCGGGCGACCGCAGCATCAATATCGCCGCCACAGGCAACGGCGTGTCGTTGCACAACAACCGCAAAGTATCCGGCCCCGTTAGCTGGTCGGGCTGGGGTCAAAAACCGCTTGCCACCCAGCTGCGCCTGTATGGCGTGAACAACATGGGCATGATTACCGGCAATCTGGAAGCGCAACCCGGCGTGTTATACAACGCCGCCAAACGCGGCACGGCAATCCCCGATATGCCCGTGGTGCCGCTGTTGACCGACAAAGACAACGTTCAATTAACCGACAAAGGCAACACCACCCCCGCCAAACCCGATAACGCGCAAAACAGCGGCTACGGCGGCATTTTGAACAGCAACAACCACCGCGCAGGCTTGGATGTGCGCGGCAGCGGCAGCGGCATTTCCATATTCAGCTCCAACGGTCATATTTTGGATTTGGAAGCCAGAAAACCGGACGAATTGCCGCAACAGCTCGGCACGGTTTACAACCAAGGCGTGGTGAGCGGTTACGCCAAAATTTACCACGGCTATGAAAACGACAGCGGATACAGTAACGGCTACAACGTGGTCGGCGCAGGCACAGGTATCTTCACCGATACCAAACTGTCGCACAGCATCACCAACACAGGGCTGATTTCAGGCAGCCACGCCGCGATTCTGACCCCGGGCGGCAAAAACGATGCGTATAGCTACCGCAACCCGTTGCCGGTGCACACTTACGGCACCGACAAGCTGAAAAACTACGGCTTGATGGCGGGCACCCTGATTGCAGGCGTGTACCGCTCCGAAGGCGGCAACAGCCAAACGCCGACTTATGGCTACTTCGATTCGTCGCTGGTTACGCAATACAACCAAAAAGACCCGCTGGAAAACTTGGGCACCAAGGTTTACCTGAACCGCGGTTACGACTATCAGGAAATTGAAGTGGCAGACCCATGGCTGGTCAGCGGCAAACGCAAAAAACTCGTCCCCGTCCGCAACGGCAAAGAAGAGCTGATTGAACGCGTTGAAGTGGGCGCGGGCGGCAAAGTGTCCATTCCCGCCGACGGCCATACCAAAGAGTTTGACATTATCAACGGCGCAGTGGATGCCTCAGGCAAAGACAGCAGCTACACCGCAACGGGCGATTTGGCAGGCAAAATCGTCAACGGCGCGGGCGTGGATAAAGGCGCGTTGGTGGCAGAGCAAAACATCAAGCTGGACAACAGCATTGTGAACGGCTATGCCCATGCGCTGTATCTGGCAGACGGCGCGGCCGTGAACGCCAACGACACCACGTTCAACGCCAACGGCTTCCGCGTTAACCGCAACATCAACCCCTTGGCGGTGCGCGGCGATGCGGGCAAAAACGTGCTGGATATTTCAGGCAGCAGCGTTATCAACGGCAACATGAACTTTGGCGACGGCGACGACAGCCTGACAATTGCCGACGAACACGTCCGCATGAACGGCCGCACCGTTGATTTGGGCGCGGGCGAAAACACGTTTAACTTGGGCCGCGCCAACAACGCAGGCCGCTCTAACCGCGGCAAACGGGAAACCCCTGCGGGAGCGATTGTGGTGAATTACGATGTGCTGGGCGCGACCAATGTAAACGTGAACCGCAATGCGCTGATTGCGTCTGACGTGAACATGCGCGACACCAACAAACTGGCGGTGGCAAGCAATGCGCAGCTGACCTACCAAGCAGACGGCGAAACGCAACACGCGCTGTACAACGCCAACGGCGGCACGCTCACGCTGGATGTGCAAGGCAAAGTGCAAGTGGCTTCGTCGGGCCGCAGCGACACGCCGAGCAAATTGAGCTTTGGCCGCGATGTGGACGACGGTTTGTCGGAAGACCCCAACGCGCCCGCCACCACCAGCCCCAATGTGGTGAGCAGCGATGTGCGTAACCCCAACCCTGTGATTGAGCGTTTGATTCGCAAACCTGCGACACCAACGCCCACTCCGACACCTACTCCAACTCCGACACCTACTCCAACTCCGACACCTACTCCAACTCCGACACCAACGCCGACACCTGTTCCCGTTGTGCCTACCCCAACGCCAACCCCCACTCCAACGCCCACACCCGTTCCGCAGCCATCACAAACTGCGTTTGACCGCGTGAACGCGCTGGCAGACATCAGCGCGTACCGAGATGCGTTCAACAGCGCGGACAATGCGGCGTTAAAAGGCAAAGACCCGTTTGCCAACACCGTGGCGCAAGGCACGGCGCAAACGCAAGCCTTGGCAATCCGCGATTACTTGGTGCAAGCCGTGGACAAAAACATCTACGGCGCGGTGCCTGCCGCCGCCTTGGCAAACCACCAAGACACGCGCAGCGAAGTGTTGGACAACAACGCGCGCCTGCTGCCGCGCGGCACGGTGTATACCAGCGTGTCCGGTCGCGCCACGCAAAACAACGCGTTAAACGGCATTGCCGACCACGCGCGTGATACCACCTTGGGCGCAGGCGTAAGCTACGGCGTTACCGACAGCTTCACCGTTGGCGCAGCCGTGAGCGGCGGCCGTGAAAAATTGGACGGCGAGCTCAACAGCAAGCTCAAAGGCAACGCAGTGTTCGGCAGCGTGTTTGCGGTGAAAGGCTTTGGCGATTTCACGCTCACAGGCGGCGCGGCTTATGGCAGAAGCAGCCTGAAAGGTAGCCGCAACATCAGCAACGGCTATGACAGCGGCTCATACGATGCGCGTATCAAACCCTCGGTCGCCAGCGTGTTTGCCGAAGGAAAATACGCCTTCCGCTTGAACGACGCGATTAGCTACGAACCCAAAGTGATGCTGGCATACAACCGCGTGCGCACCGACAGCGTGTCTGAAAACGGCGTGGGCGGCTTGCAAGTGTCCGGCCGCAGCTTCAACACCGTTGATGCGGGCATCGGCCAAGATTTGCGCTTCACCCACCAGCTGCCGGCGGGCAAATTGTCTGCCAAAGTGTCGCTGGACTACATCCACACCTCCGGTCAGAAAGACTTGACCGCACGCTTTAACGGCGCACAAAACGGCTTTGCGATTCGCACCGCGAAAAACAAATCCACCGTGCGCGCGGGCGTGGGCGCGGAATACGAATCGGTGGGCGGCTTGGTGCTTCGCGCCGGTCTTGCCGACAGCATCCGCAAATCGCGCAGCGACTGGCAAGCCAACTTCGGCGTGGGCTTGAAGTTCTAACCACAGCCGTCAGCCGGTAAACAAGGCAGCCTGAAAATGGATTTCTCCGTTTTCAGGCTGCCTTTTTATATCGTAAAAACAAGCTGTCGTTTACCGGCAGACCGGGCAGGATGCCCGACCTGCTTAGGTTGCAACCTTTGCCAAGCCCCAACGGCAGCCTGAAATCCAAATCAGCCGCCGACGCGCCATCGTTTGCAGGCTTTGCAAAGGTTTCCAACAAGCGGCAGCCTGAAAAACAAAAACCGTTTGCGGTCGCGCCAAACGGTTTTCTGTTGGATGGATGGGGTTTCAGGCTGCCCTGCCCTATGCGGCTTTCAGGTCATACAGGCGGGCGATGGCGGCGTGATTATGCTGATTGGGGCGGCGGCTTCTTGGTATTGCCGTTTGATGGCTTCCATAGCAGGTTTCCTGAACCCAAGGCAGCCTGAAAACGGGCAAAGCAGGTTTCAGGCTGCCTTTCTTTGGCTGGGCGCAAATGTTATTTCGCTTTGCCCGCGGGTTCTTTCGCGCTCAAATCGGCGGCTTCGTTGAGCAAATCGACAAATTCGTTCACCGTGCCGTATTCGTCTTTTTTAACGGTTCGGGCAAGGGCGATGATGTCTTGCCAGCCCATTTTGCCGTTGTATTGGCCGCCGTGCAGCTGTTGCCCGTAGGCGGCCGCGGCAACGGCAAGGCGTGTGGCGGAAGAGGCTTGGGCGAGGGGCTGGCTTTGCGCGGCGACGGGCTGTTGCAGCAGGATGCTGTGTTTGCCGTTGGGGTTTTTATAGCGCAGTTTCACGAATGCGTATTCTTTCAGGCTGTCCGAACGGGGCGGGGCGGCTTGGTAGCGCGATTCGTCGAGCCAGCCTTGTTTGCCGGCGGGGATGATTTCGTAAAGGGCGGTTACGCTGTGCCCTGCGCCGATGTCGCCCGCGTCCACTTTGTCGTTGTTGAAGTCTTCTTGTTTGAGCATGCGGTTTTCATAGCCCACCAAGCGGTATTCTTTCACGGTGGCGGGGTTGAATTCCACTTGGATTTTCACGTCTTGGGCAACGGTGGCCAGGGTGGACGAGAGCTGGCGCTGCAACACTTTTTTGGCTTCGGTTTCGTTGTCGATGTAGCTGTAATTGCCGTCGCCCGCATCGGCAAGCTGTTCCATCAGCTGCTCGTTGTAATTGCCCGTGCCAAAGCCCAGCGTGGTGAGCGAGATGCCTGCCTTGCGTTTTTCGGCAACGGTGTCTTTCAGAGTATTGAAATCGGTGATGCCGACGTTGAAATCGCCGTCGGTTGCCAGCAGAATGCGGTTGATGCCGTTTTTAATGTAGGCTTTTTGCGCTTGGGCGTATGCCATTTGCAGGGCTTGTTCGCCCGCGGTTGAGCCGCCTGCTTCCAGTTGGTTGATGGCTTGCAGGATGGTGTCTTTGTCTTTGCCCGATGTGGGCGGCAGCACCAGTTTTTCGTTGCTGGCGTAGGTAATCAGGGTAACTTTGTCTTCGGCGCGCAGGCGCTTGGTCAGGATGCGCAGTGTTTTTTTCACCAGCGGCAGCTTGTCTTGCGCCTGCATGCTGCCTGAAACGTCCACCAGAAACACCAGGTTGGCGGGCGGCAATGCGCTGCTGCGGATTTCTTTGGCTTTAATGGCGATTTTGATGAGCTTGGCATCGGCTTGCCACGGCGAATCGATGGTTTCGGTGTACACGGCAAAGGGTTTGCCGTCGGCAGGCGGGGCGTAGCCGTAGTCAAAATAGTTAATCAGCTCTTCAATCCGCACGGCATGGGCGGGCGGCAGGCGGTTGTCGTTTAAAAAGCGGCGCGCATTGGCATAGCTGCCGGTGTCTACATCGATGCTGAATGTGGACACGGGGTTTGAAGCAACGGCTTGCACGGGGTTGGGTTCAATCTTGCCGTATTTTTCGGTGTTTTGCGGCAGGCTCGGGGCGGGCGCGATGCGGGCAGTTTTTTCCAGCGCGGCATAGGCGGGCGCGCCTGCGTATTCTTTCACCGCGGCGGCATTGCTGCGTTCAAACATGATGAATTTGTCGGCGGGGGTTTCGTATGAAATGGCGGGGCGCGCGGCGGTTTCGTGCGCGACGGGCGGATGCGTGCCGCAGGCGGTGAGCAGCAGGGCGGCGGCGATGTTCAGGCTGATAAGCGTGCGTTTCATGATGGGAACTCCGTGTGGTAAAAAAAGGAGGCGGCAGCCTGAAACGGGATGGGGTTTTCAGGCTGCATTTTGTCGGGTTTTGCAACCCAACCTACGCTTGCTTTTGAGTTCAGAAACTGCGTGCGTCGCAGGGCGACATAAATTCTAGTTATGCACCAGGATACATTGATAACCAACGCAATAGGTGTGGTAATCCTCAACCTCAATGTTGTAGACCGTGGTGCGGTAGCGGCGGTAATGCCGTTGTCCGTCCTCATCCA
>ERZ772924.1400-NODE-1400-length-11466-cov-9.606695_pt1 | contig 11466 bp, 9 predicted proteins | sample MGYA00512116_ERZ772924 | MGnify/ENA primary metagenome ERZ772924 (study PRJEB29015, sample SAMEA2737920) | human oral metagenome | biome: human oral; feature: human-associated habitat; material: dental | place: China | collected 2134 ...
CTTCTCGGTGATGTACCCCGCGAAGTACTCCTCGCCGTACTCGCCTCCCCACACGGCCGCGACGATCGCGCCGAAGAGGACGGCCACGACGATGTATCCGGCCGACCACCAGGCGGCCTCCCTCATGGTGGGCTCGTGAGGGGTCCTGACATGACCGACGATGTCGATCGTGATCATGGTCAGGATGATGGCGGCCAGAGCCAGCCACCCGAGGGCGTGGACGTCCACTAGGAGTACCTCCGGTACAACTCGAGTACCGGAGGTCTCCTCCCGCCATGGGCTCGGGCCGCCGGGGCCGTCACGCTGGCCTGCGACGCCGGGGGCCGATGACCTCGTCCGGGCGAGGACCGGTCCGCCGTGATGACGACGCCGCTGTTGGTGGGGGTACTCCCCTCCGTCATGCAGATGTGCGCTGCCGTGCACTGACGTGCACTGAGTTGACGTGCACTGGCGCGCCCCATGAGTTTAACGTCCCGAATGCGCATCGGGCCCGGTCGATGACCTCCACGGCACTGTGTCATCGGCTACGTCATCGGCGGTGGAGCGCTCGGATGGAAGTGCTCAGGCGGTGGCGCGCATGTCGCGCAGCTCCTTCTTCAGGTCCCGGATCTCGTCGCGCAGGCGGGCGGCCAGCTCGAACTGGAGGTCCTCGGCCGCGGCGTGCATCTGCTGGGTGAGCTCGTCGATGAGACCCGCGAGATCCTCGGCCGCCGCTCCGGCGAGCTTCTCGCGCGCCGTCGCCTCGGCGGCTTTCCTACGACGTCCCACGACGGCCCGCTCCTCGTGGCCCCGGTAGCCGCCGGCGAGCAGCTCAGCGGTATCCACGTCCTCGCGGGCGAGCATGTCGGTGACATCGGCGATCTTCTTGCGCAGGGGCTGCGGATCGATCCCGTGCGCCTCGTTGTAGGCCAGCTGCTTGGTACGGCGCCGTTCGGTCTCCCCGATCGCCTCGGTCATGGCGGGGGTGACCTGATCGGCGTACATGTGCACCTCGCCGGAGACATTGCGGGCGGCGCGGCCGACGGTCTGGATGAGGGAGCGCGTCGAGCGCAGGAAGCCCTCCTTGTCCGCATCGAGAATGGCCACCAGGGAGACCTCGGGCAGGTCCAGGCCCTCGCGCAGCAGGTTGATGCCCACGAGCACGTCGAACCGGCCGAGCCGCAGTTCGCGCAGCAGCTCGACGCGGCGCAGGGTGTCGACGTCGGAGTGGAGGTACTCCACGCGCACGCCGCGATCCGCCAGGTAGGTGGTCAGGTCCTCGGCCATGCGCTTGGTCAGCGTGGTGACCAGCACCCGCTCGCCCTCGTCCACGCGCTTGCGGACCTCCTCCAGCAGGTCGTCGATCTGCCCCTCGGTGGGCTTGACGATGATCCTAGGATCGACCAGGCCGGTGGGGCGGATGATCTGCTCGACGACGCCGTCGCCGCGCTGCATCTCGTAGTCCCCCGGAGTGGCGGACAGGTAGACGGTCTGCCCGATGCGGTCCTCGAACTCGGCGAAGGTGAGCGGCCGGTTGTCCAGGGCGGACGGCAGGCGGAAGCCGTGATCGACCAGTGTGCGCTTGCGGGACGCATCGCCCTCGTGCATGGCACCGATCTGCGGGACGGTGACGTGCGACTCGTCGATGATCAGGAGGAAGTCCTCCGGGAAGTAGTCGAGCAGTGTGTTGGGCGGGGTGCCCGGGGAGCGGCCGTCGATGTGCATGGAGTAGTTCTCCACGCCCGCGCACGTGCCGATCTGGCCGAGCATCTCCAGGTCGTAGGTGGTGCGCATGCGCAGGCGCTGGGCCTCCAGGAGCCTGCCGTCGCGCTCCAGGACGGCCAGACGCTCGGCGAGCTCGCTCTCGATGCCCTCGATGGCGCGGGCGAGGCGCTCGGGGCCGGCGACATAGTGGGAGGCGGGGAAGACGAAGACCTGCTCGGTGGAGGCGATGACGTCGCCGGTCACGGGGTGGAGGGTCGCCAGGGACTCGATCTCGTCGCCGAAGAACTCGATGCGGATGGCGAGCTCCTCGTACATGGGGATGATCTCGACGGTGTCCCCGCGCACCCGGAAGGTCCCTCGCGTGAAATCGACGTCATTGCGCGTGTACTGCATGGTGACGAAGCGCCGTAGGAGCTCATCGCGGTCGATCCGCTCGCCCACCGCCAATGGCGTCATGCGGTCGACGTACTCCTGGGGCGTGCCCAGGCCGTAGATGCAGGACACGGAGGAGACGACGACGACGTCGCGTCGGGTCAGCAGGGAGTTGGTGGCGCTGTGACGCAGGCGCTCGACCTCGTCGTTGATGGAGGAGTCCTTCTCGATGAAGGTGTCGGTCTGGGGGACGTAGGCCTCGGGCTGGTAGTAGTCGTAGTAGGAGACGAAGTACTCGACGGCGTTGTCCGGGAAGAACTGACGCAGCTCGTTCGCGAACTGCGCCGCGAGGGTCTTGTTCGGTTGCATCACCAGGACGGGGCGTTGCAGCCGCTCCGCCAGCCAGGCAACAGTGGCGGTCTTGCCCGTCCCCGTGGCGCCCAGGAGCACCACATCCTTCTCTCCGGAACGGATGCGGCGCTCCAGCTCCGAGATCGCTGCCGGCTGGTCCCCAGAGGGGGAGAAGTCGGCCTGCACCTGCAGCGGCGCCACTTGGCGGCGGAGCTCGTCAATCGGTCTCATGGGAACCGATTATGCGACATGGATCACCGGCCCTGTCCGGAGAGTCGGGGCACGAACGAGCGGTTCGACCCCCGGGAAGCATGGGGAAGCGGATGCTGGTTGGCCCGGCATCCGCTTCCCGGTCGGTGGTATCGCTTCGCCGGTTCACCGGAGGACCGATTGAACACCATGGATCACTGGGCTTCCCTGGCGCAATAGGTGCGGGCGGGGGTGGTGTAGGTGAGACTTTCCTCATCGGCTTCGCAGGACGCGTTCGCCTGGTCGACGCGTTTGGTGACCTTGAAACTCGCCGAGCCGCAGTCCGCCACATCGAAGGCGGCGGTGCTGCTGGACGATTTGTTGTAGCAGACGTCCTGGTGCAGGTTCGGTATCAGGCAGACGGCCTTCACCGTGCGGGTGCTGCCGTAGCGTGATTTGCTGCTGATCTCGTAGGTCGTCGTATTGGCCGGGCAGGAGCTGGAGCCGGAGAGGACCTGGCTCACCTCGTAGGAGAACTTCGACTTGTCGGAGCAGTCGACCTTCTCCTCCTGGGCATTGGTCGTGGTCCCGGTGATGACCAGGCAGTTGCCGACTTGAAGGTTCTCGTTGGTCTTGAAGTTCTGCCACAGGAACCAGCCGCCGGCACCGAGCACCGCAACGGTGGAGATGATGCTGATGATCTGACGTACCCCGAAGCGCTTCTTCGGCGTCTCGTACTGGGCCTCGTACTGCTGCTGAGCGGCGTACTGCTGCTGAGCGGCGTATTGCTGGGCTGCCTGTTGCTGCTGGGCCATGTACTGCTGCTGGGCCTGGGCAGGGTCGTAGGGCTGGCCCTGGCCCGGGTTGTAGCCCTGCCCCGGGTTGTAGGGCTGGTTGGGATTGTAGGGCTGGTTTGGGTTGTACGGCTGGTTGGGCGGTTGCGTCATCATTCTCCTTCGGTGGAAGAGTCCTGAAGCTGACGGCCGCTCCTCCCGATAGGCCGCAGAGCTCACTGATGACGTATCAAAAAGGTTGGTGGACGGGTTGTCAAATTTTGTCGTGTTCCAAGTCTTCGGATTCGATTCCCCGGGCCATCCACAGGAGCAGAGCGGAGGCCGGGCCGGCCGCGCGCCGCCGTGGTGGTTGAGCCCCGGCACGCAACACATGTCCTCCCAGGGTGACCAGCTCCAAGGCATCGTTTCCACTCGCGAGATGGCAGGCCTCGAAAGTAAGCACCGGGATTGCGACGTCATCGCCCACATCGAGTCCTGATGCAGTCGGTTCCAGGTCGAAGCAGTGCAGCACCAACTCGCGCAATCGCACCAGAGGAAGATCTTCAACGGCAATCCGTAGCCCGGGACGCAGTAACACGTCGCCTTTCCGGCCCGACAGTTGGGCGAGAAGTTGATCCAGTTCACCGGCGCTCGTGTCGAGTTCGATCTGGAGGTGAAGGCCATCGGAGATGGCCAACAATTCACAGTCGTGTCCCAGCGTGGAGTCATAACCACCGACGGCTTCGCCATCCCCGAGAAGCCCCCGGCACACCTGCGCCAGGCTGCGGGCTCCCTTGATTAGGTGGGCGGCGACATGGCTGCGGGTCCAGCCCGGTAGACGGGTCGAGGCGGCCCAGTCCTCCGGGGAGTAGGCGATCGTACGTCCCAGGAGCATGTGGGTCTGCTCCCGCACAGCGTGGAGACGTGAGTCGAAATGCTTGCCAGGGGCGCTCGGCATGCCGACAAACCTATCAAAAGCAAAATGTGCCACGGGCAGGCACTGTTGACTTTGGCAGCTCCGGGGCGTGTTGTCCCGGGCAAGCGCACGCCACCGTGGTCTTCTCAGGCCTGTGCATCCGCTCCACCACCAGGCCAACCTCGCCGCCTCGCGTTGAGCCGGCACGGGTTCCCACCTGCTCCCGAGCGCGGAACCGACCGGGAACCACGCCCCGCTCCGACTGAGCAGCGTTGATGTGTCGGTGTCGCGGCATAGCATGTGTGACCGTGAATGTTCGACCCGCTCAACGCGGCATCCTCGTGCGAGGTGCCCGCGTCCACAACCTGAAGAACGTCTCCCTGGACCTGCCCAGGGACTCCCTGATCGTTTTCACGGGACTGAGCGGGTCGGGCAAGTCCTCGCTGGCCTTCGACACCATCTTCGCCGAGGGGCAGCGACGCTACGTCGAGTCCCTGTCCGCCTACGCCCGCCAGTTCCTGGGGCAGATGGACAAGCCGGACTGCGACTTCATCGAAGGGCTTTCGCCCGCGGTCTCCATCGACCAGAAGTCCACCTCCCGGAACCCGCGATCCACGGTCGGCACCATCACGGAGGTCTACGACTACCTGCGTCTCCTGTTCGCCCGCATCGGCATCCCGCACTGCCCGGTGTGTGGCGCCGTCATCGGCAGGCAGAGCCCACAGCAGATCGTCGACCGGCTGATGGGCCTGGCCGAGGGCACGCGATTCCAAGTGCTCGCGCCCATCGTGCGCGGACGCAAGGGCGAGTTCCAGGAAACCTTCCGGCAGCTCGTCGCCGACGGCTACGCCCGGGTGCGGGTCGACGGGAGGCTCCACCCGCTCACCGAACCCCCGGTGCTCGACAAGAAACGCAAACACGACGTGGACGTGGTGGTGGACCGGGTGGTTGTGAAGGCCTCCGCCAAGCAGCGGATCACCGAATCCGTGGAGGCCGCCCTCCAGCTGGCCCACGGGGTGGTCGGGGTGGAGTTCGTGGATCTCCCCGCGGATGATCCCGAACGCGAGAAACGCTTCTCGGAGAAACTCGGCTGCCCCAACGAGCACGACGTCGCCATCGACGAACTGGAACCCAGGCAGTTCTCCTTCAACGGGCCGTGGGGGGCCTGCCCCGAGTGTTCCGGGCTAGGGACGATGCTGGAACCCGACCCGGAACTCATCATCCCCGACGAGACCCTGAGCCTGGCCGACGGGGCAATCGCCCCCTGGAACACCCCGCACCTGAAGGGGCACTTCGAACACGTCCTGGAGGCCCTGTCCCTCGAATCCGGTTTCGACATGCGCACCCCTTGGCAGAATCTGGCGGCCAAGCACCGGAAGGTGCTGCTCAACGGGGTTCCCGGGGCCGTGGTGGTGAGTTTCCGCAACCGGTTCGGGCGGACCCGGTCCTTCTCGCAGAAATACGAGGGCATCCTGCCGTTCGTCCGACGCCGCTACGCCGAGTCCGAGACCGACTCGGCGCGCGAACGCTGGGGAGGTTACATGCGGGAGATCAACTGCCATTCCTGCGGTGGCACGCGGCTGAGGCCCGAGACCCTGTGCGTCACCGTCGCCGGCAGGAACATCGCGGAGGTCGCGGACCTGTCCATCGGGGAGGCCTTCGAATATTTGGATGCGCTCTCCCTCAACGAACGCGAGGCGCGGATCGCGGAGCGCGTGGTCAAGGAGATCCGGGAGCGGCTGCGTTTCCTGCTGGACGTTGGCCTGGACTACCTGACGCTGTCGCGGTCGGCCGGGTCGTTGTCGGGCGGTGAGGCGCAGCGCATTCGGCTGGCCACGCAGATCGGCTCCGGGCTGGTCGGGGTGCTCTACGTCCTGGACGAGCCGAGCATCGGGCTGCATCAGCGCGACAACCGGCGGCTGATCGAAACCCTCGTGCGACTGCGGGACCTCGGCAACACCCTCATCGTCGTCGAACACGACGAGGACACCGTTCGGGCAGCCGACTGGGTGGTCGACATCGGCCCGGGAGCGGGGGAACACGGCGGTGAGGTCGTGGTCTCCGGGCCCGTTGAGGAACTGCTCACCACAGAGGAGTCCATGACGGGCCGCTACCTGTCGGGAAAGCTGGTCATCGACGTGCCCGCGGTGCGGCGCCCCGGAAACGGCAAGTCCGTGACCGTCGTCGGCGCCTCGGAGAACAACCTGCAGGATGTGGACGTTTCCTTCCCGCTGGGCAGGCTCGTCGCGGTGACCGGGGTCTCCGGATCCGGGAAGTCGTCGTTGGTCAACTCGATCCTCTACACAGCGGCCGCCAAGCAGATCTACGGTGCCAAGGCGGTGCCCGGCAGGCACCGGAAACTGAAGGGCCTGGAAAACCTGGACAAGGTGATACAGGTGGACCAGTCACCGATCGGCCGCACCCCGCGCTCCAACCCGGCCACCTACACGGGGGTCTTCGACAAGATCCGCGGACTGTTCGCCACCACCCCGGAGGCCAAGGTCCGTGGCTACCTGCCCGGACGGTTCTCCTTCAACGTCAAGGGTGGGCGCTGCGAGAACTGCTCGGGCGACGGCACCATCAAGATCGAGATGAACTTCCTGCCGGACGTCTATGTTCCCTGCGAGATCTGCCACGGGGCCCGGTACAACCGTGAAACCCTCGAGGTGCACTACAAGGGCAGGTCGATCTCCGACGTGCTGCAGATGTCCATCAGCGAGGGGACGCGGTTCTTCGAATCCATCCCGGCCATCGCCCGGCACCTGAAGACCCTGGAGGAGGTGGGGCTCGGCTACGTCCGTCTCGGACAGCCGGCGACCACCCTGTCCGGAGGCGAGGCGCAGCGCGTGAAACTTGCTGCCGAGCTGCAGAAACGCTCCACGGGACGCACCCTCTACGTGCTCGACGAACCCACCACGGGCCTGCACTTCGAGGACATCCGCAAGCTGCTGGCCGTGCTGCATCGTCTCGTGGATGCGGGAAACACCGTGGTGGTAATCGAGCACAACCTCGACGTCATCAAGGCTGCCGACTGGATCATCGACATGGGGCCGGGCGGCGGTTCCCGGGGTGGCGAGGTGGTGGCCACCGGCACACCCGAGGAGATCGCCCGGGCAGAGGGGTCGGCGACGGGTGAGTTCCTGGCTCCGCTGCTGGCGCTTTGAGACGCCTGGTTCAGCTGGGCGAGCCGGGGCTCACCAGACCGTTCTCGTAGGCGGCGATCACCAGCTGGGCGCGGTCGCGGGCCTGCAGTCTGCTCAGTAGCGCCGAGATGTGGGTTTTGCAGGTGGCGTGGCTGATGTGCAGTTCCTGTTCTATCTGCTCGTTCGACAACCCGCGGGCCACGAGCCGCAGGATCTGGGTCTGCCGTGGTGTCAGGCCTGCCACGTTCCCGCGCGGGGTCTCGGTAGGAAGCCAGCGTTCCACGAGGGTGGTCACTGCCGACGGGGCCAGCAATGACTGACCCGCCGCGACCGTGCGGACCGCGTTGATGAGCGCATCCGGGGTGGCGTCCTTCAACAGGAAACCGGAGGCACCCGCCCGCAGCGCTCCGAAGACATACTCGTCCAGGCCGAACATCGTCAGCACCAGCACCCGGGTTTCGGCCAGGCGCGGGTCACGGGCGATGGAGCGGGTCGCAGCGATCCCGTCCAGCTGCGGCATGCGGATGTCCATCAGCACGACGTCAGGTGCCAGCTCACAGGTGACCGACACGGCCTCGACACCGGTGGCGGCCTCCGCGACGACCCGGATGCCGGGCTGGTGGTCTAGAAGGTGCACCAGGGACTGGCGCAGCAGCTGCTGGTCGTCGGCGATCACGACGCGGATCTCAGGCATCGGTAGGCTCTGGGTCTGGGAGCTCAGCCACGAGGCGGAAACCCGCGGGGGAGGAGCTGTGGCTGAGCTCCCCGCCCAGGGCGGCGACGCGTTCCTGAAGGCCCAGCAGGCCATGGCCCGCGCCGGGACGCGCCCGCCACCCCGGAACCGGGCCCTCGTCCGCCATAGTGAGGCAGAGCGTGTCCCCGTTGCGGGTCAGATCGATGCGGACCTTCGTGGGACCGGCATGCCTGGTCACGTTCGCCAGCCCCTCCTGGAGGATGCGGTGGACGGCCAGCGCCACCCCGTTGCTGTTGACAGCCACACTGGTTCCTGCGGCCTCAACCGTTAGCCCTGCCCGTTCGGCGGCTGTGATGCTCTCCTGCCAGTTTGGCGCTCCCGGAGCTGGTGACAGCGGCGGTGACTGGCTGGCGCGCAAGACCTGGAGCATCCGGCGCAGCTCCAGGGTGGTGGCCCGGCTGGCCTGCTCGATGTCACCGAGCGCAGCCATCAGACGGTCCGGTGAGGTGGCGTCCACGCTACGGGCCACGGCGGCCCGCACCGTGATCAGACCGAGGCCGTGGGACACCAGGTCGTGGAGGTCGCGGGCTATCGTCAGCCGCTCCGCCGCCACCGCAGCTGCCACCTGCTGGGCCTGCAGCTGCCTGGCCTGGCGGCGCTCCATGACCCGGGCCAGCCGCCAGATCCAGAGGACCCCGGCGGCTGCGAACAGCAGCGGCAGCAGCGCCATGGCGCTGGGGACATCCATGAGCACCGTGATCGCTAGGAAGCCGAGCAGTGTCAGAATGACCATCACCCAGGTGGTCAGCGAACGCATGTGGTGATGCTAGCCGCCAGCATCCCATCCGTCTTCAGCCCAGGGGCTGAGATCCTCTGGTCCTAGAGGCCACGGGACAATCACCACCAGGCCTGATGGACGCTGCGACCTGGTGCAGCAGCATTGCCGCCATGATCAGATTCGACAAGGTCTCCAAGACCCGTGGCGGCCGCCGGATACTCGAAGCGGTGAGCTTTGAGGCGCGTCCCGGACGGGTGACAGGATTTGTGGGGCCGAACGGCGCCGGCAAGTCGTCGAGCCTACGCATCCTCCTCGGCTTGGACCGGGCCACGGCGGGCGGAGCCACCATCGACGGCCGTGCGTACCGGGACCTCCGTCACCCTCTGCGGCACGTCGGCTCCATGCTGGACGGGGCTGCGGCGCACCCGTCGCGCACCGCACGGGCCCATCTGTGCTGGGTAGCGGCCAGCAACGGCATACCGGCCTCACGGGTGCCGCAGGTCCTCCAGGAGGTCGGGCTGGCCGCTGATGCCCATCGCAGAGTCGGAAGCTACTCGCTAGGCATGGGGCAGCGGCTGGGCCTGGCGACGGCCCTCTTGGGTGAGCCCCAGCAGCTGGTGCTCGACGAGCCAGTCAACGGCCTCGACCCGCAGGGTGTCAGGTGGATCCGCCAGCTGCTTCGCGCCCATGCCGATGCGGGAGGCACAGTGCTGCTCTCCAGCCATCTCATCGGCGAGCTCGCGGAGATCGTCGACGACGTGGTGGTGATAGCGGAGGGCAGGATCCGGGCCCAAGGCAGCATCGAGGACGTCCAGGCCGGGTATCCCAGCCTGGAGGAGGCCTTCTTCGCGCACGTGGAGGGCCGGGCATGAGAGGGGCGTTGCGCGCCGAGGCGCTGAAGCTGCGCACGCTCCCTGGAAGCTGGGTTGCCGTGTCTCTGGCGATGGTGGTTCCGGCGTTCCTGGCGTGGCTGGATGCCTCCCAGGTCCGTCATGCCGTGGAGACCGGTGACCTCGGACCGCTGATCGACACGTCTACCGCCGATTCCGGTTTCGCATCGCTCATCCTGGCCCAGATCGGGTTCGTGGTGCTCGGTGTGCTCGCCACCTCCAGCGAATACGCCCGTAATGCCCAGGCTGTCGGGAGAGGCAGGCAGCTCACCACCAGCATGACCGCCGTGCCCCAGGGGACGGTGCGGATGGTCGCGAAACTCGTGGTGCTCCTGCTGTCCGCCACCGTTCTCGCCATTGTCACAACAGCGTCGACGCTGGCGATCTCACGCTGGGCGCTGGGAGAGCTGGCGACCGACCTGGGTGGGGCCCTGTGGTCTCGGTGCGCGGGAGTGGTGATGCTTCTCGTGGTGATGACCATGGTGGCGGCTGCCCTGGCGGAGCTCCTTCGTGGTGGGGCTTTGGCGCTGACGCTGCTGATCATCAACTCCTCGGCGGTCTCGTTCACGTTCCTGCTCTCTAAGATCACGTCGCTGGCCCGCTACGCACCCGATCTGGCGCTGACGTCGTCCTTCATGACGGACACGGACATCCCGGATCCCCTGGAACCAGCCACTGGAATGCTGGTGGGAGCTGCCTGGGCGGTCGGCGCCATCGTCTTGACAGTGCTGGTGCATGCTCGAAGGGAGGCCTGAGATGGGGGTGATCACAGCGGAGTGGCGCAAGCTGTGGCTTCCTGGTCTCTGGCTGGCGGCCGCGGTCACTACCGGCTGCTCCTGGCTGCTGGCGGCAATGATGTCAGGCCCCCGGGGAGCCGAGCAGACGCTGCAGCTGGTGCCGAGGATCGCAGCGCTGGGGTTCATCCTGCTAGGCGTGATGACGGCCACAGGAGAGTACGCCGGACTCCAGGTGTTAACCACCTGCGCCGCGATGCCCTGCCGCGCCCAAGTGGGGGTGGCCAAGCTGGCAACAGCCGCGGGTGCCCTCCTGACAGCCGCCCTGGTGACCGTGCTGGGACTGTGGCTGCTGGCCGGCGCGGGGGAGTGGAGACTGCCCGGAGCGGCGGCGTACCTGGTGGCGATGGGACTGCTCGGCTACGCCGTCGGGCTGGTATTGCGTCAGCTGGTGCTGGCCCTCAGCACAGCGCTGGTCTTCCTTGTGGTCCTACCACCCATGCTGCTGCCTTACACCCGGCTGGCCAGCTGGCTCCCAGGGGCCGCCGGAGCCGACCTGTTCGCGGCCAGCCCAGAACATCCCGTCATGCAGTCCGCCGCCGCCCTGGCCGGGTGGGTGGCGCTGCTATGGCTGACCGCCCTGGTGACCTGGGTGAGGCGCGATGCTTGATCTCCCGCCGGCCTCTGACGTGAGTCACGAGGATTACCCGTAGAATCCCATGCCATACCTGCGCATTGGATTGCGGTGAATATTATCAGTGTTCCCAGAGAGCTGAGACTGGCATTCCCCAGAAACCAGGCCCCATGCCTACATTCTGGGGATATAGACTCAAGACAATGCCACCTCGGCAGCGGTCACCGAGTCTCTCCTTGAGCTTCTTCAGGTGCTTGAAATGGTCAGTGCGCAGCGTCTGTGTCGCCT
>ERZ772924.1402-NODE-1402-length-11456-cov-21.247434_pt1 | contig 11456 bp, 8 predicted proteins | sample MGYA00512116_ERZ772924 | MGnify/ENA primary metagenome ERZ772924 (study PRJEB29015, sample SAMEA2737920) | human oral metagenome | biome: human oral; feature: human-associated habitat; material: dental | place: China | collected 2134 ...
GAAACGGTGATTGATGCCGGATATGATATTGAAACGGAAGTTGAAAAATTTGTCTGGATGGATGCCGTGATTTGGCAGATGCCCGGTTGGTGGATGCACGAACCTTGGACAGTGAAAAAATACATAGACGAAGTATTAACCGCCGGACACGGCAAGCTTTACCACAGTGATGGCCGCCATCGTGTCAATCCAACCGAAGGCTACGGCACAGGTGGTTTGTTGCAAGGCAAAAAACACATGCTTTCGCTTACTTGGAATGCGCCGATTGAAGCGTTCACCCGTGAAGGCGACTTCTTTGAAGGCAAAGATGTGGATGCTGTGTACATGCCTTTCCACAAACTCAACGAGTTCATCGGTTTGACCCGTCTGCCGACATTCTTATGTAACGATGTGATTAAAAATCCACAAGTAGAACAATACTTCGCAGACTACCAAGCACATTTGAAAAAAGTGTTTGGTTAATGATAAAACATCAACTTGAAGCGGTGGGCTTTTGCCCACCATTTTGTCAGTCGCTAATTGGTACGAAATATGGCAAATCCGTGGCGCAAGTGATTACCCGCTGGCTGGTGGAACGCGACATCATCGTGTTGGCAAAATCTACCAAACCCGAACGCATGGCGGAAAACTTGAACGTCTTTGATTTTGCGCTCAGCGATGAAGACAAGGCGCAAATTGCCACGTTGGACGGCGGCGCAGAACCGATTTTCAACCATGAGCTGATTTCCAGTCTGAAAATGTTGCACGCTTGGAAAACGGGGCAATAGGCTACCTGAAAGCGTAGCTTCAACGAAGTTAAAATTTGCCTTAACCTTAAAAGCAGCCTGCAACCCCATCCACCTCTCTCACGAGGAGAGGGCCAGGGAGAGGGCGGCAAACCGAAGGTTTGCTTGGGCGGCATTTTCAACTTTTGCAGCTTCGGTTTTCAGACGGCCCCTATTCTTTCCCCGCCGAAACGGGTTCTGCCTTTTCAAACGCCGCCTTCAACTGTTCCGCCGCCTGCATCAACTGCCGCGCGCCGCCCGCAACGATATAGTTCGCAGCAGGCATGACGATGATTTGCTTGCGCTTCCAAGCGTTCGTGCCGCGTACCAGCGCGTTATCCAACACTTCCACGGCCGCCGGCCCTTCCTGTCCGATGGCGGCGGTACGGTCGATGATGAAAATCCAGTCGGGGTTTTTCTCTTTGATGTATTCGAAGGAAACAGGCTGCCCGTGCCCCTCGTTGCGTAAAGATTCGTCCACGGGCGGCAGGCCGATGTCGCCGTGTATCCAGCTTGCCAACCGTGACTGCGTGCCGAAGGCGGACACCTTGTTGCCCGTAACCGACAGCACCAGCCCGCGCCCTTTGCCTTTGGCGGCTTCGCGCGTTTGGGCGAACAGCGCGTCAATCTGCGCCTTCAATTCCGCCGCGCGCGCTTCCTTGCCGAAAATCCGCGCCAGGGTTTCCATCTGCTTTTCGCCGCTGGTGCGGATATTGCCGTTGTCCACCGTCAGGTCTATGGTGGTCGCGTTTTTCGCCAACTGTTCATACGCTTCCGCGCCCGGCCCGCCGGTAATGACAAGCTGCGGATTGTAGCGGTGCAGGGCTTCGTAATCGGGCTCGAACAGCGTCCCCACCGTTGCCGCCTTGTCAAATGCAGGCTGCAAATAGTCCACGCGCACCGGCGCGGTGGTTGCGCCCACGTTCACGCCCAATTCGGTCAGCGTATCCAACGCCGCCCAGTCGTACACGGCAACGCGTTCGGGATTCTTCGGCACAACGGCATCGCCCCGCGCGGTCGGCACGGTCAGCGTGGCGGCAGATGCGGATGCGGCTTGGGGTGCGGCGGATACAGTTTTTTCGGCGGCAGGTTCGGGCGAACAGGCGGCCAGCAGGACGGCGCAGGCTGCCCAATAAAAACGTGGCTTCACGGTGTGCGGTTCCTTTGTTGTACAAATAAGAATATTTATTATTAAATAACTAACCCGCAGAAACCATGCTGCAAAACGCAAAATTCCCGATACGGCAAAACAAATTCCCGAAACGGGAAAGGCCGTCTGAAACACGCTTTCAGACGACCTTTTCCGTTTCAACCAATCCCTGCGCTTGATTATTGGCAATAATTCCTATTTAATCCCCTTATCAGACAACCCGTTCCCATCTAACCATGAACACCGCCGCCATCTACCGCCAGTACCAAACCTATGTCCGCTCCGATAAATCCGGCTGGGCGTTGGACGGCTGTTCCGACAGCGCGCTCATGGCGCAGGCAAAACAGCCCGGTTTGCATCTGGAAATGTGCATCAACCGCTTCGACTCGGGCATTACCCTATCGCGGATGCGCGGCGGCGGAACGGGTGCGTTTCCCACCGAAATCCACAATTTCAGCCACAACTGCGCCTTGTTCGTCATGGTGTCGGGGCAGAACCGGTTACAAATGGGCGGCAGGGAATACCACCCGTCTGCCGGCGAAATCTGGCTGGTACGCGGCGAACTGGCGGACGTATCCGAAACCCTGCTGCCCGACAACAACGGCATGTGCGCGCTGCATTTGGATTTTTCGCTGGAAAAACTGCGCTGCTGGCACGACGAAGGCTTGCTGGACGAACGCCTGTTTTCGCCGCAAACGATAGGCCGATTCGCCCTGCAACGGCTGGCGCAAAATGCGGCGGCACTGACGGCGGCGGCCTGCCCACTGCTGCAACGCCCGTTCGAATCGGACGGCTTCGGCCTACTCGCCGACGAAGCCGCCGCGCTGGAACTCTCCGCCCGATTATTGCGCTTCACCTTCCGCCGCCACGACAACGGCTACCGCCGCCGGCGCATAGACGAAGCCGCCGACATCCTGCAACACGAATTCGCCCGCCCGCTGACCATCGCCGAAATCGCCCGCCGCGTCGGGCTGAACGAATGCTACCTGAAACGCTATTTCAAAGCGCAAACCGGCGAAACCGTCGCCGGATGCCTGCGCCGCCTGCGGCTGGAACACGCGCTCGCCCTCATCGAATCCGGCAGCACCGTCCAAGCCGCCATGCACTTTTGCGGCTACCGCCACGCGGGACGGTTCAACGAAGCGTTCAGGCGGCATTACGGATTTTTGCCTTCGGATGTGAAGAAGTCTGTTCGGATATAAGTGGCAAAATACAAAAAGGCCGTCTGAAAAATAAGTTTCAGACGGCCTCCCCTTTATTTCTGTTCGATACGGTGATACTGACCGGGTTTCAATTTGAATGTTTCGGCATCCCCGCGTCCGCACCAGCGTACCGACAGGCTGACTTCGCCACTGCCTTTGCCGCCCAAGCCGAAGAGGATGCGGCAGTCGCTTTGGGCGGCCAGGCCGTTGTTGGCATAAACTTCGCGGTGTTGCGCGGCACCGGTCGGGCTGTTCCCTGCGGCAAGGACGACTTTACTGCCCAGCGCGTCGCGGTTGCAGGTTTGGCCGTTGCCGACCAATTCCACGCCTACCCAGCCTGCGGCCCGGCTGTCGTTGCGGTAAAGCGAGGGCGCGGCGGTCATGTGGGTAACGAGGCTGTCGAGATCGCCGTCGTTGTCGAAGTCGGCCAGTATCATGCCGCGCGACGTGCCTTTTTTGTTCCAGCCGGCCTGTTCGGCAACATCGACGAAATAGCCGTCTTTGTTCAGATAAACGCGGTTGGCTTCAAAGCCGAATACGCAGCGGCCGCGCACGTCCGCCCAGCGGTCGGCATAGCCGTGCACGTCGGGGTTGGTCAGGGCGATTTGGGCGTTCCAATACCAGTAATCGGGGCAGACGGCCTCTTTTTTGTCGTAGGCATCGTCGGCCATGCCGTTGGCCTGCACGATGTCGAGGCGGCCGTCGCGGTCGAGGTCGCCGAAAGCCGCACCCCAGCCGAACCGCCGTTCGTTGAGGGCGTTGCGGCGGGCGGCTTCGTCTTTGAACATGTCGGCATCGGTTTGACCGCTCTTGCTGTAGTTCATCCACAGCAGGCTGCCTTCGGCCTGTAATTTTTCATGCACGTTGGAAACGTGGATGTCGGGGCGGCCGTTGTCGTCCAAATCGCCGAAAGTGGCGTTCATGCCTTTGTAGGTGTCGCGGCCAACGGAGCCGGCAAAGCTGCCTTTAACGGGCAGGAAGCGTTTTCCCTGATCGTTGATGTACAGCTCGTCGGGGCCGAAATCGTTGGCGATGTAAAGGTCGGCAAAGCCGTCGTCGTTCAAGTCGCCCGTAGCGACCGCCATCGTCCAGCGTTTGCCGCTAAAGCCGTTTTCGCTGTTGGGGATTTGCGCGAAGCGACCGCCGCCCAAGTTGCGCAGCAGCAGGTTTTCGTCGGCATTGTTTGCGTCGTGCCAACTGCGGTGCATGACGTTGAACATCCTTCTGTCGCCCCGGTATTCGGGTTGCGGCAGTTTGAAGATGTTGTAGGGAACGGTGCGGTCGTAGCCGGGCAGATAACGCTGCATGACGTTGCCGATGATGATGTCGAGGCGGCCGTCGTTGTCGTAATCCAAAACATTGGTGGCAACGCTGATTTGATAGCCGTCCACGGCGTTGCCGCTGCCGACTTCGGTAAAGCCGAGCGTGCCGGTTTCCTTCAAATCGTTACGCAGCAGGCGGCCTTTGCCGAAGCCCATGCCGAGCAGCAGGTCTTGGTCGCCGTCGTTGTCCATGTCGAACCAGGTGGCCGAGGCAATCAGGCCGTGGGTTTCGGGATGTTTGCGGTGGTCGTCCAGTTGCGGCAGCGGGAAGCGTTCGAAACGGAAGTTTCCTTTGTTCAGGAACAATTGGGCGCGGTCCTGTTCGCTTTTGAGCGGCTGGGTCAGGAAAACGTCGGGCAGGCCGTCGTTGTCCGCATCGGCGACGGCGGCGGCATCACCCACCGACAACAGCCATTTGGCCACATGCTGCATACGCGGGTCGGTACGCTCCCAGATGTCGCCTTTCGTGCCGCCGATGCCGCTTTGCGAATAAGGGATTTCGCTGAAGCGGAAAGTTACTTCGTCCGCATTGAAGGCATGGGTGAGGCGGTATACGCCCCAACCGGTGCCGCCAATCAGGCCGGTCAGCAGCAGGGCTTTGGCAAACTGCTTCAGCGCAGGCAACGGATTGCGGTATTGGCTACGATTTTGCCAGAGCAGCCACAAGCCGCGCAGCGTCATGTAGGCAAAGGCGGAATAGAAAAGGGTGGAGAAACTTTGAAATTTATGCAGCAGCAAATCAACGAAAACGATGAAAAACGCCATAAACGCCTGCCCTTTCCGCGATTCGGCCGAAGTGGGCGGGTCAGTAATCATAAAGAAGGTGAACAGGTAAAACGCCGGCGAGGAAAACGCGCCCATAAAGAGCGTTTGCGGCGGAATATGATGGCGGAGCAGCCAGGCGCGCAGCGACAGTTGCAGGGCGTAAAACAGCAAAAAGCAGCTGATCAAAACGCTGCGGCGGATATTGAGGGCAAACAGCATCAGCGCGGCGGTGGCGATAAAAAAGGCCGTGATACCCGCCCCGCCCCACTGATAGGCGGGCGCGGGCGTAATCATGCCGTCGCTCAACACCAGGGCGGCAATCACGCCGAACAGGCCCGGGTTGTAGATATGGCGGCCGTTTACCGTGAAAACGTATTTGGACGCGGTGGCAAAAAACGGCGGTATGGCGGCCAGCCACAGGCCGTGGGAAAAATTGGTCAGCACCGACAGGCCGAGGCCGGTAATCAGGCCGCTAATCGGAACAAGCAGGTTTTTGCGCCGCAACAAATAATGCAGCAGGCAGTCCAACGTAACGCAAATCAGCAGAATCAGCCCGACCTGGGCCGGACTCCGGTTGAAACCCCAAAACGTGATGCCGCAGGTAACGAAAGTGGCCTGAAGCAGCAACACGGGCAACCGGGGGTCGTTTTTGGCGGGAAGGCGGTCGAAAGCAATCATGGCAAACGGAGGCGGTAAAAAAGAAGCAGATTATAGCCCGGCAACATACCCGGCGGACCATTTTCAAACAAAAGGCCGTCTGAAAACATTACCGCCCAATTTTCCTGCCCGATATATTTTCAGACGGCCTCAACCGTTTGCCGTATCTACGCCCGCCTGCGGCACATCCTTGTCAAACCCTCCCGGCGGGGGTATAACATTATCCCGCATCCGTTCGATAACATGATTACATGATTGCGAAAACCATGACGAAAAAAGCCGTTTCAAAACAGAAAATCCTTGTAGCCGCGTTGATTGCCACCGTTGCGGCGGGCAGTTATTTCTATTACAGACAGCAACAGGCCGCCGCCCTGCCCGCATTTGTCGCGCAGTCCAACGGCAGGCTGGAGCTGAACCGCATCGACGTGGCCACCCTGTATCCCGGACGGGTAAAAAAAGTGTATGTGGAAGAAGGGGCGGATGTGAAATCGGGCGACATACTGGCCGAACTCTCGTCCGACACCAGCAGCAGCCGCGTGGAAGAAGCGCGCGCCGCCGCCGACAGGCAGCGTGAAAGCGTGCAGCGGGCCAAAGCGGCGGAAGAGCAAACACACCGTACCGTCGCCCGCGCCGAAGCCAACATCGAAGCCGCACGGCAGCAGCAGCGTGTGGCGAAAATGGAATGGGACAATGCCCGCAACCTGCTGTCGGAGCAGTTGGTGTCGGAATCCGAAACCGCCCGCCGCCGGGCCGATTACGAACGCGCGACTGCCGCCGTGAAGGCTGCCGAAGCCGCCCGTGCGGAAGCGCAGGCTACCGTGGCGCAAAGCCGTGCCGCAGCCGCCGAAGCACGGGCAAGCGTGGGTCAGGCGGAAGCGGCCGTCAAATCGGCGTCGTCCGCCAACGACGACATGAACATCCGCGCGCCGATAGACGGACGGGTGGAATACACCATCGCCGAAGTCGGCAATGTGGTGGCCTCCGGCTCGAAAGTGGCCAGCCTGCTCGATCCGGCCGATGTCTCCATGAACATCTTTCTGCCTACCGACAGCATCAGCCGTCTGAAAGTAAACGACGAAGCACGCATCAAACTCGACGGTATCGATGCGGTTTTCCCAGCGAAAATCAAATTCATCGCCACAGAAGCGCAATTCACGCCCAAAGCGGTGGAAACCACCGACGAACGCGCCAAGCTGATGTTTAAGGTAAAACTGCAAGTACCGCGCGAAACGGCGCAAAAATACGACCGCCTGCTCAAAGGCGGCATGACGGGCAACGGTTTTGTGAAAACCGATGCCGCAGCGCAATGGCCTGCCGCATTGGCGGTAAAACTGCCGCAATAGCTTTCAGACGGTCTCCATACCCTTTGGAGGCCGTCTGAAAAATACCGCAAGCCTGAATACAGGCTTAAAGCCTTGCCGATATTATTGAAATCAACCATGTGGAAATACGTTAAACAATCGGATTTTATCCTTCGATTTCGGGGCGGATATTCAGGAAGCTCTGAAAATTGAAAAGCATATCGACGTCGATATTGTTTCACATATCGACATCAATTCATTTGGGAAAACCTTAGCAAATATTTTTTCCAATAGCGGCAAACCGTGATTCAACGTGCATTATCAAAAATATGAACATGCTTCATAAGAAAGGAAACAAAATGAACCCCGTCTTCCAGCCCTACACCTTCAACAACGGCGCCACCGTTCCCAACCGCCTCGCCGTCGCCCCCATGACGCACTTCACTTCGGATGAAAACGGCCACATCACCAACCAAGAGCGCACGTTTCTGCAAAATCGCTTCCGCGGCTTCGGCCTGTTTATCACCGCCGCCACGCTGGTGCAGGCCAACGGCAAAACCTTTGAAGGCCAGCCGTACGCCATAAGCGAAGACGACCTGCCCAGCCTACGCGAAGTTGCCCGAATCGCCCAAGCACAGGGCGCGAAAGCCATCCTGCAAATCCACCACGGCGGCAAATTCGCCCCCAAAGAGCTTTCCGCCGACATCGTCGCCCCGTCTGCCGAAGAAGCCTCGGGCGCGCGCGAGCTTTCCGCCGCCGAAATCGAGCAGCTCATCACCGCCTATGCCAATGCCGCCACCCTCGCGGTGCAGGCCGGGTTTGACGGCGTGGAAATCCACGGCGCAAACGCTTATCTACTGCAACAATTCGTGTCCGCCCAAACCAACCGCCGCACCGACGAATGGGGCGGCAGCCTGCAAAACCGCCTGCGTTTCCCGCTGGCCGTGGTCGATGCCGTCGCCGCTGCCGTCAAAGCACACGCCAAACCCGACTTCATCCTCGGCTACCGCTTCTCGCCCGAAGAGTCCGGCGAAACCGGCATCACCATGGCCGACACCTTCGTGCTGATAGACGAACTGGTGCAAAAACCGCTGCAATATCTGCACGTTTCGCTGTGGGATTTCTACAAACACGCCCGACGCGGCGCAGACACCAACCGCACCCGCATGGAATTGCTCCACGAGCGCATCGCCGGCCGCCTGCCCTTAATCGGCGTCGGCAACCTCTACACCGGCAGCGACATCGCCAAAGCATTTGACACCGGCTGGGCGGAGTTTATCGCGCTGGGCAAAACCGTGATGATTAACCCCGATTTGGCCGACTTAGTGCGCGAAAACCGCGATGCCGACATCCAAACCGCACTCGATCCCGACCGCGCCGACCACTACCGCCTGCCCGATGCACTGTGGCAACGCTGCCTCACCAACTCGCCGTGGCTGCCGCCCGTGAAAGGGATGGAACGTAAAATTGTGGATATTTGAGCATTTCAGACGGCCTTTTAAAACCTTTTGGTAGCCGAGAGGCCGTCTGAAAATAAAAAATCAGCCTGCACCGGGAGTCATCCAAATGCAGGCTGCTTTTTCTATTGTTCAGTCGGTCGGATAGAAATACGACAACCGATAGGCGGAGGAGCTGGGAATACACATACACGCTATACAGGCCGATAAGGCCTCCTTAGGCTTTCTTCGTCAGTTCGATAATTTTTTGAAAGATTTTGCCGTTGCGTATCATCAGGCTTTTATAGAAAGGGGACTTTCTCAGTTTTTTATGATAATTCGAGTCAAGGTAATCGAAATTGTTTGATTTTCTGACGGTGGTTCATGGCCTGCAGTAAAGAAAATTGGAGTTAAAGAAACATCAGGCGGACGGCCTCACATGCCTTCCCTCAAGCGGTTGCTTAGGCAGCTTGATTCAAACCAATTTTGCATCGATGCGCCGATAATGGCTTAAAGCACGGTCAGGCATTCTGTCAGACTGTCGGTTCTTTCAAAGCCGTGCATGATGTTGCTATACCGCTGCATACCCGCAGAAGCCTAAATTGCTTTGGACGGCCGGAAAACAGATGCTGTCGGATGTGCCGCCGCGTTGCCATTCCTTTCCGATACGGGCTCTCGGCTTTTCAGACGGCCTCCGCGCTTTTTACGATGTCCGTCAGCGGCCAGCGCGGTTTGACGTTGAAACCGCCCGCCGCCACCGCCTGCTCCGCCCGCATCGCGCCGGCGAAGGCAATCATCGCGCCGTTGTCGGTACAGTATTCCATGGGCGGGAAATAGGTTTGCACGGCTTCGGCGGGCTTTTTCAGACGGCCTTTGCCCTGCGTCGGACGGATGGTCAAACGGCTCAGGCGTTCGCGCAGTTTTTTGTTCGCGCCCACGCCGCCCGCGACAACCAGCGTGCGGAAGCCCGTGTCGCGCAGGGCTTTTTCCGCTTTGGCGGACAATACGTCGACAACCGCGTCTTCAAAGGCGCGGCAGATGTCGTTGCGCGTTTGTTCGGAAATGCTGCCGTGTTCGGCGCGTACTTTCTCCACAGCGGTCAAGACGGCGGTTTTCAGGCCGGAAAAACTCATCTGCAAATCGTTCGAATGCAGCATGGGCCGGGGAAAGGAAAAGGCTTCGGGATGGCCGCGTTCGGCCAGTTCAGCCAGTTTCGCGCCGCCCGGGTACGGCAGGCCGAGCAGTTTGGCGGTTTTATCGAAGGCTTCGCCCGCCGCGTCGTCCACGCTTTCGCCCAGCAGCACATAATCGCCTATGCCGCGCACGGCCATAAACTGCGTGTGGCCGCCGGATACCAGCAGGGCGACGAAGGGGAAGGCGGGTTTGTCGGCTGCCAGCAGAGGCGAAAGCAGGTGGCCTTCGAGGTGGTGGACGGGGATGACGGGTTTGTTCAGGGCGAAGGCCAGCGCGTTGGCATAGCTTGAACCGGCCAGCAGCGCGCCGCCCAGCCCCGGCCCTTGGGTGAAGGCCACCGCGTCGATGTCGGCGTAGTCTTTGCCCGCGTCGCGCAGGCAGGCACGGGTCAGCGGCACGAGGCGGCGGATGTGGTCGCGGCTGGCCAGCTCGGGCACCACGCCGCCGTATTCGGCGTGCATGGCCATTTGGGTGTGCAGGGCGTGGGCGAGCAGTCCGCCTTCGCTGTCGTAAAGGGCGACGCCGGTTTCGTCGCAGGAAGATTCGATACCGAGTACCAGCATGATGCGTGTCCGATGCGGATGGGAAACAAAAGGCCGGTATTGTAACGCAAAGCCGCTGCGGAATCAGGCCGGTTTTTCAGACGGCCTGCCGTTTCCCCCTGCCCGAGGCGGCTTATCGTGGCCGTCTGAAACAGCACGGCGGCGGTCGGCAAAGCCTGCGCCCTCCCCTTTCAGACGGCCTGCCGTTTCTATATAATGCCCGTCTGTCCAAGCCCGCAACTTCAGGAGCCGCATATGCAGACCTTCGAATTCGCCACCTCCGATTTAATCGATTTGGCCCCCGACACGCCGTCGTGCGAAATCCAATTCCGCAGCTTTGGCCGCCGCAGCCGCTTTTGCGGCCGCATCCGCACCGTCAAATGCTTCCGCGACAACGGTTTGATCAAGCAACTGATGAACAGCCGCTCCGACGGCGAAGTTTTGGTGGTGGACGGTGGCTCTTCCGCCGCCAGCGCGCTGATGGGCGATTTGATTGCCTCGGCGGGCGCGGCCAACGGCTGGGCCGGCGCAATCATACTCGGCGCCATCCGCGACAGCGAAGCCATCAACACACTGGATTTCGGCGTAAAGGCCCTGTCCGTCAATCCGCGCAAAAGTGCGAAAGACGGCGCGGGGGAAACCGATGTCGTGCTGAGTTTCGGCGGCGTGGACTTCATTCCCGGCCACTACCTTTACAGCGATGCCGACGGTATTTTGGTCTCGCCCCAACCCATAGGAGAGGCGTAAATCATGCAAGTAACTTCGCAATGGATAGACGGCCTCTGCTTTGTGGGTACCACTGAAAACGGCCACAGCGTGGTCATGGAAGGCGCGGCGGCGGAAGGCGGCGTGAAGCGCGGCCCCAGCCCGATGGAAATGCTGCTGTTGGGCGTGGCGGGCTGTTCGAGTATCGACGTGGTGATGATTGCAGAAAAACAGCGGCAGAAAGTCAGCGACTGCCGCGCCACGGTTACGGCCAAACGCGCCGACGAAGCCCCGCGTGTGTTTACCGAAATCCATATTCATTTCAAAGTGTTCGGCACCGATTTGAAAGAAAGCGCGATTGCCCAGGCAGTTCGGCTGTCGGCGGAAAAATATTGTTCCGCTTCGATTATGCTGGGCA
>ERZ772924.1403-NODE-1403-length-11455-cov-4.084298_pt1 | contig 11455 bp, 8 predicted proteins | sample MGYA00512116_ERZ772924 | MGnify/ENA primary metagenome ERZ772924 (study PRJEB29015, sample SAMEA2737920) | human oral metagenome | biome: human oral; feature: human-associated habitat; material: dental | place: China | collected 2134 ...
GATTGGCGTAGATTTTTTCGTCCGAACAAGGAGGCAAACCGGACGCATAGCCAAAGCTATGTGGAGGATTTGCCGACGAAGTACGGGCAAAAAAGATACGTCAAGATGGCGGTGCTGAATTTATCAGTGCTTCCCCAACACGAACACCTCGTTACGCAAGTGATCGTTAGGGTTCGCTTTTGGATATTGCGCTGTCTTCTCAAGCCTCACTCCACATCCTGTGCGTCCGCCGGCGTATGCCGCAGCAGCTTCGACCCTGCGAACATGCTCGACACCTCCGCCTCGCCCTCCATGAACTCCGCGCGGATGACGAGATAGAAATGCCCGATCGCGAACAGCATGATCGCCCACGCCGCATAGTGATGCACAAAATGCGACATGAACTCGTTGCCGAGCACGCGGTTCACCCAGCCAAAGAGGATGCCGCCGATCGCGGACGGCTCCGTCATATAGTACATGGCAAAGCCCGTCAGCACCTCGACCGCCACCATCCCATACAGCCCCGCGTACGCCGCGCGCGCCAAGGGATTGCGCAGGAAGGGACGATGGGACGTGCGCAGGAAGATATAGTGCTGCACAACCTCCCACGCATCCAGATAGTACTGCTTCTTCCAGAAATGCGGGAAGAGGCGGTCGCCGCGGCTGATGATGAAGCCGTAGACGCGCCCGATGAAGCCCGCGCAGAACGCGAACGCCGCGATGAAGTGGATGTTGCGGACGAGATTCATCAGAAGCGGCGTATTCGTCGGCTCCGAGGCAAGGATGACCACGGGCTTTGTGATCAGAAAGCCCGTGATAAAGAGCACGATGATCGCCCCCACCATCAGCCAGTGAAAGATGCGCAGAAAGGGACTGAAGAGATAGTACTCCTTGCGTACTTCTTGTTTCATGCGGATCGCCCCCTATTCGTCCACGCGTACGCCCGCATAGGGATCGGTCGTGACGACGCGGATCTTCTCCCCCTTCGCGTTAAAGAGGTGGGTCGAGCACGCCATGCACGGATCGAACGAGCGCACCGCCTTCACGATTTCAAGCGGCTTGTCCGCAATCTTCACGGGCGTATCCATCATCGTCATCTCATACGCACCATGCCCCGCCGCATCATCGCGTGGGCAGGCGTTCCACGTCGTCGGCACGACCGCCTGATAGTTCGCCACCTTGCCGTCCTTGATGACAACCCAGTGACTGAGCGCGCCGCGCGGCGCCTCGTAGAAGCCGACGCCCTTTGCCTCCTTCGGCCACGTCGAGGGATCCCACTTGTCGTTGTTCACGACGCGCGTGTCGCCGCTCTTGATGTTCGCGACGAGCTTGTCAAAGAAGAACTTGCTGATCTCCGCCTGCAGCTGCGCATCGAGGGCGCGCGCCGCCGTGCGGCCGACCGTCGAGGGCAGCCATGCCTCGGGCGGCACGCCGAGCACCTTCGTCACCGCGTCGATCTGATCGACGATCATCTGCTCCGCCCATGTCAGCTCGCCGAGGAGTCCCTGCTTCGCCTTCGTGTAGAGCACGATGTAGCGCGCGAGGGGACCGACCTCGCAGAGCTTGCCGCGCCATTTCGGCGTCTTGAGCCACGAGTATTTGCCCTGCTCATTCAGCGCCTTCCACTCCGTCTTCGTGCCTTCCTTCGGCTCCGTGTAGTGCGGCTTCGTCTCGCCCTCCCACGGATGCAGCCCCTTGCTGTCGCCGCCGCTGTACTCATACCAGCCATGCTCGACGCTCTCACTGATGACCTCGGGATCGGAGACATCCTCCATCTTAAAGTCGTAGACCTTTGCCTGCATCACGCCGCCCGCGAAGTTCTCCACGACGCCGTTGCAGCGTACGAGCAGCTTGCTGAAGAAATCGCCGTTTGTCGCGCCCGAGAACGGCTCCTCGGGGAACATGCCGAAGCCGAGCACGCGCTCCTTCGCGAGCCCACCACCCGAGACGTAGCCCTTCTGCACATACAGATGCCCGATCGCGAGCACGTCCGGCAGATAGTAGTCGTTCATCATGTGGCGCGCAGACTGGATCGAGCGGTCGACAATCGCAAGGCGCGCGGCGTTGATCGGCGCGTTGCCATCCTCCATCGAGATGGAGCAGGGCATGCCGCCGAGGCAATAGTGCGGATGCGGGTTCTTGCCGCCGAAGACGACGTGCGGCACAACGAGATCGCGCTGCTTGTCCAGCATCTCCAGGTAGTGCGAGATCGCCATCAGATGCACCTCGGGCGGCAGCATCTGATAGTCGGGATGATCCCACCACTGCGCAGAGAAGACGCCGAGCTGACCGCTCTCCACGATCTTCTGCACCTTCGCCTGGATCGCGGCGTAGTAGTCCGCGTTCGAGACGGGGAAGTCGTGCGGATATGCCTCCGTATCGAGTCCCTGAGGGCCGCGGAAGGGCAGGCGGTAGGTCGCGAGCACCGTATTCTGGAGTGCCGCCGTCGCCGCCGGATCCGCCTTGAGCGCCTCCAGTGGGCTGACCCAATCGAGGGCGTGCAGATGATAGAAATGGATGATGTGATCCTGATGACCGAGGCACGCTGCAATGATGTTGCGGATGTAGTGCGCATTCTTCGGGATCGTGATGCCGAACGCATCCTCCACGGCGCGCAGGCAGCCGAGCGCGTGGGACGACGTGCACACGCCGCAGATACGTTGGATGTACGCCCACGCATCACGCGGATCACGGTCATTCATGACGAGTTCGAGGCCGCGCCATGCCGTTCCGGAGGAGATGGCATCCGTGACCTTGCCCGTTGCCTCATCGACTTGGATCTCGACGCGCAGATGCCCCTCAATGCGGGTGATCGGATCGACAACTACGTGTTTCATTCATGCACCTGCTTTCCCTCTTTTTCGAGCTGCTTCTCATGGCATTTCTTCTGCACGAGGCTTGCGCCCGCGTGCGCTGCGACACCGACCGCCGTAGCAACGGCAAGACCTGCGCCGACCATATCCACATCGATGCCGTCGTACTCGGGCAGACGTTTCGAGAAGGGAGCGTCGTCCCAGAAATTCGCGTTGCTACAACCGATGCAGGGCGCACCCGACTGGATGGGGTACGATAGCCCCTGATACCAGCGCAGATTGCCGCAGGAGTTGTAGGTCTCGGGCCCTCTGCACCCGAGGTGATAGAGACACCAGCCCCCCTTCGCCCCCGCATCGTCAAAGCGGTCGGCAAACATGCCCGCGTCGAAGAACGGGCGGCGGTAGCAGGTGTCGTGAATGCGGTTGCCGTAGAACTGGCGCGGCCGCCCCTCCCCGTCGAGCGGGGGCAGCGTGCCAAAGAGCGCGACGTGCATGACGACACCCGTCATGACCTCGGGGATCGGCGGGCAGCCGGGCACGGCGATGTAGGGTTTCGAGCCAATGAACGAACGGATGCCCTTGGACTCCGTCGGATTCGGCGCAGCCGCCTGAATGCCGCCCGCCGTTGCGCAGGTACCATAGGCGATGACCGCCTTTGCCCCTTCGGCGACACGCCTCAGCGTATGCGCGAACGGATGCCCGCCCGACATGCAGGTGTACTCGTGCTCACCCGCTGCAACCGCGCCCTCGACCGCGAGGATGTACTCGCCGTGATACTTCTTGATCGTCGTCTCAAGGTGCTCCTCGAACGGCTCGCCGCAGCCCGCACTGAGCACATGGCTGTACTCAAGCGCAATGCTGCTGAGCACCAGATCGGATGCGAGCGGCGCACCCGAGCGGATGAAGGACTCATCACAGCCCGTGCACTCGTGCCCGTGCAGCCAGATGACAACGGGCAGCGGCTTCGTCTCCGCCGCCTCGACGACCTTCGTCATCATGTCCGTGCTGAGTCCCATCAGCGACGTGAGCGTCACGCAGCCCTTCAAAAAGCTGCGTCGGCTCATTCCCTTTGCGAGATAGGCCTCCCACAAGCTCTCCCTCTTACTCACATGAATCCTCCTAACCAATACACAAGACACAAGTGCCCCTGCAGGCACCTTGATGAGAACCATCCCATTCATTATAAAAGCTTTATAATTATATTCCCTTTTGAAGAAAAAAGGAATACTATTTTTCTATATATGTCGCTAAATCCCCCGATACGAAAAAACAATAGAAAAGAGGCTGTTTCCCGTACCCAAAGGCACGACAAACAGCCTCCCGAATCAGGCAAACGTCCCCGATGTTTGCGCACAAAAACACCATACGTCGCCTGTCTGCGGCCATTTTGTCGTTTCCTTTTCAAGGGGAAACGCGGCTTCCATTGGGAAACTATGCTTCGAAAGGGAAGGCACGGGCATTTCTGCACGAACCCTGTGCGCGTCTTGGGGCTCTCCACTCCGCAGCGCAGGCGCAATATCATAGGCACACTGCCCTTAGATATTTTTGCTCGGAAACGGGGAGAGGGCTCATTCTCTCCCACGATTTAAGGAAGCACTGATAAATTCAGCACTGCCATCTTGATGCATCTGTTTTCGCCCTGACTGTGCCCTAGAATCCTCCACATAGCCTTTGCTATGCGTCCGGTTTGTCTCCTTGGCAGGACAAAAAATCTGCACCAATCTGACAAACTTCATTTTATCAGCGATTCCTTAATTATTCGTTAATTTTATCAGGATTTATGATGTATGTCAATATACGATATTTATTCTCTGTATGTGTAGGATTTATTTTGCGGATTTGAGCTTCTTCGCCGCCTTCTTCACGACATCGCGCTCCTTCTCCGCCATTGTGTTCGGGCGGATCTCGGCGGCGTGCCCATCGCGGTCACTCTCGGCAATCACGGCATTATCCCCGTCACAGGCAATGATCTCATAGGTGCGGATCGTATTGTCTTTGAGATTGAGCACGCGGCGCTGGAGGGTGTAGCCGAGGTTCTCGTATGCCTCATCGTGCATGGCGCGGACGAACTGCGCCCTGCCGAGATCGTTGTAGAGGATAAGCTGCCAGTAGGAAATGCTGCCGTCCTCATTCCGCCTCATCCTCGAACGGTCAAAGAACCAGCCGCGCCGCTCGTCGCCCTCGATGAATGCCCAGTCGCCGTCCGCAAGCGTCACGGGGTCAATCGCGGTCGCCGCACCGTAGGCAGCCGCCTCCGCCGCTGTCTTCTCCTCCGCGGAGGGCGTCGACACTGGGGCGGTCTGTTCCGCATCCCCCGACGAGACGGCTTCCCCCTCCGCTGTGGGGGTCTCTTCCTTTGCGTCCGCTGCGGACATATCCGTGTCCGTCCGGCGGACAGATGCCCCCTTTTTGTCCGATTCCTTTCCGCCAACGGATTCATCGCCGAGATCGTCCATCTCCTCGTCGATGGCGCTTTCCTCCGCGTGTCCCGCCTGTATGTCGGAGTCCTTCTGTGTGTTCCCTGCAGTGGGCGCGTGCCCCTCCTCCGCTGTCATAACAGCGTGGATATCCTTCTTCTCGGCGGCGTGTCCCCACGCAGGGAGAATAAAAAATGCTGCGGCAACTAGGAAGATCATAGATTTCATGCGATTCTCTCCTTATAAATAGCCGGCGGGATTGACCGGCTGACCGCCCACGCGCACCTCGTAGTGCAGATGGGGACCCGTGGAGCGCCCCGTGGAGCCGACGTAGGCGATCACCTCACCGCGCCGCACGGTCTGCCCGACGGTGACCGCAATGGCAGAGGCGTGCCCGTAGCGGGTCACGACACCGCTGCCGTGGTCAATATCGACCATGTTGCCGTAGCCGCCGTTCCATCCCGCCGCAGTGACAACGCCGTCGGCAGTCGCGACAATCGGCGTGCCCATCTCGGCGGCGATGTCGATCCCCTGATGGAACTCCGTTCCGCCAAAACGCAAACCGTAGGGCGAGCTGACATAGCCTGCGGTCGGCCAGATGGAGGGCGATGTGTGGGGGGCGTCGTCCGAGACAAAACCGACTGCGCCGGGGAAGCTCTCGTGCATACTCCGGGCAAGGAGGTCGATCGAAGAGCGACGTGTGGCGAGGCGCGTCTCGATCATCGCAAGCGCTTCGCCAATCTCAGCGGTTGTGAGATCATGCGCCGCACCGCCTGTGGGAGCAACCGTCCCCTCCTGTACGGTATCCTCATCCTCCGCCGCAGGAGGCGCACCGACGATGGCACGCAGCCCGTCCTCGGAACGACGGAGCTGATCGAGATCCTGTTGCAGTGCGGACGCCTTTTTCGACACCTGCAGAATCTGTTCCTGCTGAATGCGGTTCGCTTCGCGCAGCTGCGCGGTCTCCGACTCGTGCACGGAGCGGTTCATCAATGTGCAGACGGAAAACACGGAAGCTGCCATGAAAACGAGAGCTGCCACAGCTGCAGATGCGGCGAGCAGGCGCAAAGAGCACGGGGAGAGGCGCACGGTGCGCGTCACGTCCTCCTCATTGTCAATGAATTGGATTTTATAGCGGGTTTCTTCGTTCAAGTTGTTCTCCTGATGGTGTACGCAGTTCTTTGGATTGGTTATGCTATGCGTACTCCTCGCAAACCCCTCGTTACACAAGTGATCGTGCGCTTATTCGCCTAAATACCTGCGGATTCCAAACGCGCTTCGCTTGAACGATTAAAATCCGCAGGGGGCAGAACGTACCCTCGCTTCCGCTTGCTCCACTAGGTTTGCTACAGGAGATCGCCTTCCTCCATGGATAAATTTCCCACCATATATTTTACTGTTCAGAAAAAATCGGCTCCAAGTAAAGTCGATAGGGACACTCTTCCCCTACTCCTTCTTCACATGAATCTTGATCGTCGTGGAGATGTTCGGATGCACCTTGACGATTGCCTCGTACAACCCCTCGCCCACAACCTCGCCGCGAATCGTGATCTTGCGGCGATCCACGTCGATGTTCCTCTTCTTCAGTGCCTCGGCAACATCCTTACCCGTTACCGCACCGAAGAGACGCCCGTTCTCGCCGATGCGGACGGGGATCTCCACCTCCACCTTCTCAAGCTGCGCCGCCATGAGCTTCGCCTCATCGACCGCCATCGCATCCTTGCGTGCCTTTGCACCCGCCTGCGCTTTCGCGACGTTTACATTCTCGCTGCTCGCGGGCAGCGCCAGCTTCTTCGGCAGGAGGAAATTGCGTCCGTACCCGTCCGCTACCTCCACGATCTCGCCCTTTTTCCCAATGTTCTTAACGTCCGCCTGCAGTATCACTTTCACTTTGGTCACTCTCCTCTATATATGCCCTGGCACGCGCGACAACGTTGCCGCGCACCACGGCGATAGGAACGCCCTTGACCTGCGCACCTGCCACATTTGCATGACCGCCGCCGCCAAACGCCTCCATAATCACCTGAACATTCATCTCGCCCGTCGAGCGCGCGCTAATGCCGACCGCATCGCCCGGCATCTGGAACACGTAGATGCTCATGCGCACCCCGTCCACGCGCAGCATGCCGTCCGCCGCCTGTGCCGCGATGATTTGCCCGTTCGGCAGGCGCTCCGGGATGCTGCCGACGATGAGTCCCCCGGGGAAATACTCGGCGTTCGCCTTTGCCCGCGCGAGCGCCACCGTCGTCTCATAGTCGCTCTGAAAGAGCGCCCGCACGAGCACGGGATCCGCGCCCGAGCGACGGAGGTACGCCGCCGCATCAAACGTGCGAACCCCCGCACCGACATTGAAGTTCTTCGTGTCCACCACGATCCCTGAGTAGAGCGCCGTCGCATCGAGACGTGTCGGACGCACATTGTCCCCGAAGTACATGAGCAGCTCCGTCACCAGCTCGCTCGCCGAACTCGATGCCGTCTCAATGTAGACGAGGAGCGGATTCTTGACAAAGTTCTCACTGCGGCGGTGATGGTCGATCACGACAATCTTCGGGATGCGTTCGAGCAGCGTCGGATCGGCGAGGATATGCGGGATATGCGCATCCACCACGACAAGAAGCGCCGTGAGCGAGACAACACCCGCAATATCCCCGGTGCGGACGAAGAGGTTTTCATATGCCTCGTCCTTGTCCACCATGTCGAGGATGCGGTCAATGCCCTCGTTCGTCTCACTGAGGACGATGTGCACGGGCTTGCCGAGCGCCCGTGCCATGCACGCCACCCCCATCGCCGCGCCGAAGCAGTCATAGTCCTCGTTGTGATGTCCCATGACGTAGACCTCGTCCGCACTCTCCATGATATCGCGCAGTGCGTGCGCCACAACGCGCGCCTTGACACGCGTGTGCTTCTCCACCGCCTTCGCCTTGCCGCCGAAGAACTGTGTCTTGCCGCCGATATCAAGTGCGACCTGATCGCCACCGCGTCCAAGCGCAAGGTCGAGCTTTGCCTCCGCCTCCTCGCCGAGCTCCTTGAGGGACTGCTCCCCCGCAAGCGAGAGCCCGATCGAGAGCGTCACGGGCAGCCCCTTGGAGTTGACGATCTTGCGTACCTGATCGAGGATGTCAAATTTCTCCGCAATCGCATGGTCGAGCGATTTCCGATCGATCAGTGCGACGAACTCGCCCTCCGAGATGCCGCGCATAAAGCCGCCAAGCCCGTTCATCCACGCGTCCAGCCGCTCACGCACGGCGAGGAGCAGCATGGACTTCTCCTTCTCCGTCTGCCCCTGCATGATCTCATCATAGTTGTCCAGCTGGATGTAGAGGAGCGCCGCACGACTCTCGCGGAACCGCTGCGCGAGATCAGCGAACTCCGTCTCATCCGTCACGTAGAGCGCAAGCAGCGGATCCATGTGCGGCGGCGTCGGCACCATCCGATGACAGATGCGGTAGGAGTGCCCCTCATGGGTGAGCCGGTACTCCCCCTCGGTGCTCCAGACCGCCTCAAAGTTGAACTTCGGCCAGAAATCCGTGACCGCCGTCCCCTGCTCGGGCATCTCTCCGCCGAGGGAATCCCCCAGCTGATGATTGCACCACTCAAGATGTCCGTCCCTGTTCACAAGCAGGATGGACTGCGGCAGGGAATCGACGGCGTAGTTTATCACATTGTTGACATTGCGGATAATGCCCATACAGTAGCGTTCAAACCGCCGCTCCCTATCACGACACCGTTCCCATGCAAATGCGGCAAGGAGCGCCCAGACGAGAAGCGCGGCAGCTCCGACGTAGGAATTATAGCAGAACGTCACGAGCGCGAGCGCAAGCATGACGATCAGATGGATCGTAAGGTCGATCCACGCGGATAAATTCCGCGGCATAGAATCACCTTCTTTATGCGGATATGGTATATGCAAAAATATTTATTTACGGGTATTGTCGCGCTCCCGAAATCTCTTCCGATAGTCAAAGGCGATATCGAACAGCCCCGTCCACGACACGATCTGCGTCATAAATCCGTTCAGTGCAATGAAGATATAGATGAGCGTGCGCACAAAGGACGAAACGCGGAAGTGCTTCATCAGGGATTGCAGAAGCGAAAGCCCCTGAATGAGCCCCGCGATGAATGCAATCAGATAGCCGTTCAGCGCCGTTTGGTAGAGCCACGCGATATCGCGCGTGGTGCCCCAGTAGATGCCGATCAGGGAGAACGCAAAGAGATAGGAAAAGAAGATCGGCAGGCGCCATGCGGTAAACGCGGGCAGCCCGTCCGTCCGGATTCCGAGGCGCTGCAGCACCTTACGGAGAACGACGAAGCAGGCCGTCACCTCGATCACGCAGCTGCCGAGAAAGAGGACGGGCAGCATGAGTACAAAGAGCTCAAGTACCTGTGCCGACGCCGCGCGCGTCTCTGCAAGCTGTGCCTCATCCATGCCGAGCGAGCGATACATGGCGAGCGTCTCATCCATCGCCTCATTTGCCACGGAGATATCCATCGTCAGCGGATTCAGCCCGAAGAGGAGGAGCATCATCAGCGCCCCCGCCGCCTTGCCGCAAAGTGAGGCGAGCGCCCCGCCCACAAGCGCACGCACCGTGTTCGCGCCGCGCCGAAAGAGCACGCCGAGGACAAGCCCCGTCGGGGCAAACGAGAGCACGAAGAAGGCCCCCGTCACAGGCGATGCAAAGAGCATCGTGAGGATGAGAGACGCGAGCGACGCGAGAATCCCCCAGTAAAGGCCCACGCGCACCGTAACAAGCGCAATAAAGACCGGCCAGAGCATCCCCATCATCATCGTCAGCATGGGCAGCCAGATCGCCGCAAGCGCATAAACCACCGCCGCAGCGGTCATTACCCCCGCCGTCGCGGCAGGTCTTGCACCTTGCTCACTCATTCCATATCCTTTCAGCAGATTTATCCGCATTCCCTTCCTTTATAAAAAGACTTTTCTATTATAACAGATTTTATGAGGTATGTCACGGTAGGGTGCACAGCAGGGCGATGCCCGTAAGCGAAGCCACGCCCCCTCAATCGCCCATGATGCCCGCCATCCGCAGGAGGTACTGCGCATTCGTCGTACGGCAGCGCCCCGCACAGATCTTGAAGTCAAAGAGGATCTTATCCCCCTCGTAGTGCTCCTCAAAATGCGCGTTCGTCACGGGTACCCCCTCGCGCCCGAGATCGCAGAGCTCGAAGTCGTGCGTCGTCACAATCGTAATCGCGTGCGGCAGCGTCAGGCGGCGGATCGCCTCACGCGCCCCGACAATGCGGTCGGCAGAATTCGTCCCGCGGAAGATCTCGTCAATCAGAATAAGCATCGGCTTTCCGCGTTTACTGTACAGCATCATCTTCTTGATGCGCAGCAATTCCGCGTAGAACGTCGAGATGCCCCCCGCCAGATCGTCGCTGATCTGGATCGACGTATAGACTGCCATCGGCGTGAGCGCAAAGGATTCTGCACACACGGGAGCACCGGCGTATGCGAGAACAGCGTTAGAGCCCAGCGTCCGCATATACGTCGTCTTACCGGACATATTCGACCCCGTGATGACGAGTGTCCCCGCCGCGAGATGCGCATCATTCGGTGTCGCCGTCTCCTCCGCGATGACGAGGGGCGTTGCCTCCTGCGCATCGAGGCGCGGCACCGCCTCATCGAGGAACTGCGGGAACGTATGCACCGCACGGGTGTGACCTACCCGTGCGAGCGACAAGAGCACCTCCACCTCCGCCCAGACCTTCAGCCAGCCCGCAGCGGCGGCGCCCGCCTGCATGCGCCAATGCGAGAAATACGCCATGCAGTGCAGATCCCAGAGCAGCAGCCCGTTCGCGAGGAAAAAAAAGACAAAGTTGCGCCGCATTGCCGCGCACTGCGCGAGTTTCGTCAGACGGCTTTGCGCCTGACGCGCGCGGACGGGGGCAAAGAGCGGGGCGAGTACCGCCGCGAAGGCTTCCCCGTGCAGCGGTGCCCGCTCAAGGGCATAGAAAATCCTGCCATAGAGGCGCAGTTCGCGCGCCATATGTCCGAGCGGGGCAAGCTCGCGCTGCGTACGCGGATAGAACGCCATCGCCACCGTCAGATTGAACATAAAGAGAATCAGCGGAAGCGTCCACGGACCATCCAAAAAGATTGCCCAAAGAAACGACCACACACAGGCATTTGCAAATACAATGCCGATACAGGAGATGAGCTTCAGCGAGCCCTTGAGGGGCTGCGCGAGTTCCTCTGCAAGCGCACGCGTGTCATGCCCGTCGGGC
>ERZ772924.1404-NODE-1404-length-11454-cov-2.370032_pt1 | contig 11454 bp, 5 predicted proteins | sample MGYA00512116_ERZ772924 | MGnify/ENA primary metagenome ERZ772924 (study PRJEB29015, sample SAMEA2737920) | human oral metagenome | biome: human oral; feature: human-associated habitat; material: dental | place: China | collected 2134 ...
TTAAGATGTAGAATGTATTACATTAACTATTTTCGTGCTTCTAACTTTCCAAAAATTCATCCTTATTTTTAAGGTATAAAGGATGCTCAGCTTCTGGATTTTTTTCGTCAAACTCAGGAATAACAATTGCATGGCCTTCAAAATATTCCAAGACCTGATCAAGGTGGTTCCGAGACACTTCCATACCGTAAAGTACATGCGGTGGGTCGTAGTCTCCATCCGTACCAGGAATGCCGATACCGTAAGTCATTATCTGCGCTTTGTAGAATCTGTGCCATCCACTTTGCCTGCAAGTATTCAGGGCCTTTATCGTCTCTGAATAACGTGTCATAGTCCCGCAAGACCACGAAAACTCCTTTACTCAAATCCAGCCAATGCAAATCTTCCATGTACTCATAGATCAAATTTACTGGATCATCAGGCATTCCATAAGGATATTCAATAGGCTCTAAAAGCTCCTTAAAATATTCATTCTCAGTCCTCGCCTGGACAAGAGCAGAGCAAGAAAACTCAATAATTTTCCATCCCCGTTGCCGCAACAGGTCCAACTGCCTTTGAAGAACGTTATCGTCCTGTATATAGATCAGTGGGAAGAACGTATCATCATGACCATCGCTATAAAAACCCATTTTCTACTCCTTGATCAACACAAACTTCTCGTAATGTGTAGGGGTATAGAACATACTCCCATTACTAGCAATCACCAAGCGGTGTGATCCTTCCTTACCGCTTGACCCGGGAACGTTCACCGTGGCTTCATAATAGTCAACCTTCGCGCCATTTTCAGCATGTGTAGGCAAAGGGCTGTAATAGTGCGTTAACTGTTCACCATCCTCTGTTATAGTAATCACTTTACGGCTGTTATCGAATTTTTTAAAGCGCAAACTATCTGAGGTAATATCAATATTTCGATTTGTGAGCAGCTCTTCACCATTATCAAATACTTCACGTGGAATTTCTCCATGGTACTCCTGCGGATGCTGAATAATATATGTTTTCTTCCCAGGATCACCCCCGGAACCGCCAGTACTATAGTCCAGCTTTGCACGGGTGCCATCCGCATTCACAAATTTCTCATCATGAAACATCCGTAATGCTGGTTTTTTCGGAGCCTCCGGCACAGGATGAAGCTCATACCCCTGAACACCATCCTGTTTAGCCTTCAGATCTATCTCACGATTCCGATCCAGGGCTTTATCACGAACTGTAATCTCTCGCTTATACTTCTGCGTCTCTCGTTTTACTTTATCCACTTCATCATAATATTTCAGGTTCGAGTCGTTATACTCCTTAACCCGGCGCTCCTCAATAGTACTCCAGCCTTTCCTCTGCTGCTCTAGATAACTATCAGGATGTGGACCATGTTTGAGCCCCCGTCCATAGTAGCTAGTGCCACCTGCAGGCATGCCCCTCTCAGCAAGCTCAGGAACCGCCTTACCATGAGCCGTAGGCACCAAATGCTCATCACGCGTCACACGTTGAACCTGTGCGCTATCAAGACCTTCAACCTTCGGTTCCTCCACAGGTTTCAGCTGCACATTGGGTTCGTGTACTGTTCCTGATGTCCTGTGATCGAGAGATCCGGTATGGGTAGGTTTGGGTCCGTTAGGTATGTCTATCTGATGTGGGCTATTGTGCGGCGTGGGGTGCACTTTGGGCACTACATGCTCGATGCCCAGCAGGCTGGTGCGCGTCCATGTGGCAATGCGGTCTTGTATTCCGTTGATACGGGTTTTGACGGCATTAACGGTGTTTTGGGTTTTAATGACAACAGGGGACGTCTTAACCCGATCAACCGTTCTGGAGATAACGGGGACTTTCATCGCCTGGTTGCCGGTGGCGCGTGCTACGGGCGGCCCGGCTTTGAAGAGCATCCCTATGAGTGCGGCTGTGAGTGCTTCTTTCCCGCCTTCCTGAAGGGCGTAAGCCTGCACTTTATCCCAGTCGATATTGCCGTCGGGGGTGTGGAAATCCATGCCATCAGCGGCACCGTTGGCGGCACCAGAAATAAAACCAACACCGCCAGCCAAAAGGATATTTGTCGGTGCTATGAACACCGAACCAATAACACCTACAAGAGCCAGAAAGCGCAGACTCTGCTGCATGAAACGTTCGCCTTCTTGGCTCTGATACTTACGGTAATCTGCAACCGTCATGGGGCGCTCACCCCGAGGGTCCACATACTCCAGCGGATTATTGCCTGCATATGCGTAAACGTCAGCAAACCAGGATGAACCAGCTATTGCGGCCTTCGGGTCTGTTGAGAGGAAACGACGTGAAAGGCTGTCATAGACGCGAGCGCCTAGCATATCTAGACCGGCTACGCGTAGCGACCCTGCACCCGTGAACTCGAAACCGGTGGGCATCCCGGGCACCGGGGTAGCGCTTGCAGAAGGTACGCCCCAGTCCGTTGACAGTCCGGGTGTGCTACCTAATGCCGAATCGAAGGTGCTGCCGGTCAACCCGGGGACGTTGAGGGTATGCCAAGGTGTCACTCCGCCGGGTATACCCGCCTGCGAAAAGCCGCCGTCAGAGCTGGGCGCGCTCGTTGCCCCAGCACCCAGAAGATGCGGAATATCCGACCTGGCATCCCACATGAGAGGCACTGTAATGCCCTCACCATCAGAAACAGCGGATCCCTCACCCACCGCATCAGAAAGCAGCGAAGTGTGTGACATACCTACATGTGAGGAAATAGAGTCTGTTACCGATGTCAGACCGCCGTAGGCACCCCAGCTATATTTGCGAGAGTATGAGGTGTCGGTGAGCTTATCGGTCGTGACTTCACCACTACGTTCGCCTGCCAGGTTGTAGGCGTATTCCGTGATGGTATGAGCGGCAAGCTCCCCAGCGTCGCCCCGTGCACCTGCGTATGCGCGAGCCTCAACGGCGACTAATTGGTTCGCTTCGTTATGGGTGAAGATACGCTCACCCTCCAGAACACGAGAACCTGCAGCCGAGCGTTCAGACCCGTTAGAACTATCGAGAGCAAAGACGCGCTCGCGCATCATGACTCCGGCTGTGTACTCCCACTCCCACACGTGGGATGCTGAACGGGCACCCACAAGCTGCCCAGCATCGTCATAGGAGTACAGCACAAGACCATCCGGTGAAGTATCAGATCCCGTTGAATCTAACCCAACCACGCGGCCGTTATGGTCACGGATCACTTGTGTGCGTTCAAGAACCTTTGATTCTTCAAACCCTCGGACGTCGGTGAGCGCCTGTTCACGCACATAGTCTGAGATTAGCCCGGTAGTGCGCTCGTGCATCCAGGAAGACACCATATCTCCCACCCGAATCCGCGTGAGACGTCCCAGAGGATCGTAGGAGAATTCTGAAGAGATAACGTCGTGAGCGGGCTGTCCCGTGGCATGTGTTGTTACAGCTACCGTTCGACCGGCACCATCTACGGTACGTGTAGATTTTGCGTAAGGGGTTACTGACGTGATCAGATAACCATCGGCATCATACGAGTACGTCAGCGTATACGCGCCGGTTTTGATAAAGGTATTCAAAGCGTGAAGACGCTCGTGTATATCATCGTCTGCATGAGCGTTGCTTTGCTCGTCCGATCTTAGGAATCCTGAACGGCTGCGAGAGATCAGACGGTCGGAGGAATCATAGACAAAACGATGCTCAAGGTACGGCTTTTCGATGCCAGCAAAGGCGGAAGAATCGCGGTCCCTGAGTGCAGAAGCTGAGGCGTAGTCACGCACCGTCACGGTCCGATGACCAATAGATGATGCTCCGGAGGAGTACGAATACTCCGCCGCGCACACACCATTGACGCTCAAAGACGCGAGCAGACCGCCACCCTGATAGTCGTAGGAGTATGCACGGGTTCGCTCACCATTATTTTCAGACAGCAGACGACCTGCGGCATCGTAGGTGTATGTAGATGTTATCTCTGCCGTAGAACCCGCGCCCTTAACGGTGCGGATGAGCTGACCTGCGGCGTCATAAATATACGTGGTGACCTGACCGGTCGCATCCAGGGTGCGCACCATCTGCCCAGCGGCGTCATACTCGAAATGGGTGCGATACCCTAAGGCATCTACAGCAGTCACTAGCTGACCGGCTGCATCATAGATGAATCTGCGGTTACCAGCGCTGTTATCACTCATGCGGATCAGGCGTGAGCACCGGTCGTATGTATACGTTGCCGTGCGAGCCCCATGCTGCACCCGTACAATCCGGCCAAGGGCATCGTACGTCGTATGCTCAGTTGTGCCGTCAGGATAGGTCCGGGCAATAATTCGAGATGCGGCGTCGTAGGTTAGCATTGTGTACGCCCAAGCGGTAGGTTCTTCCCACTCCACGTTCTCGCCCACCGTCGGCTTCTGCTCGGGAACGCTTAGCCCCACGCCCATACGCCGCAGACGCCCGGCTTGATCATAGTCGAATGTTTGGGTACGTCCCGCCGCAGATACCTCGCGTATCAGCCGGTTTGCCGCATCGTAGGTGCGGCGGGTGAGCCCGCCATGAGCATCAAGAGTTTCAACAGGATTGCCTGCGGCGTCATAGGTTGTAAACTCGGTGACAGTTTCGCTGTTTCTCGGGGATGCACTCGATGACTTTGAGTTTTGAGATGCACGTCTAACCGGCTGCGAAGAGTGGGTGTTGTTCTCGCCCTCAATAATCACTCGTCCCAGATAATCGACGTGGCGGAATGAAGATCCGAGTATTCCGCCGGAGGACGTAGTTTCTTTGCCCGTTCTACGATTTACAGTGCGGTGCGTAACAACGCCAGTAGCATCCGTAATCTGGCTGATTTCGCCAGCCAAGTCGTAGTCAAACTCACTCCGGGCACCCAGAGGATCTGTTACCGCAATAAGTTGTGACAAGCCATCGTATTCATAGTTGGTTACGGCACCGAGGGCATTAATAGTCTTGACCATGTTGCCCCAGGCATCAAATACTGCACGGTTGGTACGACCCAGTGGATCCGTGACAGCGGTGAGCTGGTTGCCGTTATTGTACTCAAAGTGCGTGACATGACCGTAAGGATCTGTCAAAGAAACGGGCAGCTGACCCATAGGGCGCGATGTATTGTGTGCACGGTGAGTGTCGCTTTGGCGAACAAAAGCAGGAATATCCAGCTCTTCGGGAGCAAGCTCAGGGTACGTGAGAGACCAGCGTGAACCGGCAGCATCCGTAACCGAGGCGATTTGCCCGGCGGAGTTCCAATGCGTAGCGGTTACGTGGCCTAGAGCATCCCTAACCTGCACTATTCGACCGTGTTTGTCGTACTCTAGATGGGCTGTATCGCCAACGCCGTTTGTTATGCTGATCAGTTCTTGACGTGCGTTATAGGTGTATGTGGTACGTACACCGGTGGGGTCAGTAACGCTCAGAAGGTTGCCGTACTCATCCCAGCTGTATTCTGTAGTATGTCCGTTCCCATCAGTCATAGTGATGGGGTTTGGGTTTGCACCTGTTGATTCGTAGGTATATGACACTACCACGGGATCACCGGGGTTGAGCCGATCACGAAAATCACATACAGAGGTCGTGAGCAGGCGGTTATGTTCGTCCCAGGTGTACTTAGACAGTGCACCCTCGGGGGTAAGCTGTTTCGCTAAACGGCTGTGAGAGTCGTAGGAACGGCTTATCGTAGAACCATCGCGTTCAGTAACGCTGATGCGGTTGCCGAATTTATCGTAGCGCATGACTTGGCGGCTGCCATCAGCAGCCGTCATGGAACTGAGACGTCCGCGTTCATCCGAGCGCCAAATATTAGAGCTGTCGCCGGTTATCGCGTCAGCAACAATCGTCATAATGCCTAGAGCATACACGAAAGATACTTCACGGGAATGTTCTGTCAGCTGGTGGACCACACGTCCTTGGCCGTCATAGGTATTAGTGACTTCACGGTGGCCGTTCACGTCCCAGACTTCTTCAATAAGGCGCTTAGCGTTATGGGTGTAACGACGAATACCGTCGGGACGGTTAACCGCTGCTAGCAGATCATCATCGTCGTAAATGTAGGTGACGGTATCAAGTATCTGCACCTCATGATCTATAAGGTAAGTGCTGGCAGATTCAGGGCGAATACGGTTATCACGGGGTGAGCTGCCATAGCGTATCTGAAGACCTCGACCTGAGGCTGGGTGAACAATGTCAGTTAGCTCTAACGCACCCGTTGCGGAATCCGATGAGTAAAGAGGCAGTGTTAAGGTTGCATAATGCCCCTCCATCACGCCTGTCCAGGCACCAGAAGGATCGTAGAAGTATCGAACATGCTTGGAATTGTAAACAACCCAATAATATGCGGGCGCGGTGGGTGCGCTGACCTTGCACCCAGCATTCCCTGCCGTCTTGATTGCTTTTGTCGTCGCTGTGGATACATAGCTGTAAAGCTCGTCGCCGGGAACAGTTTTGCTAAGCCAATACGATTCGGAAGGAACACGACCAAAACCGTCGCCCATACGAGGGAACGCTAGAGCTCGACCATCAGGCGTGTGCCATACAGCGCCCGTGTTACTCAACGTAAGCTGAGTATCAAGCGTAGAAGACCAACCGAGACCAAAGATGCCCGAAGGAGCTTCTTCGGGATAGGTAACGGCAACGCTATTGTACATACGCTCAAGCTTGATGAGCGATGCCGCAGGAGCATGCTCGAAGGAGAGATCACACTCATGCTCAATGAAATTCCCTGTGGCAACATTTACAGGATCAAGCGCATATCCCGCTGAGTATACCGCGCCGGTTATTGTCGCACGAGAAACGTCAATACTCGGACGATCTGTAGAAATTTTCTGTTCCTTCAGATAATTCCGGATATACCCCGTATTAAGGTACTGCGGATAATCCAAAAAATCTGCTTCAGAATAAATAGGGCCTAACATTCCTTGAGAACCAGCCGTCGCGAAAGCTTCCGCAACAGTGAGAATCCAACGAACATCAGATTGGTTGGCATCAACCCATTTTGCGATCGAGTTAAAAAGGCTTACGGCATCAAAAACACCCCATGATGTATGCTCAGCGAAAGAGCTGTAGCTTTTCGTGATATTGGAGTAAAGCTCAGCAATTCTTTGATCTGACTTAGAGTTCTTTTGCGCAAATGTCACGAGGTTGCCGGGAATAGCCGAGGTAGTCTCGGTAGCATCCTGGGCGGCGTCCCGAGCTCTCTTTTCGGCGCGATGCGTACGGTTGCGCCCGATAACCTCTGCATTTCTGCCCGTATTACGGGATTTGATAATCGGGGCGCGTTCGTCGAACTTGGGACCTTCGCTATCTAGATTAGGCTGTGGTCGGGGAGGGTAATGAGCAGCGGGATCTTTCTGAAAACTTATAAATGTATTGCGATTATCATTTTCAATGTTATCTCTGATCTTCCGTTTTTCTTCCTCCCAGTTTGCCATAGCCTCACGGAATTTTTTACGATTCTCATTTTCTTGGTGTGCAGCATCAATATACTTCTGCAGGTCGGTAGTGGCATCACCTAGGGCTGTAATCAGGTTTTTGCATTCAGAGATGGAATACTTGCAGTTCTGATCAAAAACTCGTGCGAAATGTCCTTTAAACTCACGTTGGGCTATGCCAATATACCGCTGCCGTTCCGGAAGCTGTATTTCTAACTTCCTTTTTAAATACCTGAATATACTGAGCAGAATATCGGCATGATTAAAATCGAACTCAACATCACGCTCTAGAACGTGCATGTTGTCGTATTCGCCCATAGTTTATGTATCTTCCGTGATGCGTGGCTGGAAACTATGCTGAACCTAAGTGAAAGGTTGAAGCTCAACTTATGTTACCAGATGTGAACCCCCGATATGAGCACATCCTGTAGGGGTCTGAGGCGTTGCATGAGCCTGTCTAGTCATCTGGAATACTTGAGCTCCTCGAAAGTTTTCGAGGGGGCTCAAAACTCGCGCACTTCCATGCGCATGGACCGCGAAAGTTCTGGTGCTAATCAATAACCGGGCGGATGGTCTCAACCGAGACGATACCACCGTGCTCGGCGGTTGAGACCTGCAGGACTACCGCATCCCCTGGCTCCATATAGGGATCTTCGGTGGGAAGAATTTTCGCCGAGCCCTTCATGAGGTGCCCTTTGAGAGCTTTAAAAACCAGCGGAAAAACGGGGCGGTGCGTGCACAGCAGCGAAGGAACTTCCTTCACGAACAGCGATTCGGTCACTTTTGCCGTGCGTTTAGGATGCCCTGCCGCGCCGCTCTCCGAGAGGGACTTCTTCTCTTTGATTGCGATCGCATGGTCGTTCGCATAGGGCGCCACGGTCTGCATGCACCGCAGCCACGGAGACGAAAGCAAACGGGTGGGGGAGTATGCCTCCAGCAGGCGGCTATGCGCAAGCGCCTGGCGTTTACCGGTTCCCGCGAGCGGGCGTTCGTCGTCGGCGGCAGTCCAGTTAGACCGCGGTTTTGCCTTGGCATGCCGCATAATGACGACCGGGCGAGTGTGCAGAGTACCGGCTTTATGGTGAGCAACGAGCGCATCCAAAGGCTCGTGATCGGTGCTGTTGCTCAAGAGCTTGCGTGCCTCTTTGGGGGTTACCCAGCGGATTTCATCAACTTCGCCTTCGTCAGCGCGGGGATGCTCACCCACGGGCAGCTGCGCGGCCCAGTAGAACACATCCTTGGGGCGCCCCGAGACCATATAGTTGGTGACCGCCAGCGGCACGCCGAGGGTTATTCTGAGGGTGACTTCTTCGCCTACCTCACGAACGGCGGTTTCAACGAGCGATTCGCCCGCATCCTGTTTGCCTTTGGGCCAAGACCAGTCGTTATAGCGGGGCCGGTGAATCATGAGCACTTCAAGTTTTTCCCCGTGCAAGCGCCAGACGAGGGCACCTGCGGCAACGACAGGCGCTGTGTTTTCGCGGGTGCGGGTGATGGCGAGTGAATTATCGTATACGTGGGCGGAATAGTACGTTGATTCGGTGGTCACGGGATCCTCTACGAGCTGGTAGTGATGATGCGGTGTACTCCCATTCTAGGGGAAAAATCTTCAGAGGCGTCACCGTCCCGTAACCTTGTGTTCACCTTCGTAGTAAAAATCCGAATGTTACGTGGCTTGGCGCCCTGCGGAGCGCAATTATGGGCATATAGTGTGGCTTTCAGACCGAAAATTCACATAGTGCTACTTTTCGGTCTGAAAGCTACCTGCATACAGAAGTTACGGAAGGGGAAAACCGCTAAATCTTGTCGTGGTTCTTCCGAGAGCGCGAGCGCAGGTAATAGGACTGCACATCGCGCAGCGGGTTGCCGTCGGCATCGGTATCGAAACGCTTCCACGTGCCGTCACCTGAGAGATGCCAGGTGCGGGATTCATCGCTCATGTAGACCGTGAACATATCGAGCAGGTACTTGATATGGCGGGGGTCTTTGACCCTTACGAGCGCCTCGATGCGGCGGTCGAGGTTGCGGTGCATCATATCGGCAGATCCGATGTAGACGATGGGCTCACCCGCGTTCTCAAACGCGAAGACGCGCGAGTGCTCCAGGAAGCGCCCAAGTACCGAACGCACCCGGATGTTCTCGCTGAGTCCGGGCACACCGGGGCGCAGGGCGCAAATACCGCGCACGACCACATCGACGGGAACTCCCGCCTGCGAGGCACGGTAGAGAGAGTCGATAATCGCCTCGTCCACCATGGAGTTGCACTTGATCTGGATGCGCGCCTCCTTACCCGCCTTATGATTCTCAATTTCGCGGTTGATGCACTCAATGAGTCCACTCCGCAGCGAACGCGGGGCGACGAGTAGCGACTTGTAGGTGGTTTTCGGCGCGTACCCGGAGAGCTGGTTGAACAGGCGCGAGACGTCCTCACAAATCTGCTCGTCACAGGTGATAATGCCGAGGTCTTCGTAGAATCGTGCGGTGGAAGGATGGTAGTTGCCGGTGCCGATGTGCGCGTAACGGCGCAGCTGGTTGCCTTCGCGGCGCACTACCAAAGAGAGCTTGCAGTGAGTTTTCAGCCCGACCAGGCCGTAGACCACGTGCACACCCGCGCGTTCGAGCTTGCGCGCCCAGGAGATATTGGCTTCCTCGTCGAACCGCGCCTTAATCTCAACGAGCGCGACAACCTGTTTGCCTGCCTCGGCGGCTTCGATCAGCGCATCGACAATGGGGGAGTCGCCGCTAGTACGGTAGAGGGTCTGCTTGATAGCCTGCACACGCGGGTCGGCCGCTGCTTGCGCAAGAAACGCCTGCACACTGGTGGCGAAGGAATCGTAGGGGTGGTGCAGAAGCACATCGTGATCGCGGGTTGCGGCAAACACGTCCGCCTCTTTGGCAGTTTCGGCGGCGTTGAGCCAGCGGGAGGTATGCGCAATATGCTTGGGGTAGTGCAACGCGGGGCGGTTGGCGCGCACGATCGCGCCCATACCGCGCAGATCCAGAGGCGCGGGGAGCTTATATACTTCGGAGTCGTCGATATTGAGCTCAGAAATAAGCAGGTCAAGAATCGTGGGGTTGATCGTATCTTCAACCTCAAGACGCACGGGCGGACCGAAACGGCGGCGCAGCAGCTCCTTTTCGAGAGCCTGCAGCAGGTTCTCGGCATCGTCCTCTTCAACCTCAAGGTCTTCGTTACGGGTTACGCGGAAGACATGGTGCTCAACAACCTCCATGCCGGGGAAGAGCGTGTCAAGGTGCTCGGCAATGATAACCTCGAGCGGAATATAGCGGGATTCCTTGCCGGTCGTATTGGCGGCGCGAGGACCATCTACCGAAATCATGCGGTCAAGCTGATCGGGCACCTTCACACGCGCGAAAAGTTCCTTGCCGGTCTGCGGGTTACGAACCAGCACCGCAAGATTCAGTGAAAGCCCCGAAATATAGGGGAAGGGGTGCGCCGGGTCTACCGCGAGCGGGGTGAGAATTGGGAAAATATCGCGCAGGAATTCTTGGCGCAAACGGGTTTTAGCGTCTGCATCCAAGTCATCCCAGCCCACAATATGAATGTTCTGTTTTTCTAGTTCCGGGAGTATCTGCTCGTGGAATACCTGGGCGTGGCGCTTTTGTAAGCTGTGAGCGGCGGTCGAGATCGCTTCCATCTGTTCGTCAGGGCTCAACCCTGCGGCGGAAGGTACCGCGAGTCCGGTAGCGATGCGGCGTTTGAGCCCCGCCACGCGCACCATAAAGAACTCGTCAAGGTTCGAGGCCACGATAGAAAGAAAATTCAGGCGCTCCAGCAGGTACAGATCAGGGTCTTCGGCAAGCTCCAGCACCCGGGAATTAAAATCGAGCCAGCTGCTTTCACGGTCGAGAAAACGCTCGGCGCCAAAATCGCCTTCGATATTGGGTAGATCGAGTTTTTCTCCCGCCTCAATGCGGTCGGCACGGGTATCGGCACGCTCAATCTTCGAGATATCGTTTCCGATGTGAATCAACCCGGTCATCGGTGCCGGTTCGGTATTCTTTTTGGTATGCGGGTGTTTCCATACAGCTTCTGAAATCTAGGCAGGGATTCCCAACCTCAATT
>ERZ772924.1406-NODE-1406-length-11449-cov-4.688081_pt1 | contig 11449 bp, 8 predicted proteins | sample MGYA00512116_ERZ772924 | MGnify/ENA primary metagenome ERZ772924 (study PRJEB29015, sample SAMEA2737920) | human oral metagenome | biome: human oral; feature: human-associated habitat; material: dental | place: China | collected 2134 ...
GAAGTATTGCTGTTGTCGCAATCTTTAGTCCCATGACGTTTTCTTATTATGTTGGCTATGTTCTTTTAGCTGCTATAACTCTTTTTGCGATTAACAGTCTGATTCTATTTGTTGAAATGAAAAGAAAATAATGGCACTCATTTCCATTTAATTTAATTATTTAAAAAAAGTCCATCCTCTTAGTGCTTTATTTAGCACCGAGAGGATAGGCTTTTTTTATCATTTTCTTTTTCTTTTGAGCATAACTTAGAAATAAAGTAGTTCTTTTGGCGTTTGGGTAAAGATTTCAAAACCATTTTTGGTGACATGACCGCAATCTTCAATACGAACACCAACTTTTTCAGGAATGTAAATGCCGGGCTCAACAGAGAAACACATGCCTTCTTCTAGGATCATATCATTTCCCGCCATAATAGATGGGAATTCATGCAGTCCCATACCGATGCCGTGCCCGAGACGATGGTTGAAATAGTCACCATAGCCAGCCTTTTCGATAACAGAACGAGCTGCGGCATCCACTTGAGCAGCACTCACTCCCGGTTTGATGAAGTCAAGTGCTGTTAATTGGGCTTCTAAGCAAATATTATAAATATCCTTTTTAAACTGGTCAGGTTGGCCAACAGCAACAGTTCGTGTCATATCACTGACATAGCCTGTACTTTCAACACCTAAATCAAAGAGCAGCAAATGATTGTTTTCGATTTTGTGACTTGCTGGAAGGCCGTGAGGATTGGCAGCGTTACTGCCTGTTAATACCATCGTTTCAAAACTCATTTTATCAACGCCTAGTTTTTTCATTTCAAATTCAATCTGAGCGATAATATCTGTTTCTGTGGCATTAAGGGAAATACTATCAAAACCAATTTGAACAGCCTTGTCTGCAAGCTCTCCAGCGATTAATAATTTTTGAATTTCGTCAGCTGATTTAATCAGGCGCATACGATTGATTAAAGGAGTTAAGTTGGTGAATTGACCTGAAAAAATTGTTTCAAGTCCCTTAAATTTCGTTACATTTAAGTTGTCAAATTCCAAGGCAATTTTAGAATAATTCGTTTTAGGCAATAAGGTCTTAATTTTTTCCCAAGGATTTTCAAAATCAAGATAGCCAGTCACCAAAATATCTAATATACTTTTTGCTCTTAAAGCATCAAGTTCAGGTAAAAAAAGCAGAGGTTCTTGATCTGCAAAGAGGAAGAGGAACATAAGGCGTTCATGCGGATCACTATAAAAACCTGTTAAATAATTAATGGAGACAGGATCTGAAAGGACAGCAGCTTCAATACCTTGCTTTTTGAGTTTTTGAACAATCTGTGCTAATTTTGACATATTAAAACCTTCTTTCCTTTCTATTTTTCCAAAAAAAATCAAAAAAATCAAGCTAATTCTAAGTTTTTCATAAAACTTGCACTCTTTTACTTGAAAGTGTTTTCAAATAGTGTTAGAATACCAATGGAAGCGTAATTTTCAAAACAGAAAGGATGATACAAGATGAACACAGATGACACAATCACTATTTATGATGTTGCTCGTGAAGCGGGAGTGTCCATGGCAACTGTCAGCCGTGTTGTGAATGGAAATAAAAATGTCAAAGAGAATACCCGCAAAAAAGTCCTAGAAGTCATTGACCGTCTTGATTATCGGCCAAATGCTGTGGCGCGTGGTTTGGCAAGTAAGAAAACGACTACGGTAGGTGTGGTTATCCCTAATATTGCTAATGCTTATTTTTCTATTTTAGCTAAGGGAATTGATGACATTGCAACCATGTATAAATATAATATTGTACTGGCTTCAAGTGATGAAGATGACGATAAGGAAGTCAATGTTATCAATACTTTATTTGCTAAACAGGTTGATGGTATTATTTTTATGGGACATCATTTAACTGAAAAAATTCGCGCTGAATTTTCACGAGCACGGACACCGGTTGTTTTATCAGGTACTGTAGATCTGGAGCATCAACTCCCCAGTGTTAATATTGATCATAGTAAGGCAGCACAAGATGCCGTAGCTTTATTGGCCAAACATCATGATAAGATTGCTTTTGTATCGGGTCCCTTTATTGATGATATCAATGGCAAGGTACGTCTGGCTGGTTATAAAGAAGGCCTGAAAAAGAAAGGATTGCCTTTCAAAGAAGGACTTGTTTTTGAAGCTCAATATAAGTATCAAGAAGGATATCAGTTAGCGCAGCGTGTCATTAATTCAGGCGCAACAGCTGCTTATGTTGCTGAGGATGAGTTGGCTGCTGGGCTGTTAAATGGTTTGTTTGCTGCTGGTAAGAAAGTCCCAGAAGACTTTGAAATTATCACGAGTAATGACTCTACTATTGCGCTTTATACTCGTCCTAATATGACATCTATCAGTCAGCCGATTTATGATTTAGGAGCAGTTGCTATGCGCATGTTAACAAAGATTATGAACAAGGAAGAATTGGAAGAAAAAGAAATTGTTCTTAATCATGGTATCAGAGAAAGAGGAACAACTAAATAGGACAGAAGTTTCTTTAAAACCATTTTACTGATGAGCTAATCCAGTGAGATGGTCATGTTATAAATTATCAGATATAGTCTGTTTTACAGCACAGTCAAGGAGTCTAGAAGTTTATATTCTGGACTCTTTTCATAAAAGGGAGCAATCATGACAAATGAAACAATGATGCAGTATTTTGAATGGTACTTGCCAAACGATGGTAAGCATTGGCAGCATTTAGCTGAAGATGCCAGTCATCTTAAGAATATTGGGATTAGCAAAGTTTGGATGCCACCGGCTTTTAAAGGAACGGGTTCCAATGATGTTGGCTATGGCGTTTATGATCTTTATGATCTGGGTGAATTTAATCAAAATGGAACTGTCAGGACCAAGTATGGCAGCAGGGAAGATTATCTCAATGCTGTGAATGCTCTGAAGGAGCAGGAAATCATGCCTATTTCCGATATTGTCCTTAATCACAAGGCCAATGGTGATGCCAAAGAAAGATTTCAAGTGGTTAAAGTCAATCCCAGCAACCGTCAAGAAAAGATTTCTGAACCTTATGAGATTGAAGGTTGGACCCAGTTTAACTTTCCGGGCCGACAGGATAACTACAGCGATTTCAAATGGCATTGGTACCATTTCACTGGCGTTGATTATGACGCTCTTCATAATGAAAATGGTATCTACATGATCCTAGGTGATAACAAGGGTTGGGCCAGTCAGGAAAATATTGATCAGGAAAATGGTAATTATGATTACCTGATGTATGATGATATTGATTTTAAACATCCTGAAGTACAGGAGCACTTGCGAGATTGGGTTGCTTGGTTTTTGGAAACAAGTGGTGTCGGTGGTTTTCGTTTAGATGCTATTAAACATATTGATAAGACTTTTATGGCACAATTTATTCGTTATATTCGTGAGCATCTTAAAGCAGACCTTTATGTTTTTGGTGAGTACTGGAAAGACAGTCATTTCGATATTACCGATTATCTTCATAGTGTTGACCTGCAATTTGACCTGATTGATGTTATGCTACATATGAATTTCTTTGAGGCTGGTCAAAAAGGTTCTGATTTTGATTTGTCAACGATTTTAGACGATAGTCTGATGAAAAGCCATCCTGATTTTGCTGTTACTTTTGTTGATAATCATGATTCCCAAAAAGGGCAGGCTTTAGAGTCAACGGTTGCAGAGTGGTTTAAACCTTTAGCTTATGGTTTGATTTTGTTGCGTCAAGAGGGGATTCCTTGTGTCTTTTACGGTGATTACTATGGTATTTCGGGTGAATTTGCTCAGGAATCTTTCCAGACTGTTTTAGATAAACTGCTTTATATCAGGCAATACCATGTTTATGGACCGCAAGAAGATTATTTTGACTATGCCAATTGTATTGGCTGGACTTGTCTGGGAGATGAAGAGCACCCTGATGGTGTAGCTGTTATCATGTCTAATGGGGAAGCCAATTGCAAACGTATGAATATGGGAGAATTTAATCGGAATAAGGTTTTTGTTGATTATCTTAATAATTGTACAGAAGAAGTGATTTTAGATGATCAAGGCTGGGGTGATTTTCCAGTTCAAGAAGCTTCCTTGTCAGCTTGGGTTAATAAAGATGCTCATTGATAGGAAACTTGCTCAGGAGATTTAGGATGACTTATGGCATGTTTGAGTCTATTCTGCTCTTGACAGTACTAGGTGGCATCTCAAATGATTTAGTGATATAATTAAAAGCATGAAAGTTTTATTGTATTTGGAGGCGGAGCATTACTTGAGAAAATCAGGTATTGGTCGTGCCATCAAACATCAAGAACGCGCCTTGACTTTGGCAGGAATTGATTACACAACCAATCCTGAAGATGATTACGATTTGGTTCATATTAATACTTATGGTCTGAAAAGCTGGCGCTTAATGAAACGTGCTAAGAAGGCTGGGAAAAAAGTTATTATGCACGGTCATTCAACCGAAGAAGATTTTAGGAATTCTTTTGTTGGTTCTAATTGGATTGCTCCATTTTTTAAAAAATACCTTTGCCGCTTTTATAAAGAAGCTGATGCTATTATCACACCAACACCTTATTCAAAACGGCTCATTGCAGGATATGGGATTACCAACCCTATCTATGTTGTCTCAAATGGTATTGATTTAGCGCGCTATGTTCCTGATCAGGCTAAGGAAGCCGCTTTTCATCAGCATTTTCAGTTAACTGGTGACGAGCAGGTTGTTGTATGTGCGGGTCTTTACTTTAAACGCAAGGGAATTGAAGATTTTATTAAAGTAGCCCAAAGAATGCCTCATGTGCGTTTTATTTGGTTTGGCGAAACGAATAAATGGGTTATTCCCCATGACGTCAGAGCTATTGTTGCTAAGAAACATCCTGATAATGTTACTTTTGCAGGTTATATAAAAGGCGATGTTTTCGAGGGAGCAATGAGCGGTGCTGATGCTTTCTTCTTTCCAAGTCTTGAAGAAACTGAAGGTATTGTTGTTTTAGAAGCCTTAGCTAGTCATCAGCATGTTATTTTAAGAGACATTCCTGTTTATAAAGGCTGGATAACTGATGAAGCAGTTGAGTTTGCAACAACGGTTGAAGGATTTGAAGAAGCTATTCAAAAGGTTCTTGATGGTCACAGTCAAAAGACAGAGGTAGGTTATTTAGTCGCCCAAAGTCGTAATATTGATAAGGTGGCTCATGACTTGGCTCAAGTCTACCAAAAAGTTATGGAGGGGTAGGATGCGTGTAGGTCTTTTTACAGACACCTATTTACCACAGATTTCAGGTGTTGCAACGAGTATCAAAACCCTAAAGGAAGAATTAGAAAAACAAGGACACGAGGTTTATATCTTTACAACGACTGATAAACATGTTAAACGTTATGAAGATCCAACCATTATTCGCTTACCCAGTGTTCCTTTTATTTCTTTTACCGATCGTCGAATTGTTTATCGGGGACTCTTTGAATCTTATAAAATTGCTAAAACTTATAAATTAGATATCATTCATACGCAGACAGAATTTAGTCTGGGAATATTGGGCAAAATGGTTGGCAAGGCCTTACGGATCCCTGTTATTCATACTTACCATACCCAGTATGAAGATTATGTTCGCTATATTGCTAATGGCAAGCTTATCCGTCCAAGTATGGTAAAATATATTGTTCGTGGTTTTCTCAATGATTTAGATGGGGTTATTTGTCCCAGCCGTATTGCCTTAAATTTATTAGATGGTTATTCTGTCAAGATTCCCAAGCGAATTATTCCAACAGGCATTGACTTGAGAGAATACGAGCGACCAGACATTAGTCAAGAAGATATTGCCGAACTTAGAGAAAAATGGGCTATTGCTAGTGATGAAACTGTCTTATTGAGTCTGTCAAGGGTTTCATATGAAAAAAATATTCAAGCTCTGCTTGCTAATATGCCAAAAATCTTATCTAACAATCCTAAAGTGAAGTTGCTTATTGTCGGAGATGGCCCCTATCTTGAAGAGTTGAAAGAACAGGCTCAAGATTTAGCCGTCATGGACAATGTTATTTTTACAGGAATGGTGAGTCATAATGAAACAGCTCTTTATTACAAGGCAGCTGACTTCTTTATCAGTGCGTCAACTAGTGAGACGCAAGGGCTGACCTATGCAGAAAGCTTAGCCAGTGGTAAGCCGATTATCGCTCAGTCCAATCCTTATTTAGATGATCTTATCACAGATAAGATGTTTGGAACGCTTTATCAAACAGAGTCAGATTTAGCCGATGCTGTTTTAAATGCTATCGTTTCAACTCCAGCTAAGCAAGAAAAGGTCTGGCAGAAAAAACTATATGAAATTTCAGCAGAAGCCTTTGGCAAATCAGTTTTTGCATTTTATCTGGATATGATTATTTCCAAAAAGGCTAAGAAAAAGGAAAAATGGTCCTTGGCAGTCGAAGGAAACCGAACAGATACTTCAATTAGAATTGTCAAATCAACCATTAAACTGCCTGCAACAGCTCTTAAAAAGACCGCTAAGACTTCCGTTAAAGTGATTAAAGCGCCTGTGCGTATGGTTAATGCTATTAGAGATTTCCTTGATTAACAGACTTGAAAAATTCCCAAATCCTGCTATAATAATTTTTGGAGACAAGTTAGGTGTGTTCGGTCTTAAAGAGAGCACTTGGCAGCTGAGAAAGTGCAGGCCTATCATTTAATACTACTCCCTAGCTTTTTATGTAAACATAAAACGATGGCTACGATATAGCCAATCTAAGGTGTCAGCAAACTTATCTTTGTTGTACACGAATGAAGGTGGAACCACGTTGCGACGTCCTTTTAAGGATGTCGTTTTTTTTGTCAGAAGGAGGGAGAATGGTGATTTATATGATTGGCGGATCGCCTTGTAGTGGGAAGTCAACAATTGCTTCACTTCTTGCTAGACAGTATCAGCTGCTTCATATCAAACTGGATGATTTGGTAGAAGAGATGATGAGTCAAGCAAGTGCAGACTCACAGCCAATTTGCCTTCTGAGACAGGACAGAAGTCCACAACAAATCTGGATGAGAAATCCAGAAGAGATGGCAGATGAAGAATGGCGCTTTTATGAAGAGATTTTTCCTTATGTAAAATCTTACTTGATAAAAAATCAAGATAGACCTCTCTTGGTTGAGGGAGCAGGACTTTTGCCTCACTTGGTAAAGGAGCTTGAATGCCCAGCGTCTTCCTATCTATGCTTGACTCCGACAGCTGATTTTCAGAAAAAGCACTATAAACAGAGAGAATGGGTTCCTTATGTCTTAGAGGGAACAACCAATCCTGAGCAAGCTTTTGAAAACTGGATGCAGCGAGACATTCTTTTTGCCCAAATGGTTCGGAAGGAAGCGATGAAATTAGGCTATTCTAGCCTCATGACAGATGGTAGTCAATCAGAAAAGCAGACTGCGGAAGAGATTGCTCGAATCTTTAAATTGCTTAACAGAAACAATATAATATTAAAGGAGAAAACACATGATTAAGATTACTTTCCCAGATGGCGCTGTGCGCGAGTTTGTAATTGGTACAACAACGTCTGAAATTGCTGAGTCTATCAGCAAGTCTCTTGCAAAGAAAGCTTTGGCTGGTAAATTTAACGGTCAGCTTATTGATACCACACGCGCTATCACGCAAGATGGCAGCATTGAAATTGTGACACCTGACCACGAAGATGCTTTAGACATCTTGCGCCACTCGGCAGCTCACTTGTTTGCGCAAGCAGCTCGCCGTCTTTTCCCAGATATTCACTTGGGCGTTGGTCCTGCCATTCAGGATGGTTTCTACTACGATACGGACAATGAAGCAGGGCAAATTTCCAACGAAGATCTTCCTCGTATTGAAGAGGAAATGAAGAAAATTGTCAAAGAAAACTTCCCATCAGTCCGTGAAGAAGTCACTAAGGATGAGGCACGCGAAATTTTCAAAAATGACCCTTACAAACTCGAATTGATCGAAGAACACTCAGAAGATGCAGGTGGTTTAACAATTTACCGTCAAGGCGAATACGTTGACCTCTGCCGCGGACCGCACGTGCCGTCAACCGGCCGTATCCAAGTCTTTCATCTACTTAACGTGGCTGGTGCTTACTGGCGCGGTGACAGTAACAATGCTATGATGCAGCGTATTTATGGTACCGCTTGGTTTGATAAGAAAGATCTCAAAACTTACCTCAAACGCCTTGAAGAAGCTAAAGAACGCGATCATCGTAAATTAGGTAAAGAATTAGATCTTTTCATGATTTCTCAAGAAGTTGGTCAAGGTTTGCCGTTCTGGCTACCAGATGGTGCAACAATCCGTCGCATCATTGAGCGTTACATCACTGATAAGGAAGTCGCTTCGGGCTATCAACATGTCTACACACCACCAATTGCCTCTGTTGACCTTTACAAGACCTCAGGTCACTGGGATCATTACCGTGAAGATATGTTTCCAACTATGGACATGGGAGATGGTGAATCCTTTGTTTTGCGTCCGATGAACTGTCCTCATCACATTGAAGTTTATAAGAATCATGTGCATTCTTATCGTGAATTGCCAATTCGTATTGCGGAACTTGGGATGATGCACCGTTATGAAAAATCAGGTGCTTTATCGGGACTTCAGCGTGTGCGTGAAATGACACTAAATGATGGTCACACTTTTGTTGCTCTTGATCAAGTGGAAGATGAGTTTAAGCGTACCCTCCAATTAATTATTGATGTCTATGAAGACTTCAATTTAACAGATTATAGTTTCCGTTTATCTTATCGTGACCCTAATGATACCCATAAATATTTCGATGACGATGAAATGTGGGAAAAATCGCAGACCATGCTGAAAGCTGCTATGGATGATATGGGCTTAGATTATTACGAAGCAGAAGGCGAAGCAGCTTTTTACGGACCAAAATTGGATATCCAAGTCAAGACTGCTCTTGGCAATGATGAAACTTTGTCAACGATTCAATTGGACTTCTTGCTGCCAGAGCGCTTTGAATTAACCTATATTGGTGCTGATGGCGAAGAACATCGACCAGTCATGATTCACCGCGGTATCGTTTCAACCATGGAACGCTTCACAGCTTACCTTATTGAAACCTATAAAGGAGCTTTTCCAACTTGGTTAGCTCCGCATCAAGTAACTGTCATTCCAATCTCAAACGAAGCTCACATTGACTATGCTTGGGAAGTTGCTAAAGAACTGCGTGACCATGGTATTCGCGCTGACGTAGATGACCGTAATGAAAAAATGCAGTATAAGATTCGTCAAAGTCAGACTAAGAAAGTACCTTACCAACTCATTGTTGGTGATAAGGAAGTGGAAAGCGGTACCGTTAATGTCCGACGTTATGGCAGCAAGCAAACGCATACGGAAAGTATCGCAGAGTTTAGAGAGAACATTTTAGCTGATATCAAGCGTAAATCACGCCCAGACAATGCTAAATAAGATGGTCTAAGTTGTGACGGAATTTCCTGAATTTCGAATAAGTTCTTTAGCTAAGTTCCATAGGAGGGAGGAACTTGGCGTGCTGCGCATATGGATTAGGGAGTTGCAAAGAAGTCAGGGAGTTGAAATCGGCTGATGCTAAATAAGAGAGACTGAAGTTCCATTGGGCTTTCAGTCTTTTTTGTCTAGTAATTTGATATATTGATGTTTTTTGGTGAAATCAGAACAATCCGCTTGTCTACAATAAAATAACAGTCAGGTTACAAGTGATTATGATACAATAAATGAAGAACTGGAGGTCTTATGAACAATTTAACAGAACAAGCTTTTGCTAGAGCTTTGAAAGAAATCATGGCAAAAAAATCTTTTGATAAGGTGACCGTAACCGAGCTCGTTCGATTTTTAAATGTTAACCGACAAACTTTCTATTATCACTTTAAAGATTTATATGATTTATTAGAATGGATCTATATCACAGATGGCGAAAAAATGATTGGTGATAAACGAACGACTGTTTCTTGGCAGGAGGGTCTATTAGCAATATTTCAGTATATTCAAGATAACGAAGCCTTTGTCCGTAACACTTATCATTCCATTAATCGCAATTATTTGGAACATTTTTTATATGATAGAGCCTACAGCCTTATTAGACCAGTTATTGAAGAAAATGAAGTTCAAACGCAGCTTAGTGAAGCCGATATTGATTTGCGCGCACATTTTTATAAATACGGTCTGGTTGGTTTTATCTTAGATTGGATCGATTCAGGACTGCGTGAAAATCCAGAAGATTTAACACAGCGTATTTATCATTTACTGGAAAGTTTATAGTTAGACAATTAAAAAGTTCTGTCAGATTTTTAGGCAGCCCTTTTTTATTGTCTATTTTTTTGGATCTGCAAAAGGTGTTAAATAAGATTATAAAATAATAGATGAGGAGTTAACAAGTATGTATTATTCAAATGGTAACTATGAAGCCTTTGCTCATCCACAAAAACCTGAAAATGTTGATGGGAAATCAGCTTATATTGTTGGAAGCGGCTTAGCGGCTCTTTCTACAGCAGTTTTTCTTATTCGTGACGGACAAATGGCTGGAGAACGCATTCATATTCTTGAAGAATTATCTCTTCCTGGTGGCAGTATGGATGGTATTCGTAATGAACGTTTAGGTTACATCATTCGCGGTGGTCGGGAAATGGAGCCTCACTTTGAAGTCTTATGGGATTTATTTCGCTCTATCCCTTCTCTGGAAAATCCCAAACACTCTATTTTAGATGAATTCTACTGGCTTAATAAAAAGGATCCAAGTTTTGCTAAAACACGTGCCATCTATGAGCGTGGAAAGGCAATACCAGATGACGGTCAGTTGACCTTATCTCAAAAAGCAGTTAAGGAAATTTTTGATCTTGTTCTAACACCGGAAAGTCATCTGCAGGATGTTCAGATTGATCAAGTCTTTAGTGAAGATTTCTTCAACTCTAACTTCTGGCTTTATTGGAGTACCATGTTTGCTTTTGAACCATGGGCCAGTGCTATGGAAATGCGCCGTTACCTCATGCGATTCATTCAGCATGTTGGGACTTTGAAAAATCTCTCATCCTTAAAATTCACACAATACAATCAATATGAATCATTGATCTTACCACTAGTAGCTTTTCTCAAAGACCATAATGTCAATTTTAGCTATCAGACTGTTGTCACTAATATTTTAGTCAATCGTTCTGGCAGTGATAAGCTTGCTACTAAAATTGAAATGACTGTTAATGGTCAAGAAAAAAGTATTGCTTTAAGTAGAGATGATCTTGTTTTTGTCACCAATGGCTCCATTACAGAAAGTAGTACTTACGGTAACAATAATCATCCAGCTCCATTAACGCACGATCTTGGTGCCAGTTGGCAGCTGTGGAAGAATTTAGCTGCACAAGATAGTGATTTTGGATGTCCCGAAAAATTCTGTGAAAATATCCCTGATGCTAATTGGACCATGTCTGCTACAATAACTTTTACAGATCAACGCATTGCTAAATACATTGAACAGATTAACCAAAAGGATC
>ERZ772924.1412-NODE-1412-length-11423-cov-3.138547_pt1 | contig 11423 bp, 11 predicted proteins | sample MGYA00512116_ERZ772924 | MGnify/ENA primary metagenome ERZ772924 (study PRJEB29015, sample SAMEA2737920) | human oral metagenome | biome: human oral; feature: human-associated habitat; material: dental | place: China | collected 2134 ...
TAGCAGATAACAGATGGTGTTAATAGATATAGCAGAAATAAAAATATTTATATTTCTACTTTTACTATAGTTGAATAATCTTTTTGCATCTAAGAAAAAACCTCTTCGCTGGAAGAGTAAATCTAATAGAATATTAGTATCTACAAATATTTTTTTCATCCTAATGAATAGTATTTTTCTAAAATAACATCTGTAAAATCTTCTTTATCGGTATCTTTTTTTTCAAAATCCTCTTCAGAAAGAACTCCTATAAGAGCATCTAAAGCTTTGTCAAAGTCACCTTTTTCTCTTTTTTCTTTAGTATAGTTTTGTGCCTTTTCAAGAGTAACGGGATCTTCTATGTCTATAGTGTATTGCATGATTGTCAGTTTTTAGTGATTAGTAATATGGGTGCAAATATACGATTTTAATCATCATCACCCCACCGGTGTCCATGACTAGATTCACTATGATGATTCTCAGAAGTATTGTTTTGGTTATAGTCAATAAATTTTTTGATAGAAATCCCTGTGGCAGCTACAGAAGCCAGTAGAGAAAGAATAAGTACTCCCTTGGCTAAGCCATAGATAAAAGCAAAATATAGCCCTACTCCCGATAATAAGATGACTACAGCCCCTCCTACAAAAGCTATTTCTCCTAAGAAAGGCAATAGAGAGGCTACAAAAACAAATAAAGCTAATATCCCTACGATAACCCCTAAGAGCGCTACAAGGGTTTTCTTCGTACCTTGAGCACGAGAAGGGGTAAGCTGTTTTTCCACGTATTTGTTGAAGTCTATGCCTTTTTCCTGCGCATAGAGCTGTGCTTTCTGGAAAATAATAGGATCTATGTCAATAGTATACTGCATATTTGTAAGTATTTGTGGGGCAAATATACAACTTTTTCAGGAAATATAATAGCAAATAATTCTTATTGCACTTCAGATTCACTGCGAATGCCTTTTTCATCTATTCGGCAACACCATTTCACATAAGGATAGTACCCTGTTTTGTTTGCTGTTACATAGCCACTGGCAATGAGGTCATCACGGTTACCCTTGTCGTCTCCGTCGTCCGTATAGATATCTACTTTCAATCCTTCGTATAAGGGTATAGGCTCTCCACATACATTCTCTCGCTCGTCTTTTTGAGAAAACAGTACTAAATCATGCGCCATTAGTTTGTTGAAATCTACAGAAAAAAGCAGGCGAGTGTCTGTCTTTTCCCATAAGTCCTTTACAAAAGGATAAGCTACTTCATTCTCAGGGTTTATCTGTTGGAGTGTAGTGGGCAGGTACCAGCCACGACCGCCTATTTTTAGGTTGTCATAGTAGGCAAGGGGCTTTACCCGACAGCCATGGGTGAACCAGTGCAAGGGGTGCTTTTCATAATCCCGCAACAAGCGAGGCGTATCCTCCACAGCTACCAAGGCTACTACTTGTGCTCCATAACGTACCAATACCAAATCACCTACAAGGAGTTTGCCAAAGGTTTGTACTGCCTTTCCAGAGCAACCTATATAGCCTGTGGCGACGATATGCTGAGTGTCTTCGGTTGTCCAGGCAGTAGCCCCTGTGGGGTGTAGTTGTATATGCCAGAGATTCATAAGGTGGTTTTTGGGCAAATGTAAGAAAAATTTTGTAGATTTGCCCCAAAAATAATTATAGATGTTTCTTTTACCGAAAAAAGAATTTGAAGTATCCTTTGAGGGAACTCCTTTGGAGAAATATATGGATTTCTTTGACCTTAGTGGAAAATTGCTTGTCTATTTTGACTTGGATAACAACCCCTTATTGCTTAAAGAGACAGCCAAAGTAGAACGTGAAATCCGCTTTTGGCATAACAACGATCTTAAGTTTATACGGCTTGCTGACATAGCATCGCAAGCAATAGATATAGGAAAAACTATCTCCTATTACTTTCCCCACTTATATGGTATGACTATAGAACAGCCTCCAGAACCAACACAGGCCTTCCTTGACCTATGTGGTTATATAGGAGACTTTCGTTCGGGATATATCTATATGAAAGATTATACCCCTATCTCCGTAATCCCTTATACGGGAGAGGAGGACAAAGATAATATTTATAGATTTTTGTTTATACACAGAAACACTCTTTTCTTTGAATCTGAAAAGAGAATAGTTCCCTGGCCAAACGATATAGCCCCTTCCCGATATAGTGAAGTAATTCCTAAAGAACAGGAAGATATGCTCCAACTGTCTAAAAGCCTCAGTGACCTTCCTTTGGAAGAGGAGACAAAGACCTATATTGAACAGATAGCTTGTAACTTAGAGCAGATCAAAGAGACAGGGCAGTTTCTTTTAGTTCTCCCTATCTTAAACAGACTTCTTAAAGAAAAAGCCTCTCTTGTTCAGAAGGAGCTTAGCCCTATAGTGATAGATGCTGACTATAACATCACCTTTCCGAAATATCCTCATGTAACCCTTGCTGTTCCTGCACTCACTAAGGCGATCTATGTGCTTTTTTACAGACACCCCGATGGGATTCACCTCGGTGAGCTTTCCCGTTATAAGCAAGAGCTTAAGCGTATCTATTTGGATATCTCTCTTCAGAATAATTATGAGAGGCTCACCCAAACTATAGAAAGCATTGTAGCTCCAGATAGTAAGGCTATTTATCCACACCTCTCGCGTATCAAGAATGCACTATATGAGCAGTTCTGTGAATCCGTAGCTGTTCATTATTGTATTGTTTCCAGTAGGAAAGATAAGGACTTGAAGTACATACCTTGGTGCAAGGAAAATTTATTTTGAGAGTTGCAAATTTGCAACTCTCTTTTTTGTATTTATATTTCCGTTACCTTTGCCGTGTTGTTTGCTACTAAATCGGTTAAATGCACTTCCAGAGCCTGAGCAATACGATAGAGGGTCAGCAAGGTTGGGTTGGTACGTCCTTGCTCTATACGAGAGATATTGGTAGTATCAATATTTCCCTCAATACGCCCTACCAAATCCACTTGTGAGAGGCCTTTGCTCAGGCGTATTTGCTGAATATTGCGGCCTACCTGTTTAAAAATTTCTAACTTTTCCATGTTTTTATTTGGTAAGTTCAAAAAAAGTGTTATTTTTGCAGGTGGATAATGCCATATATGACAAGTGTATAATTATTCTTATAATTATTTAGCGCACAGTTAGTTACAAATGATGTTAACAAAAACAGTTTAATCAATATTCATAACGTTATGAAAAGGATATTACTATTGTGGAGTCTTTTTTTAGGAATTGTAGGGTATGGACAGGAGGAAAAATTGGATATAAAGACTATTATTAAGGAAGCTGAGGCAGGTAGTGCGATTGCTCAGTATAATTTAGCAGGTTATTATGAAATAGGAGAGGGGGTAGAGAGATCAGATAAAAAGGCCTTATATTGGTATACTCAATCAGCTAAAAACGGATATTCCTATGCACAATGGCAGTTAGCTCTTTTTTACAAATATGGTAGGGAGATAGCTCAATCCAATAAGAAAGCGTTCTACTGGCTAAATAAAGCGGCGGCTCAGAACAATACCACAGCACAACGACAGTTAGCAGGTTTTTATTATGAAGGAGATGGCATAGCGCAATCCTATGAAAAAGCTTTTTATTGGTATGAAAAGGCAGCTCAAGCAGGAGATGCCTTTGCCATGGAGGATTTAGCTCGTCTTTACGAAAAAGGAGAAGGAGTTACACGCTCAGAGGAGAAGGCTCTTTATTGGCATGAAAAGGCTTGTGAGAATGGTTATGAAAAAGCCTGTGAGGTACTTAAGAAGTATAGAGAGGTACAGAAGGAAAATTAAAGAAAAGCAGTTATAACAGATGAAATCAATAAATAACAATCCTTATCGTATTATAGGTATCTTAGCGGGAGCTACAGAAAAGGAATTACAACAACGAAAATCTAAAATACAAGCTTATGCACGTATTAACAAGCCCATAGATTCTGAGCTTGATTTTTCGTTTTTACCCTTTGTAGAACGTACTCCAACAGTCATAGAACAGGCCTTTTCCAGTATAGAACAAGCACAAGATAGGCTTGACCATGCTCTTTTTTGGTTTGTCAATGCTACTCCTATGGATGCTATGGCTATTGATTATCTTAAGAAAGGAGACATTCAGAAAGCAGAAGAGATATGGGAGAGGATCACAGAGGGAAAGGAAATAACACCAAAGAATTTTTCAGCCTTTGCCAACTTAGGAACACTATACTTAAGAGATAAGAATAATCAAAGAGCTTTGCAGAAAGCAATGGCTCTTAAAACTAAACTTATTGAGAGTGAGAGTTTTGTTCACTTTGTTCATTTGGTAGCCGACCAAACGCTTTCGGTAGATAGGCAAAGGCAACTAAATAATCTTATAACCCAATGGGGAACTATCCCTACTCAGTCATTGGTTGCTCTTTTTGCTGAGTGTAGCGATACGATTCGCCAGCAAGTAAGTAAAAAAGCCTCTCAAGAGCCAATCCATAAGATAGAAACGCTCTTGGAAAAGGTAGAGAAAAAGCGAAGAGAGGATCCTGAAGCTGCCTATAAAGCAGGAAAACACCTATATGCAAATACTAAGGAGGCGCTTATACTGCTAAAATATACCTTAGGGGCTACCGACCTAAACTACAAGCGGCTTTCTGATGCAATTGCAAAAGAATTGATACAGTGTTCGGTAGATTATATAAATGAACTCCAAGATGAAGTAGCTGATGAACAAAAACTCTTTAATGAAGGTATGGAATTGCTCCAATGGGCAAAATCCTTAGCAATCAATAATCTTACTAAGGAACGTGCTCAAGAGAATATAAAGACCTTGGAGAGAATGAAGGAGAGTGAACTTAATAGAGCTATAAATCTATTAGAAAGTGTAAAAGAACATTATATAGAAGCTAGAAATACTCTCCTAAGAAGACAAGGGTTAGCGAGCCTTGTCTCTTCTTCTGAGGATAGCCCTGCTAATGTAATTGTAGATCAATCTATTAATTGGGAGGGAATCTCATCAATGATAAGGAATGAAATGGTAACACCTCAAATGGTGTTAAAGATAAAAAATTCTAAAAATACAGAGCTGTTAGACGAATACAAGAAATTAGTAAATTTCTTATTCAAACACCTACCTTCTGGTTTGCAATATAGAATGGAGTATCTTCGTTATTGGCAAACTACAAGTAGTACACAAAGGAATACTTCTTCAAGTACTACCACTGCCCAAAGAACTACTTCTTCAAGTTCTACTGCTCAAAGGAGTACGGTTCCAAATACTACAGCTCAAAGGAGTACCTCTTCAACTACTACCCAAAGAACGACATCTTCGACAACTTCTTCACAGAAAAGTACCCCTCCTCAAAAAAGTACATCCAGTACAACTGAAGAAAAGACCGATTATAGTTTGTGGATTTATATAGGAGTAATAGGAATAATAGGACTTTTGAGCTATGTATTTGATTTTTGGGAAATACTAATAAAAATATTTTTTGTGGGAGGGGCAATGATAGGAATGCTTATATTTTTTGGTACTATTATTTTAGGGTTAATAGGACATATTATAAAACTATTTGAGAAATAGATTAAAAAATGAAAAAAATAACTCTTATTTTATTGTTTTCTTCTTTCTCATTATGGGCACAATCTAAGGTTGACCTACAGGAGGAACTAAACAAACAGAAAACACAGATCAAAGAGCTAAAAACACAGCTTAAGATACAAGAAAATGTAATCTTCCAAAAAGGAAAAGATATAGCCAAACTGAGAGAAAGTCTAAGTGAGCAAACTCAGCAGTTGGAAAATCTTAAGGCGCTTACTGAGAGCCAACAAACACAATTAAAAGAGTTGGCTGCAAGTCTGGGAGCTAAAATAGAAACTCATCATTCTCAGGCTAATGCAGGCATACAAAACCTTAACCAAAGCCTTAGTAAGCAAGGGCTTTATTGGAGCTTGGGAGCTGTAGGTTTTCTACTGCTTGTAGGTGGGATAGGTTTTTTCTTAAGTAAGCGTATCAAGCATAACCAAACCGATATAGAAGAACAGCTAAAACGTACTAAGAAATCTTTGGAGGAAGAGGCAATTAAGCTTGATAGTAAGTTGGTAGAAGTATTAGAAAGTCAGCTTAAGCTACACCAAGCAGAGACACAAGTTCCTGTAGTAGCTTCCACAGATACGGCCACTCCTGACCACTCGTTAGCCCTTAAGGTAGCTGATGAGATTGTACGAATGCAAAAAAATATAGCAAAAATGCCTGAAGATGTAAAAGGACTAAAACCTTTGCTTAAAGGAATTGAACGTATACAGAATAATTTCTTGGCTAATGGCTATGAGATGATAAATCTCCTTAATAAAGATTATGATGAACGAATGAATATAGATGTCATTAACTTTATCACAGATGAAAATATACCAAGTGGACGAAAGGTAATTACAGCAGTTATCAAACCACAAGTTAATTATAATGGGGTGCTGATACAAAGAGCACAAGTAGATGTTTCACAAAACTAAAAATATACAAAATGGCAAGAACAAAAATTGATTATGGGATTGATTTGGGAACAACAAACTCTGCTATATCTAGGATAGATAATGGAGAAGTACGAATTATCAAGGCAGGGGGGAATGATGATACTATGCCCTCATGCATAGCCTATAATAAAAAAGGAATACTAACAGGTAAGAAAGCCTTTGCTGCTTATCGTAGTGAGCAAGAGGAACGTCTTAGTAGAGATGTTTCGCCTAATGCTTTTATTGAGTTTAAGCGTACTATGGGAAGTGATAAGCGTTATTATAGTTCTAACGCTGAAAAAGATTTCTCTTCAGAGGAACTTTCTTCAGAGGTACTAAAAACCCTTAAATCTTTTGTTACAGATGAAAATATAAATGCAGTAGTGATTACTATTCCTGCTGCTTTTAAGAATAACCAAAAAGAAGCTACTCGTCAGGCAGCTAAGCTTGCAGGTTTTGAACATATAGAATTGTTACAAGAACCTATTGCAGCAGCTATGGCCTATGGTCTATCTTCTGAAAATAAAAATGGTTTTTGGCTTGTGTTTGACTTTGGAGGAGGAACTTTTGATGCAGCGCTTCTGAAAGTGGAAGATGGAATTATGAAAGTCATAGATACCGAAGGAGATAATTATCTAGGAGGTAAAAACTTGGACTTAGCCATTGTAGATCAAATTATTTTACCTCATATACAGAATAATTATACTATTGATACTATTTTAGAAGATACAGATAAAAGAACTCAATATAGAGAAGCACTAAAAGCCTATGCAGAGGAAGCTAAAAATGAATTGTCTTTTAAGCAGACCTATGATTTGTATAAAGAAGATAGATGCGGAACAGATGATGAAGGAGAGGAGATAGAAATCGATTTAACGATTACTCAAGAAGATATGCAGCGCGCACTTTCTCCTGTTTTCCAAAAGGCAATAGATATAGTAAAAAAACTGCTACAACGCAATAACTTACAAGGAGGCGATCTCTCTTCCTTGATATTGGTAGGAGGGCCTACTTTCTCTCCTGTATTACGTACAATGCTGGAAGCTCAGGTATGTAAGCCTAATACAAGTGTTGATCCTATGACAGTAGTCTCCAAAGGAGCTGCCCTTTATGCTTCCACTATTAATATCTCAGAAGAAGTAAAGGAAAAGACACGAGATCGTTCCAAAATTCAATTAGAGATAGGATACGAAGCCTCAACAGTAGAAACTTCAGAGTATGTAACCCTTAAAATCTTGAAAGAAAAAACAGAAGGGAAAATACCTGCACAAGTATTTGCCGAGATCACCCGCTCCGATAAGGCTTGGAGTAGTGGTAAGGTAGCTGTCAATGAGATAGGAGAGGTCGTAGAAGCTCAATTGGTAGAGGGAAAAACCAATAGCTTTGATATAACGCTCTATGATGATCGTGGCAATCTCTTAGAATGTGAGCCTAAGAACTTTACCATTATCCAAGGCTCTAAGATAGGAAATGCTACTTTAGCTTATAATTTTGGTATTGAAATCAAAAAGTTAGATACAGGGAAAATATGTTTTGAAACTATAAAAGGCTTAGAAAAAAACAAATCTATTCCTGCGGTGGGAACACGTAATGGACTAAAGACTCAAAAACAGATACGCCCTGGTATGGAGAGTGATTTTATCCGTATTCCGTTATTTGAAGGAGGAGATGGAGCAGAAAATACACGTGCTTTCTATAACAACCATGTAAGAGATATTCGTATCAGTGGGGCAGACCTACCTGCTTTGTTACCTCAAAATAGTGATGTGGATTTGACTATCAGCATTGATAGGTCAGAGAAGATAACAGTAGTAGCTTACTTCCCTTATTTGGACTTTACCCACGAGGTAACAGTGGAAACTAAAGTTACTTCTATTGATACAGAATTTCTTGAAAATGAACTTCGCAAAGCCTTGGGTAGTATAGAGGAATTAGAGGACAAAGGGAACAATAGTCCTAAGTTAGCTGAGATCAAGCGTGAAATATTAGCCTTAGAAGAAGAGTTTGAAAACAATCCTAATGATGAAGATACCAAACAAAAAGTAATTGAAAAGCTCCGTGAGCAACTCAAAAAAGTAGATGAGATAGAGAGTGCTACAGCATGGCCTACCTTGGAAGCAGAGTTAAAAGAAGAGTTCTACCGCTTAGAAAAAGCACAAAAAGACTTAGGGAATGAACAGACAGCCCAAGCAGTTAATGAGATCAAACGACAATTAGAAGAGGTATTACGAGCTAAGGATGAGAAGTTGGGTAAGGTTTTGTTAGACGAGATAAATTCTCTCTTTGTAAAGCTCACCTTTATCTATCAGCTAATAGGCTTTGTAGAACATCATAATAGATCCTTTGGAGCCTTCCGTTGGAGTAATCCTCAGCGTGCTCGCCAGTTGCTTAATGAAGCACAGCAGATCATTGTAACCAATCCTACTGTAGAGCGTTTGCATCCTATCGTGATAGATCTTATCCATATGTTGCCTGATGACGAACGCCCAGGCGGTGATGATTCTGTATTAGTAGGATAATTTTAATAATTTATGAACACCCCAATTTTATCTAAAAACCAGCTAATAGGCAGCTATAAGGTACAGTTCTTCCTAAAGAAAGGAAGCTATGCTGAGAATTATAGAGTACAAAATAGTAAAGGTCAAGTGAAATTCTTGAAACTATTTGACCTTTCTAAGCTACATCGTACTCAATTCTCAGCAGAGGGGGAAGTTTTGGAAATAGAAATAGTAAGTAGGCTTTCTCATCCCAACCTAGTGAGTTATGTGGATAGTGGTACAATGCTTATAGGAGGACAAAAATATGCTTATTTAGTTCTTGATTTTATCAGTGGGGAAACATTGGCTGACAAAATGGCTCGTGAGGATAAGTTTTCTCTCTACGAGGCAAAGGAATATGTTATGGCTGTATTGGAAGCTCTGACTTATCTCCATACACTGCCTCAGCCTGTAATTCACAATGAACTGACCAACCTAAATATAATGTTGGATTTGCAACAAGGAGTACCTATCCCTAAAGTTATTGATTTTGGTTATGCTCGCTATTTGGAACAAAGCAATAAAGATTTTACGATAGAAGGGCTTTCGCCTTTCTATATGGCCAATGAATTATTCAATAAGATCTTTTCAGTACAATCAGATATATTTGCTATAGGAGCACTATATTATCATCTTTTGTGTGGACTACCTCCTTATTTTGTAGAAATATCTGATTATAAGTCAGAAAGAATAGTAGTAGAGGATACAATACTAAAGGAACGTAGTAAACCACTCTATTTTCCACAAGGAATAGATGAACTTACTAGGCAGATTATTCTTAAGGCATTACACCCCCATCCTTCCCATAGGTTTGCTTCAGCCCAAGAGTTTTTAGAGGTGCTCAAAGGGGAGAAAGAGTTGGTAATGGAAACTTCTCTTCCCAAGGAGAAGGAACCATCTATCTCTTCAGAGAAAAAGAAAGGGAAAGGATTTGAAGCTATAGCGGGAATGCAACCACTTAAAGAACTTATTCGCACAGATATTATCGATGCTCTCAATGACAAAGAGCGATATGCTGAGTATGGGCTTACTATCCCCAATGGGATGTTGTTATATGGTCCGCCTGGTTGTGGGAAGACCTTCTTTGCCGAACGTATGGCTGAAGAAATCAATGCTCAGTTTTTTCAAATAAGACCTTCGGATATACAGAGTAAATGGGTTAATGCTTCTCAGGAAAATATCAAGAACCTTTTTGATGAAGCTCGCAAAAATGCTCCTAGTATTATTTTTATAGATGAGTTGGATGCTTTGGTTCCTGATAGGAATACATCCAATATGAGTTTTATGAATACCACTGCCGTAAACGAGTTCTTAGTACAGATGAACAATTGTAGTGAAGATGGTCTTTTTATTATAGGTGCTACGAACCGACCTACCGCTATAGACCCTGCTGTATTACGTTCAGGGCGATTGGATAAGCATATTTATCTCCCTCCTCCAGACCTTCAGGCACGTGAAAAGATGTTTGAACTATATCTAAAATCTCGCCCTATAGAATTAGGAATAGATTATAGAAACTTAGCACAGGCTACAGAAAATTTTGTGTCAAGTGATATTAAGTTTATTTGTGATGAAGCCTCGCGGTCTGCACTAAAGCAAAACATCAGAATATCTCAAGCTATTGTAATGGAAGTAATTCGTAGGCAAAAACCTTCAATATCTGCAGAGGATTTGTTGCTATATGAAAATATCAGATTAAAAATGGAAGGGAAAGAGGTGAAAAGCAGTCAAACTTCAAACAATATAGGGTACAAAAAATAAAACTTAAAAGATATGAATAAAAAATTTGACGAACTATTGCTGAAGACCGCTTTCTGTTGTATGGCTTCTGATGGTGAAATTGCTCAAGAAGAGATAGATACAATACAGAAACTCTGTCAGAGAGAAGAAATGCTTAAAAAGATGGATTTTCAAAATGAAATTAAGCGTTTTGTAGAAGAAATCAATAAGCAAGGGATGCAATTTATTAAAAACTATTTAGATGAATTAGAAAAAACCTCACTTACAGAACAAGAAAATATCAATTTGCTTAATATAGTTTTTGAAGTAATCTTTGCAGATGGAAAAGTAGAATATTCAGAGGTGAAATTCTTTAGGAATATAAGAATACGTCTTAGTATTAGTGATTAAGTGATAGAAAAAAACTTTGCAAATACTCCAGACTTAGATATATTTTTAGCAAAAGACATAGTAGATCATCTTTCTGTCGAGAAAGTTACTCAACAATATTTTAGTTCAATAGAAATACCTCAGTTTAATTTAGAAGAATTTAAAATGTAAGTTATGACTCAAATAATCATTAGTGAAAATACTACACCTTATACAATAGATTATATTATAGGATATATTTTTCCTTATATTATAATAGCTTATGTTGTTTATAGGATTATAAAATGGGCTATAAAAGATAATAAAAAAGGAAAAATTGAA
>ERZ772924.1413-NODE-1413-length-11419-cov-3.107709_pt1 | contig 11419 bp, 8 predicted proteins | sample MGYA00512116_ERZ772924 | MGnify/ENA primary metagenome ERZ772924 (study PRJEB29015, sample SAMEA2737920) | human oral metagenome | biome: human oral; feature: human-associated habitat; material: dental | place: China | collected 2134 ...
ATCCTCCTTATTTATCCGAACAAATATAACAGCGACGGGAAAATTCCCTCATCCGTCTGCCGCCATCGTTTTCTGCATAAATTTCCTGCGCATGCCTCCTCCCCACAAATCCCTTTCATCTACTTTCATCAGTATGTCATAGTGTGATTATGATTTTCAATATCTTTTGTATACAATCTCTGTAAAGCAGCACAAAAAGCCCCTTCGACGAATTTACTGCGTCGAAGGGGCTTCGGGTGTTATATGTTTAGCGGATGTTCATCCGCTGCGCTTGCTCACGCAGACGCGCGATGCGCTCCTGTGTATCGGGATGCGTCGAGAACAGGCTCTTGAACGAGATATCACGTCCCGTCAGCGGGTTGATGATGCACATGTGCGCCGTGGCGGGCGTTGCCTCGGGCAGCGGTGCGCCGTGCAACGCGTAGTACTCGATCTTCTCGAGTGCTGCGGCGAGATAGTTCGGATTGCCGCAGATCTCCGCGCCGCCCTCGTCCGCGCTGTACTCGCGCGAGCGCGAGATCGCCATCTGGATGAGTGCCGCCGCAATCGGTGCAACGATCGCCGTCACGATGAGCCCGATGATTCCACCACGGTCATCGTCACTCGAACGCCCGCCGCCGAAGATCGCTGCCCACTGGGCAATACTCGCCGCGTAGGAGATGACGGTTGCCATCGTCGCCGCGATGGTCGAGATGAGGATGTCACGGTGCTTGACGTGTGCGAGCTCATGTCCGAGCACGCCCGAAATCTCGTTGTAGTCGAGTACTCGCATGAGTCCCGTTGTCACAGCAACCGCCGCGTTCGACGGATTGCGTCCCGTTGCGAATGCGTTCGGTGCATCCTCGTTGATGATGTAGACGCGCGGCATGGGGAGTCCCGCACGCCCCGCGAGTTTTTCGACGAGTCCGTAGAGCTCCGGCGCACTCGAACGATCGATCTCCTGCGCGTTATACATGCTGAGCACCATGCGGTCGGAGAACCAATACGAGAAGAAGTTCATCCCGAGTGCGATGATCAGCATGACAGTCATGCCTGTATGTCCTGCAAAAATTCCGCCAAGAGCAACCATGAGTGCCATCAGGAGCGCCATCAGCATCGTAGTCTTGAGTGAGTTCATAGGCATTTGCCTCCTTATTTCGACTGAAGCTTTGTCCTTTTGACTATATCATAGTGGACAATTATGGAAATAGGCTGAAACCCTTGCATTGATTGCAATGCGCAAAATATGATGCGAGCCCCACGCGAACACCTCGGTGCGCAAGTGATCGTGTGCTTATCTGCCTAAATACCTGCGGACTTCTTAAACGCGCTTCGCTTGAACGAAAGAAATCCGCAGGGGGCAGAACGCACACTTTACTCACTTGCTTCACTAGGGTTCGCTTAGGAGCTTCACATCACTGAAAAAACTATATCGTCTCAAAGTTGACAAACTTTGCATCGAAGATGCCGTCGACCGCAAGCACACGTGCAAGCGTATCATTTGGAATGTCATGGTCAATTGTGAGTGCCATGATGCTCATCCCCTCGCGCTTGGACTTGCCCACCTGCATGGACGAGATATTGATGCCTGCCTCGCCCATGATGGAGCCGACCGTGCCGATGACGCCGGGGCGGTTGATGTGCGGGCAGATGAGGAGACGTGCGTGCGGGTCAATATCCACACGGAATCCGTTGATCCGCACAATGCGCCCCTCCGTACCGAAGAGTGTGCCCTGCACCTCTGCCGTGCCTGCTTCTGCCGTACCCGCCGCCGTCGTAACGCGCACGGTGATGAGCGTCGAATAGTGCGAGGTTTCCTTTTCCTTGATCTCCGTCACCTTGATGCCGCGCGACTTCGCAACACTTGGGGCGTTGACATAGTTGATCTCGCTCTCGAGGATGGGATTGAGCATTCCCTTGAGGAGTGCCGTCGTGAGAAAACTCGTGTTGACCTCAGTAATCTCGCCGTTGTAGATGACCTCCACATGGGAGATGGGACCTTCGGCGAGCGAGCAAACGGTGCAGCCAAGCTGCTCCGCAAGGGTGATGTAGGGACGAATGACGCGCATGACTTCCTTCGAGACCGGTGCCATGTTGACTGCCGCCGTCACGGGCTCGCCGCGCAATGCCGCGCGAATGCCCTCCGCTACGTCGACGGACACGCCGATCTGCGCCTCCACCGTGGACGCGCCGAGATGCGGCGTGAGCACAATACCCGGAACGCCGCGCAGCGGATGATCCTCCGCGAGCGGCTCGCTCTCGAACACGTCGATTGCCGCCCCCGCGACGATCCCCTCCTTGACCGCCGCCGCGAGATCTCTTTCGTTAATAATGCCGCCGCGCGCACAGTTGACGAGGCGCACTCCCTTCTTCATGCGGCGCAGCTCCGGCATTGAGATCATACCGCGCGTCTCCTTCGTCAGGGGCATATGTACCGTGATAAAGTCCGCCGCTGCAAAGATGTCGTCGAGCGTTCCGATGGTCACGCCGAGTGCTTTCGCACGCTCCTCGTTGATGTACGGGTCGTACGCAATGATATTCATATCAAAGGCGAGTGCACGCTTTGCGACCCCGCTGCCGATGCGCCCCATACCGATGACACCGAGTGTCTTGCCGCGCAGCTCCACGCCGACGTATGCCTTGCGGTTCCACTCTCCTGCGTGCATGGTCGCATCGGCCGCAGGAATATTGCGTGCCAGCGAGAGCATCATCGCCATCGTATGCTCCGTCGCGGCAATCGTGTTGCCGCCCGGCGAGTTGATGACAATGATGCCGCGCTCCGTCGCAGCCTTCACATCGATGTTGTCCACACCGACACCTGCGCGTCCGATAATCTTAAGTTTATCGGCGCGCGCCAGTACGTCCGCCGACACCTTCGAGGCCGAACGCACCATGAGCGCAATGATCTCCAGAAGTTCCTCGTGCGCAATCTTATCGCGCACATCGACCTCATAGTCTGTGAGCAGCGCAATCCCATTGGGTGAAATCCCATCCGCAGCCAAAATCTTCATCCGCCAGCCCTCCAGTGCGGCATAATGCCGCAGTCTATATACACAATACAATACGTTTCATTATAGACAAAAGGGGCGAGGTGTGTCAAATACTTAAGAAGCCGCCGATAAATTCACACATATTCATATTTTTACGCTTCGGTTGACAATCTTCTTCCATGGGCGATATACTAAAAATCATTGTCTGACAGATACATGAAAAAAGAACTCACTTCAAAACATACAATATAATGGAGTACCTATGACATACAAGACGCTTCTCGGTCGCTGTCTGCAATTCATCCCTGTATTTTTCGGCATCACACTTCTCTCCTTCGGTCTCATCTACATCGCTCCCGGCGATCCCGTCGGCATCCGTCTCTCAGCGGGCGGTGTCGCCGCCGATCCGCAGCTCGTGGAGCGGATGCGTTCGGAAATGGGGCTCGATCAGCCCTTTCTCGTGCAGTACGGACGCTGGCTCGTGCATTTCCTCCAAGGCGATATGGGCACATCCTACATCACCGATCTTCCTGTTGCTGCGACGTTTTGGAAGGCACTCCCCTACACGCTCCGTATGGCAGGTACGGCGATGGGGCTCACCCTCCTCATCTCCCTGCCACTCGGCATCGCCATCGCCGCATGCCGCAACGGCCGCGTGGACTATGTCATTCGCTTTCTGACCTTCATCGGCAACGCAACGCCCGGCTTTATCATCGGGATTGTCCTTATGTTTATCTTTTCCTATCGGCTCGGCTGGATTCCGGTCCTTGCGACCACGAAACCGATCGGCATGGTACTGCCCGCGCTCTCGCTCGCGCTCGTCATGTCCTCGCGCTACATTCGCCAGATTCGCGCGGCGGCCCTCGACGAGCTGGCAAAGGACTACGTGATCGGGCTTCGTGCACGCGGCATTCCGGAGCGCGTGATCCTATTCCGCAACGTCCTCAAGAACATCATGGTCATTGTCATCACGCTCACGGGCATTTCCATCGGCTCGCTGCTCGGCGGAACAGTCATTATTGAGACGATCTTTAACTGGCCGGGCATCGGCAGTCTCATCATGACGGCGATCACGAGCCGTGACTATCCCGTCATTCAGGCGGTGGTGGTCTGGATGGCACTGGCATTTTTCCTTGTGAACCTGCTCGCCGACCTCTCGTATCGTTATTTCAATCCGAGAATCAAGGATCTCTAAATGATGAACTTCTTTCTGCATACACCGCTGCTCTTTCGATTGCTCACGCTTTTGGCAGCATTCATTCTCATCGCAAGTCTCTTCTCCGCGCAGCTTGCGCCCTACGATCCATATGCGACCGATCCGCAGCTGATTCTAAAAGCACCGTCTGCAGAGCATCTCCTCGGCACGGACAACTACGGCAGAGATATTCTCTCGCGCATTCTCGCGGGCGGGAAAACTTCAATTTTCGCCGCCCTCTTCATCATTCTCATCGCCGGCTCGCTGGGAAGTCTCATCGGGCTGCTCTCGGGCTACTATCGCGGACGCATGGACGCAGTGCTTATGCGCATCACCGATGTATTTCAGGCATTTCCCGATATCGTGCTTGCAATCGCAGTGGCGGGCGTTCTCGGCGGCGGTCTTGTCAATGCCATGCTTGCACTCATCGTTACGACGTGGACGCAGTACGCACGCATTGCGCGCAGTGCTGCCGTCGCGGTAAAGGAGGAGACCTACATACAGGCGGCACGCCTCTCGGGCTGTACAGACGCGCGCATCCTCTTCGGGCACATCCTGCCAAACATCGCAGGACCGCTCATCGTCACCGCCGTTCTCCACGTCAGCACGATGATGATGGGCCTCGCGGGGCTGTCCTACCTCGGCATCGGCGTTCAGATCCCCGCCGCCGAGTGGGGCGCAATGATCAGCGAGGGGCAGAAGTATCTGCAGCAGGCACCGTGGGCGGCACTCGCGCCGAGCGCGGTGATGGTCACCGTCATGATGGTGTTCAATATGTTTGGCGATCAGCTGCGGGATCTGCTCGATCCCAAGATGCGGGAAAAACGCGTATAGGAATACGCGTTTCTATAGAAAATTTATTCTTTTATTTAAGGAGGACCCATGAACAAAACACTGAAATGTCTCTGTGCCGCACTGCTGCTCGCCGTTCCGCTCACGATGAGCGGCTGCGGCGGCTCGGATCAGGCGGCAGACAGCAAGAAAATCGTGCGCGTCGGCGGCACAGTCGCTGTTACGAGTACGATGGATCCCGCGAAGGAGTGGATGGGCTGGTACGCCGTTCGCTATGGCGTGGGCGAAACACTCTTCCGCCTCGACGATGAGATGGCACCGCAGCCGTGGCTCGCCGAAAAGGCGGAGAATGTCGAGCCGACCGTCTGGCGCATCACACTAAAGGATAATGTCACGTTCTCGAACGGGGAGAAGATGACGGCGGATAAGGTCATCGCCTCGCTCAAACGCACGGCGGAGACGAATGACCGCGCCGCATGGTTGAAGGATGCAGAGTACACGGCAGAGGGAAATGTCCTCACGATCCGTACGAAAGCGCCGTATGCGACCCTCGTTAACGATCTGTGCGACCCATACGCTGTCATCGTCGACGTTGCGGGCACAAAGGACTTTGACAATGCCCCCGTATGCACAGGTCCGTTTGTCATGAGCAGCTTTGAAGCAGACAAGCACGCTGTTATGACGAAGAACACGAAGTATTGGGGCGGCGACGTGAAAGTCGACGAGGTCGAGTACACGAAGATTGCAGACTTCAACACGCTTGCAATGGCACTGCAGGGTGATGAGATCGATGTAGCACTGGATCTCAGCCCCGAGACGGCAGAGACGGTTGCAGCGAATGACAAGTTTACGGTGGTCAAAACACCGCAGACGCGTACCTATCAGCTCTACATGAACCTCGATAAGCTCACCGATCCCGCAGTTCGTCAGGCGATCATGTACGGCGTGGACAAAAAGACCATCGGCGACCAGTACCTGAAGGGCGCAATGACCGCATCGAACAGTGCGTTCCTCGCCTCCACGCCCTATGGCGATCCCGCACTCAAGGCACGCTCCTACGATCCCGAGAAGGCAAAGCAGGTGCTTGCGGCAGCAGGCTATACGGATACAGACGGTGACGGCATCGTTGAGAAAGACGGCAAGCCGCTGACCGTCGAGATGGGTGTCTACAAGCGGCTCTTCAACGAGAACATCACAACGGAGATGCAGGCACAGCTCAAGAAAATCGGCATCAACGTCAATATCGTCTCACATGAAAAGTCAACGTATCTCAAGCCCGGCGAGTTTGAGCTCTCCCTCTACTCCGTCATCACGATGCCGACGGGCGACCCGTACGCATTCCTGCGCGACAGCCTCAGTGCAAAGGGCGTATCGAATTTCGGGCATTATGACAATCCCGTCGTGGAGCAGCTGCTGTCCGACCTGCCGAATACATTTGACCCGACAAAGCGCATCGCACTCGTCAACCACATTCAGCAGCAGGTGATCGACGATGCGGCGATGGACTTCATCGGCTTCAACAACATGCAGGTCGGCATCTCGAAAAAGGTCACGGGGTTCCTCTCCACGCCGAGCGATTACTACCATGTAACAAAGGATCTGGATAAAAAGTGAGCGCACACAAAGCGCACAGCGGAGCAGTGTCATGCAGGAACTCTTACGAATTGACCACCTGACCGCAGGATACGGCGGCGATGCCGTGATCGAGGACATCAGCATCAACCTTCACACGGGCGAGGTGCTCGGCATCGTCGGTGAGAGCGGCAGCGGGAAGTCCACCCTGCTCAAGGCAATCGTGCAGATCCGCGGACTCTCCACCGATATTCATGCAGGTACGGTCTTCTTCGATACGAAGAACCTAGCCGTACTCTCCGAGGGAGAGCGGCGCAGGCTGCGCGGCGAGGAGATCGCGATGGTGTTTCAGTACGCGGGTGCATCGCTGAACCCTGCGCGGCGGATTGGCACGCAGCTCGTTGAGACGATGCGTGCCCACACCGATCTGTCGCGTGAGGAAATCTACGCACGCGCGGCAGAGGTATTCGGCGGCATGGGTTTTGCCGATGCACACCGTATCCTCTCTGCCTATCCGTTCGAGCTGTCGGGCGGCATGGCACAGCGTGCTGCCATCGCACTCGCCGTCATCCTGCACCCGCAGCTTCTCCTCGCCGATGAGCCGACCTCGGCACTCGACGCGACGATCCAGCTGCAGGTACTGGACGAGCTGCGCGCGCTCAAGGAGCGCACGGGGACGGCAATCCTCCTCATCACGCACAACATCGGCGTCGTGCGGCACATTGCCGACCGCGTTGCCGTCATGTGCAAAGGGAGGATCGTCGAGCAGGGCAGTGTCACGGATGTGCTCGGAAACCCGCAGCATCCCTACACACGAGAACTGCTTGCAGCCGTGCCGAAGATGTCCGCTGCGACACATACGGACTGCGACCGCAGAGATCATGCAGAGAAAAACACCGCGCCCATAGCCTCCCCCGTCACAACGGGGGAGGGGGACCGCGTAAGCGGTGGAAGGGGCGACCATCTCCAAGATCTCCTGCGCTTTGAAAATGTCTCCATGCATTTTGACGATGCGGCGGGACGCGTTCAGGCAATCGACAGCATCTCCTTTTCCCTCGCGCGGCGCGAACTGCTCGGCATCGTCGGCGAGAGCGGCAGCGGTAAATCCACCGTTGCAAAGCTCCTCACGGGGCTGCATCTGCCGACGAGCGGGAACATTCTCCTCGACGGCAAGGACATCACGCACACACGCGGAAAGGAACGCCGCGCCCTCTACACCCGCATCCAGATGGTGTTTCAGGATGCCCCCGGCTCGTTCAACCCGCGCCGCACTGTCGGCGCGATGATTGGCGAAACCATCTGCCGTCTGTGTACGCCTGATGAACGCGACACCAAACGGCGCGTCGCCGAACTCCTCGCCGGGGTCGGACTGCCCGCCGCATACGCGGATCGCTATCCGCACGAAATGAGCGGCGGCGAGTGCCAGCGGGCGGCGATTGCACGCGCGATGGCGGTTCATCCCGAAATCCTCGTCTGCGATGAGGCGACCTCGGCACTCGACGTATCCGTACAGACAAAGATCATCGCCCTGCTCCTGCATTTACAGCGAGAGCACGGCATGAGTCTCCTCTTCATCTCGCACGATCTTCCGCTCGTCAGCTCCATCGCTGACCGCGTCCTCATCATGCAGAATGGACGCATCGTCGAGCAGGGCGAAACGCCGCGCGTTCTCCAAGAGCCGCATAATGAATATACAAAAAATCTGCTAAGAGCGACACTATAACCCACACCAAGAAGCGCCCATCGAATGAAACTGTTGTGTTTCATTCGATGGGCGCTTTATGTTGGATTTAGATATATTCTCTTACACAGCTGTGGCTTCGGGTGCGTTCACTTCAATGCCGAACATTGCCATATCATCCTCGACGTTCGTGATGCCGCCGATGCCAAAGGTCTCGACGAGCACCTTTGCGACATTCGGAGAGAGGAACGCGGGGAGCGTGGGTCCGAGGTGGATGTTCTTCACACCGAGGTGGAGCAGCGCAAGGAGAACAATGACCGCCTTCTGCTCGTACCACGCAATGTTGTACGCAATCGGGAGCTTGTTCACATCATCCAGACCGAATACTTCCTTAAGCTTCAGCGCGATCAGCGCGAGCGAGTAGGAGTCGTTGCACTGACCGGCATCGAGGACGCGCGGGATACCGCCGATGTCACCGAGATCCTTCTTGATGTACTTGTACTTCGCGCAGCCCGCCGTGAGGATGACTGTGTCGTGCGGCAGAGCCTCAGCGAACTCAGCATAGTACTCACGCGACTTCATGCGGCCATCGCAGCCCGCCATGACGACGAACTTCTTGATCGCGCCGCTCTTGACCGCCTCGACAACCTTGTCCGCGACAGCAAAGACCTGCTCGTGTGCAAATCCGCCGACAATCTCGCCCGTCTCCAGCTCCGTCGGAGGCGCACACTTCTTCGCACACTCGATGACGGGTGTAAAGTCCTTCTCACCATTCACGAGCGGGATGTGCGTGCAGCCCGGTACGCCAACCGCAGCCGTCGTGAAGAGGCGATCCTTATAGCTGTCCTTCGGCGGAACGACACAGTTCGTCGTCATGAGGATCGCGCCATTAAACTTCTCGAACTCCTCTTTCTGCAACCACCATGCGTTGCCGTAGTTACCGACGAGGTTGTCGTATTTCTTGAATGCGGGGTAGTAATGCGCGGGGATCATCTCGCCATGCGTATAGACATCGACGCCCGTGCCCTTCGTCTGCTCCAAGAGACGCTCAAGATCCTTGAGGTCATGCCCGGAGATGAGGATACCGGGGCGGTTACGAACGCCGAGGTTGACCTTTGAGATCTCGGGATGACCGTACGTGCCCGTGTTCGCACCGTCGAGCAGAGCCATACCCGCAACGCCCCACTTGCCCGTCTCAAGCACAAGCGCCGTCAGCGCATCGCCGTCCATCGTATCATCGAGCAGCTGTGCCAGTGCGTGCTGCATGAATGCGTCGATCTCCTCGTTCTCGTGACCGAGCGCATTTGCGTGCTCAACATAGGCGGACAGCCCCTTCAGACCGTACGTCGTCAGCTCGCGCAGACTGCGGACATCCTCGTTCTCCGTCGCGAGCACGCCGACCGTCTTCGCCTTTGCCTCGAACTCTGCACGCGGCGCCGTCCAATGTGCCGCCTCTGGCAGATGCGACGCATCGGAGAGCTGCCCAAGCAGATCCGCCTTAATCGCAAGCGTCTCCTCGATCACGTCCATGATCGCCTCGCGGTCGAAGTTCGCATTCGTGATCGTAATGAAGAGGTTCATCGTCACGCGATGGTTCACCTCGATGGCAACCTTCTTGCCCGCTGCGCGCAGTGCCGTCGTCACCGCGCCGAGCCCCTTCGTCACATAGACGAGCAGATCCTGCATCTCAGCGACATCCGGCTTCTTGCCGCAGACCCCCTGCACCGTGCAGCCCTTCCCGCCGGCTGTCTCCTGACACTGATAACAAAACATTTTAGCATCCATAGCATTCTTCTCCTTTGCGATAATACACATTTGTTGTGTTGATTATAGCAAAGAGGGCTCTCTATAGACGTAACATATGTTACCAGTCAATAATCAATAGAAATTCTCATTAAAATGGAGGTACTGTCCAGCACCTCCATTTTAATGAGAATCGACTGCCACGGGTCCCCAACATCATCACCAAGCGAATCAGCAATCCTTTCTCATGTCTGTGCACGAATCTGCAAACCCCGGATCAAATGCCAGAATGTCTGCGAGTGTGTCGAACTCATAAATGACATTCTGCGGGTAACATTTCCGATACAGACTCAGTTCATCCATATGCTGCATATAAAATTGCTCCCAAAGAATTTCACGTACGGATAAATCAGCCTCATATGCAGGCTTTAGCAACGCACGGAATTGCTCACTGAACGACCGTGAAAAATACACCTGGCCCATCATATGCCATCCGCGTGTACCGCCAATCTGCACATCTATGATGCGGTCATCCGCATCCACGGACAGATAGTATTCCTTCGTCGGCACATTCCCATAGACGGCTGCATAGTAAGAACGATAGACATACGGTCGAAACACATTTTCCGAGAAATAGTTGTCCACTGAACAGATGTAGGTATTGTCGAGTGCATCCAAAACACGATAGAGGGAGGACGTATTGTTATAGCGGCAGTAGTCAGGATTCTCTACAATATGGACATGCGGATTCACGCCAAGATAGGCGAACTGTTCGCTTCGATATCCCGTGACAAGAAAGATATCTGCAACACCCGCTGCGAAAAGCTGTGCAATCTGCCGTTCAGCCAACACCTCGCCGCGAATGCGCAGGAGTCCTTTCGGCGTTCGGTCCGTGATAGGCGCAAGGCGTGATCCATAGCCCGCCGCCATCAACACAGCACTTTTTACGCGATAGGGAGCGAGAGCATCCTTCGCAGCACGCTGCTGTACCTCATTCCCCATGTGACACCGTTTGCAAAGGGTTTGAAACTCTTCATGTGTCATGATTCTGCTGATCCTTCCTGCGGATAAAGAGAAACGAGAAGGACACCGATGAACACAAACACACAGCCCCATATGATCTGTCCTGATACTATAGATCCTCCAAGCCCCCACTGCAGAAAAACACCCCAGATGATGTAGGTTGCATTGGTCGCCATTCCGCGTGCACAGCCAATCATACGATTGACTGCGTACCATAGGAAATAGGAAATCCCCGCAACGACACCCGCTGTTACGAGCGCAGCAAACGCTGCAGGTTCGGCAAAAATCACTTGGAACGCCCCACCACCGGAGAAAAATACAAGGGTCATAGTGAACAAGATGATGCCTGAAACCATCTCACGCAGCGTGATGGCAAGATCCGGCTCAATATCAGCCATCCCGCGCACGGCAAGTACGATCTCACTACCCCAACAGAAGGCAGCC
>ERZ772924.1414-NODE-1414-length-11409-cov-61.725383_pt1 | contig 11409 bp, 12 predicted proteins | sample MGYA00512116_ERZ772924 | MGnify/ENA primary metagenome ERZ772924 (study PRJEB29015, sample SAMEA2737920) | human oral metagenome | biome: human oral; feature: human-associated habitat; material: dental | place: China | collected 2134 ...
CTGTCCGGTTGCCCACCCCGGATCAGGGTGGGCGCTTCTAGAGGCAGCTCATCGCTGGGTACTCATCGGGTGCCCATCGGCTTCCTACCCGCCTTCGCTATCGGTGGTCCGCTCACCCGGTCGGGCAGCGGGGACCTCGCCGTCGTCGACCATCCTCCGCTCCAGGAACCCGCGGACCCGGGCCACGTCCAGTGGCCCGCCGGTGCGCAGGGCACGCGAAGCGGCGCGTCGTCGTTCAGCGAGGATGAGGCACTCCGGATCCGGGTGGATCCAGGCACCGCGCCCAGGTCTGACGGCCCGGGCATCGACGTCGAGCTCGCCGCTCGGCGTCAGCACGAGACGCAGCAGCTGCGCCCGCGGGGCCCTTTGCCGACAGCCGATGCAGGTGCGCTCGGGCACGTGAGGGGTGGTCGCCACCGTCCGTCGGTGTCCTTCCGCTGCTCTGCAACCGCTGACGCGGGCACTACAACCGGGACGTCCCGGCGTAGGACCCGCAAAGGTCCGCCGGAAAGTCTACATCCCCGGGCAGGCCGGTTCAGTCGCCCAGCCCTGAGGCACCTGTCACGTCGTCGGACTGGGAGCCCTGGCCGGGGGTGATCTCACCGGACTCGGCGTCGGCGTGGATATCGATCTTCCACCCGGTCAGGCGGGCGGCCAGGCGGGCGTTCTGCCCCTCCTTGCCGATGGCCAGCGAGAGCTGGAAGTCGGGGACGATGGCGCGGGCGGTGCGCTCCTCGGCGTCGATGACGCCCACGGCCGCCACACGGGCAGGCGACAGAGCGTTGGCGATGAAACGCGCCGGGTCCTCCGAGTAGTCCACGATGTCGATCTTCTCTCCACCGAGCTCGGTCATGACCGCGCGCACCCGCTGCCCCATGGGACCGATGCAGGCACCCTTGGCGTTGACGCCGCGAATCTTGGAGCGCACGGCCATCTTCGTACGGTGCCCGGCCTCGCGGGCCACCGAGACGATCTCGACGTCGCCGGAGGAGATCTCGGGGACCTCGCGCTCGAAGAGCTTGCGCACCAGACCCGGGTGAGTGCGCGACAGGATAATCTGAGCCCCGCGGGTGCCGCGCGAGACGTCGGTGACGTAGGCGCGTACACGGTCACCATGGCGGTAGCGCTCGCCGGGAACCTGCTCATGGGGAGGCATGATGCCCTCGTGCTCCTCGTCCAGACGCACGTAGACGATGCGCGGGTCCCGGCCCTGCTCGACGGTGCCGGAGATCAGCTCACCGGTCTTGTCCTTGAAGGCCCCCAGGACCTCGAAGTCACGGCGGTCCTGGATGCGCTGAACGATGACGCTGCGGGCGGTCGCCTGGGCGATGCGGCCAAAGTCGTCAGGGGTGTCGTCGAAGTACTCCCCCGTGGGCTGATCGTCCTCATCGACCTCCGGAGCCAGGACGCTCATGTGCCCGGAACGGCGGTCGATCTCAACGTGGGCACCCCGGATGGCTCCGGGGACCTTGGAGTACGCACCCAGGATGGCGTCCTCGATAGCGGGAAGCAGGTTGTCCAGGTCAATACCCAGCTCGTCGGCAGCACCTCGCAGCTCCGGCATATTGATGTCCATGGGTCCTTGGGTCCTCTCTGGTCCGCTAAGCGGGTGTGCGCTGGGCTCTCCGACGACGTTAGCCCGTGACGGGCCGGGTGGTCCATCACGTCTTTCCGGGTCGGTCGATCAACCTATCAGTTATCAGGTCATACATTATTCCCGGACGCTATCCGCAGCAGGCATCTTATAATCCTTCGGCCTGTTGCAACGGATCTAGAGCCCGGTCACCACCATCTGCGCCTCGGAGATGTCCCTCAGAGCGATGCGGCGCTCGACGCCGTCGACCTCGATGCTGACCAGGCCGTTGTCATCACCCTCACCGGCGTCACTGTCAGCGTCGGCCGCCGTGACGACGCCGGTGAACTCCTCACCGTCGGCACGCAGGTAGATACTATGACCAACGGCACGTCTGAAGTGACGCAGGGTGCTCAGCTCGCGCTCGGCTCCGGGAGTGGAGACCTCAAGGGTGTACTGACCCTTGACAGGGTCGGCCTCATCGAGGGCCTGTGAGACGGCTGCGGTCACCGGCCCCAGGGCGTCCAGGTCGAGGTCGCCCGGGCCGTCGGCCAGGTCCACGAAGACGCGCACAACCGAGTACTTGCCCGCCCGGGTGGTCTCCACTCCCTCGAGGTGGAGCCCGGTGTCGGCGACGACGGGAGCAAGCAGATCGGTGAGGCTGCGGGCCAGAGCGTCAGCCCTCTGACGAGGGTCGTGGGCTGCCATAGTCGTTCTTCCTCCCGTACAGGCTCAAGCGGACGGCTCGAGCGAAACGTGGTCGATGTGGTCGAGGCCTGGTCAAGGTCGGGATCATGCTACCCGTCGTCTGTGGGAGGATTCCCGAGTGAAGACTCCTCGCTCCGCCCACCCCACCCAGACGAACGGCCTCCAGGTACCCTCCGGCTCCGACGACGCAGCCGCAGGCCGCCGCATGACGCGCCGCGCCGCGGTACTCGCCCTGGGCTCATCGGCCGTGGTCGCACTGGGGGGATGCGGACTGCGCCTGGGGAAGGGCTCACCGGCATCCCTGCCGACCGCCTCGCCCGCAGAGACCGCTCGTGACGGTCTGGCCCGCCAGGCGGCCCTGATCTCCTCCACCGCGGGCGTGGTCGCGCAGACCGGCGGCACGGAGGGTACGACGGTCTCCCTGGCCGAGGGCGTCAAGCAGACCGCCGATGCCCAGCTCGAGACGCTGGGCGGAGTGTGGCAGCCGTGGCCCTCGCAGGTGCCGTCCTCCTACCCCACGGTTGCTCCGGTGCCATCGGCCTCAGCAGGTGCCTCCGCGCAGGACCTGGCCACAGCCCTGGCCGACGGCTCAACCATGGCCCGCCGGGCGGCGATCGGCGCTGCTTCGGAGCAGGATGCCCGGCTCTTCACCTCGCTGACGGTGGCCTGGAGCCTTCAACACGATCTTTTCGCCCAGGCCGGCTCGGCGGACACACCACGTGTGGACGTGGCCCAGGGCAGCAAGATCAGCGCCGGCCTCCTGACCTCCTATGACGCCGCCCGCTACGCCATGGAGGAGATCGCGGCACGAAGTGATGAGCCCCAGCGCAAGCAGGCGACCGAGGACGCCAAGGCCGCGACCGCCGTCGTCAACACCGCTGTCGCCGCAGGCAGTGAGGACGCCCGACTGGCCGCATACGCCTCCCCGACCGAGTCCTCCGATCCCAGTGTGAGCGTGCAGGTGTCCTGGGCCCGGCAGGTGTGGTCCGCCGTCGTGTCGTCAGAGGTGCAGGAGGCCGGCTCCGCCAAGGCCTCCACGCCGGCACGCGAGGCGGCCGTCACCGGCGCGGTCGACGCCGCCCGCCGCGCCACCGCCTGGGGCGCCGACTTCTCCTCCCTACCCGGCTACGCCGCCTGACGTGCGCCTCCTCGTAGCGGTCCTGGTCCTCATGGCCGCCCTGGCGTCCGTGGACCAGCTCTTCTTGTGGATGGAGCGCCGTGGCTGGATCTACTGGCGGCGTCGCAAGCCCGACCCGCGTGGCGCCGTCCTGGGTCCCATCGACAACGTCTTCAACCCGGCCCACGAGCACGTGGTTGAGCAGCAGGAGACCGAGGAGCGCCTGGCCGATATCCAGGGCGAGGCAGCCTCGAGGTGAGACATGACGAGCGCAGCCGCCCCCACCACGCAGCGCCCGCTGCGCCGGTGGACACGTCGAGTGCCGTTACGCGACTACCAGCAGAGTCTCCTTGACCGGCTCCATCCCGACGACGGATCCACGCTTCACCTGCTCGCACCACCGGGAGCGGGTAAGACGCTCATGGGGCTGGAGCTGGCCGTGGGCAACGGCCGCCGTGCGCTCGTCCTCGTACCCACCACGGTCATCAGGGCGCAGTGGATCCATCAGGCGCAGAAGCTCTTCACCTCCTCCTTCGGCTCTCCTTCGGTCACTGGTTCCGTCGGCGCCCACCTGCCGGGCGCGCGTCCAGAGCAGGCTGCAGAAGCCGCCGACCTGACGGTGCTGACCTATCAGTCCCTGGCCGTCGTCGGCTCCTCCCCCGCCTGGAGCGAGGCGGCCCGCTCGCACTGGCTCACTGAGCTCACGGCCGACGGACGAAGCACCGGGAGCGCCGAGGAGTGGCTGAAGCGCCTGGAGGCCGATAATCCCCGGGCCTACAGCCGTGGACTTCGTTCACGCACTGCCACCATCCGCCGCCGGATCGATGAGCTCGACGACGACGCCATCGACGCGATTCTGGGTCCAGGTGCCCGGGCACGCCTGGACGCACTCGTCACCGCGGGAGTCGCCACCATCGTCCTCGACGAGTGCCATCACCTGAAGGCCCACTGGGCCATCGTCGTCCACTACCTCGTACGGCGTCTAAAACGAGCGGGCCTGTCCCCCACGCTCATCGGTCTGACGGCCACTGAGCCCTCGGGTGAGGACCGGTCGGCCCGCCGCTATCGCGCGCTCCTGGGCGACATCGACGCTGAGGTCCCGGTTCCGGCCGTCATCCGTGCCGGTCACCTCGCCCCCTGCCGTCAACTGGCCTGGTTCACGCTCCCGTCCCCGGAGGAGACGGAGTTCCTGGCCGTCGCCGGAGAGGAGCTCCATCACCGGGTGGGCGAGCTGCTGCTGAGCCCCGACGGCATCGACTACCTACTTGAGGTCGTCGCCCCAGCCGTGGCGTCCACGGCTCCAGATGACGGAGGCGGGTCGGGGCCGTTGCCCCGCATCGCTGGGACGGATGACGACCATGCCCCTACGACAGCGAGGCCTCACGAGGAGGACGAGCCGGTGAGTCGGATCGTTGCGGGTTTCGACGCCGACCCGCTCCTGGCCGCGTCCGCAGCAGCGCTGCTGCGCAGAATAGGCAGCTACCGGGGCACGGCTCTGAGCACTCGAGTTGTTCCGCTCCTGCCCGAGCTCGACCTGCTCGATCTTGACGATGAGCTCAGGCTCCTGGGTCGGTACGCTCATGATCGCCTTCTGGCGGCGCCGGAGCGCCGGCGGGACTGGGAGTCCACACGCGAGCTGCTGAGAGGCTTCGGGCTGTACCTGACCGATTCCGGTATCCGGGCGGGACGGTCCCCGGTGGACACCATCACTGCCGCATCCAGGGCCAAGGACACGGCCGTCGTCGACATCCTGCGTCACGAGCTCGACTCCATCGGCGATCGGCTGCGAGCAGTGGTTGTCACCGATGCGGCCGAGCACTCAGCTCCTCACCGAGCGCTCGACGTCCTGGTCCCGGCTTCACGCCCCGGTCCTGCGGGAGGCGCGGTGCGCTGCATGAGTACGCTGCTCAGTGATGCGGATCTGCGCTCCTTGCACCCGGTGCTGCTGACCAGTTCCCGCCTGAGCCTGGCCAGCGGCGACACATCGCTGCTGGATCGGCTGCGTCGGAGCACCGGTCTCGCACTCCCCGCCACCGATGACGGCTGGATGCTCTCGGTCACCGGGCAGGGAGTTGGTAGCGCCGGGCTCGTCCTGGCCGTCAGTGAGCTGGTCGCTGCCGGGAAGGTACGACTCGTCGTGGGCACCCGGGGGCTGCTCGGCGAGGGCTGGGACTGCCCTGCCGTCAACACTCTCATCGATCTGACGGCGGCGACGACCTCGGCCTCAACGCAGCAGCTGCGCGGTCGCACGATGCGTCTGGACCCAGGCTGGGTCGACAAGGTCGCTCACAACTGGTCCGTCACCTGCCTCCTGCCAAGCCATCCCCGACTGCGCTCCGACCCGGACCTGAACCGACTGCGTCGCAAGGCCGAGCACCTGTGGTCACTGGTGCGGATCGATGATCCCGAGAGCGCCCCGGTGTCGGCCTCCGACGAGTCTGGTGGCGCTCCTGTTGTCGAGACGGGGCTCGATGCCATGCTGTCACCGGTCCAGCGCCGCCTTCTCGAGAGACTGGATGACGGCGCCTCCCCGGAGGATATTGATGCCCTCAACTCCGCCACCCTGGCCGGCCTCGATCGTCGGGTCGAGCTGCGGCGATGGCTCGCTCAAGCACCCGCAGCACACCGAGTGTCACGACGCGGCCGTGGCCGCGTGCTGGAGGCGGTCGAGATCACGAGCGCCCCGGCCCTGCTGCGCCGGGGATCGCCCACGGCCTTCTGGAGTGCAGCGGCTCGCGCCGTTCTCGATGTTGTCCTGCCGCGATACGACCTCACTGCGGACGGGGAGCCCGCTGGCGGGTCCTGCCCCGACCTCGTGGTTCGCGAGAGTGCCACCGATTCGCTCGGCGGATCTCGTCCGCGTGTGCTGATCGGCCTGGACGGGGTGGGGACCCGTCAGAGTGCTCGGTTCGCCGACATCCTCACCGAGCTCCTGAGCTCCCCGGTGCGCCGTCCTCGTTTCATCCTCGAGGCCGCTACCGCAACATTGGCTCGAGGTACGGCCGAGCAGCCTCTGAACGGGCTGCGGCGTCTCCTGGGAAGGCTGCTGGCGCTGGGGGCATGGAACCACGATGACAGTGTTCACCTTGCGGTTCCGACGGCCCTGGCCCGCTCCCGAGCCGATATGGAGGCCTTCGTCCGCTCCTGGTCCACACGAGTGGGTCCGTGCCGGCTTCACCTGGTTGCCGATGCCGATGACGCGGCAGCGCTCCTGTCCTGCCTCGGCAGCGGTGGTCCCACCGGACGAGTCGAGCTGCGTCGTACCAGGCGCTGGCTGGAGGACTGAGCGGCCGTGCCGTTCAGTGACGGGCGGCCTCCAGCGCGGCGCGGACGGTGGTGCTGAGCTCGGCCGCTGCGGCGTCGGCGGACACAGAGCGGCGCTCGCCGGTGCGGCGGTCACGGATCTCCACGGTTCCCTCCTTGGCCAGGTCCCGGCCGACGACCAGCGTGTAGGGCAGGCCGAGGAGCTCGGCGTCGGCGAACTTCACGCCGGCGGAGACCTTGCGACGGTCGTCGTAGAGGACCTCGACGCCGTCGGTGTCCAGGGACGAGGCGATCTGCTCGGCGACGTCGAAGACCGCCTGGTCCTTGCCGGTGGCCAGGACCTGCACGTGGTAGGGGGCGATCTGGACCGGCCAGGACAGCCCCTTGTCGTCGTGGTTGGCCTCGGCCAGCGCTGCCATGACGCGGCTGACGCCGATGCCGTAGGAGCCCATGGTGACCACGCGGGCCTTGCCGTTCTCATCCAGGACGGTCAGCCCCAGGGCCTGGGAGTACTTGCGTCCCAGCTCGAAGATGTGCCCGATCTCGATGCCGCGGGCTAGGTGGAGGGGGCCGGAGCCGTCGGGGGCGGGGTCGCCCTCGCGGACCTCGGCGGCCTCGATGGTGCCGTCAGCGGTGAAGTCGCGCCCCATGACCAGGTCGAGGACGTGCTTCTTGTCGGTGTTGGCGCCGGTGACCCAGCTGGTTCCCTCCACGATCCTGGGGTCGACCAGGTAGCGCACGGAGCCGGTGAGGACCTCGGTTCCGTCGTCGAGCCTCTCCACCCGCCGCAGCGGCGAGTTGGGGCCGATGGCGGTAGGGCCGATGTAACCGCGCACGAGCTCGGGGTGGGTCTCGAAGTCGGTGTCGCCGGCCATCTCGACCTCGGCGGGGGCGACGGCGGCCTCCAGGCGCTTCATGTCGACGTCACGGTCCCCGGGCACGCCGACGACCAGCAGCTCACGCTCACCATCTGGATGGATAAGGGTGACGACGACGTTCTTGAGCGTGTCGGCGGCCGTCCAGGCCCGCCCGTCCGACCGCGGGTAGGCCTCGTTGCACAGGTTGACCAGGGAGTCGATGGTCGGGGTGTCGGGGGTGTCGACGACGCGCGCCGGGCCGATCCCGGAGGCGTCCACGGGATCGGGGACCACGGTGGTGACGGCCTCGGCGTTGGCCGCGTAGCCGTTTGAGGAGCGCACGAAGGTGTCCTCGCCGATCTCGCAGGGATAGAGGAACTCCTCGGAGTGCGAGCCGCCCATGGCGCCGGCCATGGCGTTGACGATGACGTAGTCCAGACCCAGGCGGGCGAAGATCCGCTCGTAGGCGTCACGGTGGGCCTGGTAGGCGGCGGCCAGCCCGGCGTCGTCGATGTCGAAGGAGTAGGAGTCCTTCATGACGAACTCGCGGCCGCGAATGATGCCGGCGCGGGGGCGGGCCTCGTCGCGGTACTTGGTCTGGATCTGGTAGACGATGGCCGGCAGGTCCTTGTAGGAGGAGTAGAGGTCCTTGACCATGAGGGTGAACATCTCCTCATGGGTGGGCCCGAGGAGCATGTCGGCCCCCCGGCGGTCGACCAGCCGGAAGAGGTTCGGGCCGTACTCGGTCCAGCGGCCGGTGGTCTCGTAGGGCTCGCGCGGCAGCAGGACCGGCAGGCGGACCTCCTGAGCACCGATGGCGTCCATCTCCTCGCGAACGATGGCCTCGACCCGTGACAGGACCCGCAGGCCGAGCGGCAGCCAGGCGTAGACGCCGGGGGCGACGCGGCGGATGTACCCGGCCCGGACGAGGAAGCGGTGGCTGGGGATCTCCGCGTCCGCCGGGTCATCGCGCAGCGTGCGGACGAAGAGCTTGCTCATTCGGGTGATCACGGGTTCTGGGGCCTTTCTCGAAGCGGTGCCGTGCCAATCCTAGTGCCGGACGGGCGAGGCGCCCCGCAGGTCGTCTGCCGGCGCCGGTCGGATCGAATGCACCCGGGGGATCCGAATGGTTCGGCGCCTCGGACACGGGAGCGCACCGGATGTCGGTGCATGGCGGTAATGCGACCGTCACGTGAGAAGCTCTGCCCGGAGGTGCATGATGACGATCACAACCACCGGCGAGGTCTCCACCCGTCGTCGGGTTGTCGATCTCACCCTTGACTTGGCAGGCTGCACCGGTGATGTCCCGACCCTTCGCGTCGTGGAACCGAGCATCGGGTCCGGCGCGTTCGTGGGCCCGATGGTGAGGCGGCTCGCGATGAGCGGGGCACGCTGGGAATCCATGTTCGACGCGTTGCGCGGCTACGACCTGCGCACCGAGCACGTCATGACCTGTCGGAAACTCGCCGCAGCGATCCTGACCAGTGCAGGCTGCCCGATGGCCGTTGAATTGGCCGCCGCTTGGTTCCACACAGGGGATTTTCTCCTCGGCGACGTCCCGACCGCTGATCTTGCGATAGGCGATCCCCCATGCATCCGGGTGGGGAACCTCGATCCGGCACTGCTCGCGACCTACCGTCGAAAATGCCCTACCATGGGTGGAGAAAATGCCCTACCATGAGTGGCTGAGCTGACATCCTCGTCGGTTTCTTCGAACGCGTCCCCGACCTCCTCAGGCCCGATGGTCGACTGCTGTTCATCTGCGCAGACCGGTGGATGCGCAGTGGTTACGGAAAGGGGCTGCGCGCGAAGATTGTGCGCGATTTCAGCGTCGATGACGTCCTCGTCACGCATGACGCAGACGCGTTCGACGACAGAGTCAGCGCCTATCCCGCGCCTATCCCGCGATCGTGAACATCCACCGCGGCGCGCAGGGCACGGTGCGCCTCGCGACCGCGTCCGAGCATTTCGGAGGGGATGCCGCCCGCGACCACCTCGCATGGCGAGCCACTCCCACCGACGGATACCGCAACCTCGATGCCACCACCGCCCGTATGGATCACTGTCATACCACCAGTGGCATATGGCCTGATGGCACACCAGAGGAGCTCGCCTGGCCCACCAAGCTCGACACCATGCCCCAGATCGAGCAGGCAGGCGTCACACCGGGCATCGGGATCGCCACGGGTGCCGACACGGTCTGCATTCAACGACAGGCCACTGTGGAACCGGACCGCATGATTCCCATGGCCACTCCCGACGCGGTCAGGGGCCCTGGTTCGAGTGGACCGGTGAACACCTTGTGAGCCCATGGGCGGGCCGCGCTCTTGTCCCGATCGACGAGTATCCGCTGCTGCGCCGTTTCTACGAGGCGCACCGTGACCAGCCGATGTCACGGAACGTCGCGAAAAGATCCACACACTGGTGGCGGACGACCGACTCATCCAACCCCTCTCTCATGGAGCAGGACCTGCTGGTGGTGCAGGACATGAAACTCCATGCCCATCCAGTCCGCGTCCCGAGGGGGGTTCTACCCGCACCACGGTCTGACATGGTTCATCAGCACTGAGTGGGACTTGGATGCACTCGGCGGCCTCCTCATGTCAGTGCCCATCGGGAAGCAGGTCGCGGCCCATCGGGAAGCAGGTCGCGGCGCACTGCGTCCGGATGCGCGGCGGGACCCTGAGATTCCAGCCCACTGTGCTGCGCACGGTGCACATCCCAGCCCCCGATCAGGTCCCGGCTGAAGCCTCCTCCGAGCTCGCAGCCGCGTTCCGCCTCCATGATCGGAAGCGCGCGAACGTCGCTGCCTGGAAACTGTTCCCGACCTTGTGAGTCTCCACCATGAACGCACGAGACAGGGAACGCATCACGAACGCCGTTGACTTCTGGATCACGACCAAACTGGGACAGCAAGAGCTCTCCGAGGCGACCGGTCGGGCCCAGGGCGGTGCACGAGCAGCAGTCACGGGTGGAAGACATCTGGCCGGTGTGAACAGGCTCATCGTCGAAGAGCTCCAGGATCTCGGGCTGACCGGGCACACCTGCTGCACAGACCGACGAGCCACCGCACCCGGGTACCATCGCGTCTCGAAGTCCTGGGACCTGCTCGTCTTGAACAACGGGATACCTGATTCTTGCCACCGAGTACAAGTCCATGGCCGGATCCGAGGGCAAGAACCTCAACAACCGCGCCGCTGAGGTCATCGGCGCAGCGCAGGACCTCGAACGAGCACAAGAACTGGGCCTCGTCCCTGCGACCATGCTGCGTGGTTACGTCCTTCCTCATGGAGATCACTCCGGAGCTCAGGAACCTGTTGGCACCACAGACGGGACAGGCCGCCCGAGACATGGAGATCACTCCGGAGGCTCAGAAACCTGTTGGAGCCAGAACGCGGATCGGTGTCCCCGATCCCGCGTTCAGGGGCGCCGGTTGCGTGGACCGCATGGCGATCATGTGCGAGCGTCTCAGGGAGGACGGCCTCTACGACATGGCTTGGGCGCTCGGTGTCACCCGCAATCCCACCGGATTCCTGGAGCCTCGCGTCACTGTCGGCCGGAACCGGTTCACGATGGACCTACGCCGGGCACTCTGCTGAAGCCGAAGAGCCCGGGCCTCGGCGCGGGCCGGGGCCTCAGTACAGGATCGTCGCCAGCTCGCCGACCTGCCGGAAGCCGACGTGCTCGTAGACGGCGCGGGCCGCGGCGTTGTAGTCGTTGACGTACAGCGAGACGACGGGGTGGAACCGGCGGGCCAGCTCGACGACGCGGGCCACGGCGGGCACCGCCAGGCCCCGGCCCCGCAGGTCGGGGGCGACCCACACCCCCTGGACCTGGCAGACCCGCTCGTGCACGGCGCCGATGTCGGACTTGAACCAGAAGCGCCCGCC
>ERZ772924.1416-NODE-1416-length-11401-cov-7.571038_pt1 | contig 11401 bp, 10 predicted proteins | sample MGYA00512116_ERZ772924 | MGnify/ENA primary metagenome ERZ772924 (study PRJEB29015, sample SAMEA2737920) | human oral metagenome | biome: human oral; feature: human-associated habitat; material: dental | place: China | collected 2134 ...
GGTCGGGTCGCCGGAAGGCAGCAGTCGGGCGGGCAAACGGTGTGGAAGGGGCCGGTGCCGGTGGTCGACGTCGGACGGGCGCCCTCTCCGCGGGCCACGGCGGCGCGCTCCGCCAGGACATCCCCCAGGGAGGATACGAAAGCCGGGTGGGTGCCGGCCGTCGCCGCCCGCACGTAGGGCATCCCCAGGCGCTCGGCGGTGTTCGCGGCCTCGATGTCGAGGTCGAAGACGACCTCCATGTGGTCGGCGACGAAGCCGACCGGCGCCACGACGACGCCGGCGGGCGCCGTCACCGGCATGCCGTCCGTGAGACGGCCGGCGGCGAGGGACTCCAGATGGTCGTTGATATCCGGCTCGAGCCAGCGGGACCGGGGCGGGCCTGAGCGCGAGCAGAACACGAGGTCGTGGTCGGGCGGCGCCTTCAGGCCGAGACGCTCGGCGAGGACGGGCAGCAGAACGTCGATGAAACGGCGATGCTGAGCCACGTAGGAGATCTCGGTCGACAGGTCGGCGGCCACACCGGGGTCGAGGGCGGCGGGACCGGGGTGGGAGGCGCTTCGGCCGTCGCGGGGGGCCGAGCCCCGCTCCATGGATTCGGGAATGGAGTGAGTGACGAGCGCGAGCCTGACGGCCCGCGGGTCGATGCCGCGCTCACGCAGCCGCTCGTACGCCTCGACGATGGCGTCGACGTTGGCTCGCAGCATGCCGTCGGTGTTGTAGAAGGGGCGGGTCTTGTCGACGGTGAGCCTCACGGGCGCCCCGCCCGCGCCGCCGACCTGCCCGCCATCGTCGCCATTTATAACAGCACCATTGAAAGCCGCGCCTCCACCGCCGACCTCGCCCCGGTGAGCGTGACATCACGCCAGGCATGGTTTGCCGCGCACCACGGCAACCGCCCGTTGTACGTCGCCGAAGACGCGGACGGCACGGTTTGCGCCTGGGGCAGCTTCAGCGACTACTACCCGCGCGCGGCTTACCGCATCAGCGCGGAAATCAGCATTTACGTCGCGCCAGAGCGACGCGGCAATGGCCTCGGCAGAAAGCTCTTGCAGGAAATGCTGCAACGCGCGCCCGCGCTCGGCATCAAAAACGTCCTTGCCGTCATCTTCGCGCATAACGGGGCGAGCATTGCGCTGTTTCAGTCGCAGGGATTCGCCGAATGGGGGCGACTGCCGCAAGTGTGCGATTTGCAGACGCGACTCGCCGATATTGTGATATTGGGCAAGGCGGTGAATTAACGCAGCTACCGAAGCGGCAAAGCGAAGGATGCCAGGCAGATGGCGAGGAGATTACCATCTACACAAACAGACATTTATAGCCATCCATCGAAAGTTTCAGACAAGGCGCGCCACTGAAGACAGTACGCGGTTGTACGGCGAAGCGGCGCAACACCGTATGAGGCTTTCGGTGGATGGCTATATCGCCGCTTTGCCGCGCCAGGACGGCTGACAGCAGCAAACAGTCGCGCCAAAATTCGCCCAAATTCACCCGGAGCCCACCATGCACCGCAAAACCCTGCTGACCCTCGTCCTCATCGCCGCCAGTACCGCCCAAGCCGCCAATTTCTACCATGAATTTGAAACCGTCTCCGCCAGCGACTACGACGACAATCCAGACTACCGCCGCTTTAGCGAAACCTGCGGCGATGCGGTTCAAATCAAGACGAACGTCAGCAAACTCAAAAGCAGCCGTCCGCAAATTGACGCAGTGGTCAATCACGATGCGCCCACGCCGGACAATCTCAAAGCATTTGTCCTCGACAGCATCAAAGAATTTTATGAAGAAGGCGATGACAAAGAATCGCTTTGCACCGAAAGCCACAACTACGAAACCGTTTACAGTCCGAGTTATCTCGGCCACCACAACCAGTTAGAGCAGTTGGAAGTATTTACTTCCGATTATCTCGGCGGCGCGCATGAGAGCTTTGGCAACACCTACTATAGCCATCCACCGAAAGTTTCAGACAAGGCGCGTCGCCGAAGGCAGTACGCTTTTGTACGGCGAGGCGACGCAACACCGTATGAGGCTTTCGGTGGATGGCTATGCATCTTTGACGAACGCGACCACCGCCTCACCCTTGCCGATATCCTGCAAGGCGACAAAAACGCGCTTTACCCACTGCTGGACGCGGCATACAAGGCAGAAACCGGCACCGATCCGGCAGACAAAAATCTCGATAAAGACGACCGCGAGCGAATCAAAAACCTGCACGAACAAACCGGTAACTTCTTCTTCGCGGCGGACGGGCTGGTCTTCTCCTACCCGCCCTATGCCGTCGCCCCCTTCGTCGCCGGGCAAGTCGAACTAACCCTGCCCTACGCCCAACTGCGCGGCATTATCAAGGACGCCTATCTGCCGCAGTAAGCTCCGGTACGAGGGTTTTAAGGATGTCAAACGCCGCGGGATGCGGCGTTTTTTGTGGGCGTCATGCAGCGGCGGATGACGGCACGGTTGCTGCGAGGATTGGGCAGGACGTAGGCGCTGTTTACAATTGGCCATAACATGATGATTTCATTCGCAGGTTTGGTTAAGGCCTGTTTACCATTCAGCCGTAAACACGCCCAATCCAATGCGATTGCGTGGCGACGATTTTGTGAGCTACACCATTGGTTTGTAGGGTGTGTGCCGCAGGCACGCACGCGTTTGCCGATGTCAAATTCCCGCGAGCGTGTCGGCTACGCCGCCACACACCCTACGCACGGAACCCGCCCGCTGCGGGCATCGCCCTGCGGAGGAGGGAGGTCTAAATTGTAAACAGCCCTTAGGAGCTGTTTACAATTCGGCGGATAAGCCCCTCTCTCGCTGCGCGAGCTGTTCCAGTCCCTTTGGGAGAGGGGGTGGGTGAGGGCTATAAACAACTGAAAAACTGTAATTTCAGCTCGTCAATAATATTGCTCACCCCCTCCCCAACCCCCCCGCTGCGGGCTTCGCCCTGCAGGGGAGGGAGCAGTTTGGTGGATGACCGCAGAGCAAAGCTCACAACGGGGCAGGGTTGAAATATAAACAGCCCTTAGCGGCCTCAAGACACTTTCAGCGTCTCAATCAGCGCGCGCAGCGCCGCCGAAATCTGCCGTCTGCCGGGGTAGTAGAGGTAAAAACCGGGAAACGGCGGGCACCAGTCGGCCAGTACCCGTTGCAAGCGCCCGTCGGCGAGCGCGGATGCGGCGTAGGCGTCGGCGGTGTAGGCGAGGCCGATGCCATCGGTGGCGGCGTTGAGCATCAGTTCGGCGTCATCGAGGATGAGGTTGCCGCGCACGGCGATGTTCAGCGTTTCGCCGTCTTTGGCGAATGCCCAGCGGTGCAGTTCGCCGCTGCTGATTTTGCGGTAGCCGATGCAGTTGTGCGCACGCAGGTCGTGCGGCGTTTGCGGTGGCGGGTGGTGCGCGAAGTAGGCAGGCGCGCCGACCACGGCGCGGCTCATGTCGGGCGTGATGCGCACCGCCACCATGCCCGGCGCGACGCTTTCGCCAAGGCGCACGCCCGCGTCGAAACCTTCTTTGACGATGTCAATGAAGCCGTTGTCGGCGGCGAGTTCCAGCACGATGTCCGGGTAGTGTTCGCTGAAGCGGCGGAACAGCGGCAGGATGTGGCAGGCAGCGACGCTGCGCGGCACGCTGATGCGCAGCCGCCCCATCGGGTGGGCGCGAAATCCGTTCACCGTTTCCAGCGCCGCGTCGATTTCTTCCAGCGCCGGGGCGAGGGTGGCGTAGAGTTGCTGCCCCGCTTCGGTCAGCGCGACGCTGCGGGTGGTGCGGTTCAAGAGGCGCACGCCGAGGCGCGCTTCCAGCGTGCGCAGGCTGTGCGAGAGGGTGGTCGGTTTCAGGTTCAGTTGCGCGGCGGCGCGGCGGAAACTGCCTTCGCGGGCGATGGCGGCAAAGGCGGCGAGTTCGCCCAGTTCGGAGGTTCGCATGATGATTCCGGGGAAAAGCGCGGATTGTACCGTTTCATGCAGCAATTCATGCGATAAAAGGCGGCTTATCTCGCACAATCGCGGTGTCTATCATGCGCCTCCCTTTCAACCACGGAGAATCCATGAAACGCCAATCCCTTGTTGCCCTCGCCCTCGCGGCGCTTGTCGTCCCCGCACTTGCCGCCGACATCGCCCTGCCGGAACACGCCCATCCCGAAGGCGTCGTCTTCGATGACGACGGCAATCTCTACGTCACCAGCATGGGACGCGGCGCGGTCGATCGCGTCCGCCCCGGCGCGGATACCGCCGAACCCTTCACCGCCCCCGGCAGCGGCGGACTGATGGGCGCGCAAGGCGGCCGCATTGACGCAAAACGTGGCCTGCTCTACGTCTGCTCCAGCCACAACGGCGCCAACCCGCACGCCAAAAAAGGCGCCTCCGCCCTCAAGGCCTTTGCGCTCAAAGACGGCAGCCTGCAAGGCAGTTGGGACTTGCCCGGCGGCGCAAAGGCCTATTGCAACGACATGGTTGTCCTGCCTTCCGGCGCGGTGCTGGTGACAGACAGCCTCAACCCGGAAATCCTCGTGCTGCGACCGGGCAGCGACAAGCTGGACGTTTGGCTGAAAAGCGACAAATTCGCGGGCGAAAGCTACGCGCTGAACAACCTTGCGCTTGAAGCCGATGCGCGCACGCTCTACGTCGGCAAACTGGACAGCGGCGAGCTGCTGCGCCTGCGCCTCACCGCCGACGAACAACCGGCGGGCGAGCCTGAAATCATCCGCCTGCCGCGCCGCATTGACGACCCGGACGGCATCGCCCTGCTCGCGCCCGGCAAAATGCTCATCTGCGAAGCGAGTGTTGTCGCCAACCGGGGCAAAATCAGCTTGCTCGAAATTGACGGCGACCGTGCCCGCCTGACGCCGGTCATCGAAAATGCCGATCTCGCCGTGCCGACCGGTGTCGCCGTGCATGACGGCAAAATTTACGTCGCCGAAAGCCAGGTGGCGGCGTTGTTCATCCCCGAACGCGCGAAAGACGGCCTCAAACCCTTCCGCGTGCGCCGCTTTGAGCTGCCTGCGACGGTTGCAGCACTGGCGGGGCAATAGAGCCTTTGCCATAAAAAACGCCGCGGGATGCGGCGTTTTTTGTGTGCCTTATTCGGCAGATGGTGGCGGTGCGGTGCGGTGGATGCGTAGTGCGTTGGCGATGACCAGCAGTGAGCTGGCGCTCATGCCCAATGCTGCAATCCACGGGGTGAGGTGGCCGCTGATGGCGAGCGGCAGGATGGTGAGGTTATAGACGGTCGCCCAGGCAAGGTTTTGCCGGGTGATGCGGCGGCTGCGCGTGGCGAGGTCGAGCAGGTAGGGCAGTGCTTCCGGGCCGTTTCTCAGGAGGACGATGTCGGCGTGGGTCTGCGAGAGCGGGTTGGCGCGGCCAACGGCGACGGAGACGCTGGCACGGGCAAGCACCGGCGCGTCGTTGATGCCGTCTCCGACCATCGCGACCCTGTGACCCTTCCGCTGGAGGTCGTGGACGAGTCGGTCCTTCTGGTCGGGAAGGACGCCCGCGATGACCTCGTCCACGCCCACCTGGTTGGCGACGGCGCGTGCGGTCCTCTCCTGGTCGCCCGTGAGCATCACGGTGCGTATGCCCAGCTGGCGCAGGCGGGCGATGGCATCTTGCGACGTCGGCTTCACGGTGTCGGCTACTGCGACCATGCCGAGGGCCCTGCCATCTCTCGCAAAGAAGAGCGCCGTCTTGGCCTGGGTGGCTACGGCGTCGGCATGGGCGTCAAGCGCGCCGAGCGAGATGCCCTCGGCCTCCATGAGGCGGGCGTTTCCCGCGAGGGCAAGGCGGCCATCGACCGTTGCCCTGAGGCCACCCCCGGCAATCTGCTCGAAGTCCGTGATCGCGACGCCGTCGTCGGCGCCGGGGTACCTCTCGTCTACGTGGGCGCAGATGGCCTCGGCGAGCGGATGCTCACTTCTGTGCTCGAGCGCGGCGGCCACACGAAAGAGCTCGCTTTCTTCCACCTCGCTTCCGGGTACGACGTCGGTCACGCGGGGCCTGCCCTCGGTGATGGTGCCCGTCTTGTCCAGGACGACGGTGTCCAGCTTGCAGGCGGTCTCGAGCGCCTCGGCACTCTTGATGAGAATGCCAAACTTGGCTCCGCGCTCGGTGCCTACCATAATGGCGGTCGGCGTGGCGAGCCCCAGGGCGCAGGGGCAGGAGATCACGAGTACGACGACGGCGTGGTTGAAGGCCACAGAGAAGTTGCCCGGTGCGAAGAGCGCAATCCACGCGATGAAGGTCACGGCCGCGATGCCGATGACGGCGGGGACGAAGACACCCGCGATCCTGTCGGCCATACGCTCGATGGGGGCCTTCGAGCTGGTGGCCTCGTCCACGAGGCGGATGATGTTGGCGAGCGTGGTGTCGTCACCCACGGCCGTGGCTCTCATGGCTATCCAACCACGTTGGGACACGGTGGCGCCTGTGACCGCGTCGCCCACGCCCTTCTCCACGGGGATGGGCTCGCCGGTGATGGCCGACTCGTCTATGGAGGCAGAGCCCTCCACCACCCTGCCATCCACGGGCACGGACTCTCCCGCACGCACGATCACGCGCTCTCCCACCCGGACGTCCTCGGTGGGAACTTGGATCTCCTGCCCCTCGCGGACCACGGTCGCGGTCTTGGGGGCAAGATCCATGAGGGCGCTGATGGCGCTTGTCGTCTTGCCCTTGGCGCGTGCCTCAAAGTACTTGCCCAGCGTGATGAGCACGAGGATGGTGCCAGCCGAGTCAAAGTAGAGGTTGTGCATCATGGCGTGGTGCGCCGCCTGCAGGTCTGCCACGCCAAGGGAGAGGGCCATCTGGTAGATGCCCACGAGGCTGTAGGCGTACGATGCCGTCGAGCCTATGGCGATGAGCGAGTCCATATTAGGCGCCAGGTTGACAAGGGACGTGAAGCCCCTGACAAAGTACTCCCGGTTGACAAAGAGCACGCAGGTCGCGAGCAAAAGCTGCGTCACGGCCGAGGCCATCATGCCCTCCATGCCAGCTAGGCCGGGCAGCTCCGGCCACAAGAGCATGGGTCCCATGGCAAGGTAGAAGAGGGGCACGCCAAAGACGATGGACCATACGAGCTGGTCCCGCTTGGCCTTGATGGCCCTCTGGGCACTATCCCTTGGGTTCACGAGGGCGGTCGTGGCCCGGCCAGCTTTGGCCGTAGATGTCGCGGTCGAGCGCGGCTCTGCCCCATAGCCGGCCCTGTCGATGGCCTTGACCACGGCGGCTATGGTCGCGGGGTCACCATCGTAGGTAAGCTCCATCGAGTTCTTGAGCAGGTTGACGCTGGCGTTCGTGACGCCTTTGGTCTCGCTCGCGACCTTCTGGACCCGCGACTGGCAGGCGGCACAGGTCATGCCGGTGATGTCGAAGGTCTCCCTTGCGGGCGTCTCGCTTGGCATGCTTGGGTCACTCCCTTCGTGTGGGCTGGAACCAGGCGACGTAGCCGCGTGATGGCGCTGCGTCCCGCTCATGGCGCCTGCACCTCGTTAGGCGCCAAACTTCTTGAGGAGGTCCATGACCTCGTCGACGACCTCTATGTTGCCCTCCTGTATCTGCTCGACCACGCAAGTCTCGAGATGCTCCTTGAGCAGTAAGCGCGAGATTGCCTGGACGGCGCTTTCGGCGGCGGCGAGCTGGGTGAGGACGTCTTTGCAGTAGCGGTCTTGCTCGACCATACCCTTGATGCCGTTGAGCTGGCCGATGACGCGGTTCAGGCGGCGTGTGACGTCACGTTTGAGCTGGTTCGGACGCGGGGTGTGCTTCGTGCGAGGACCCGTGCGATCAGGGTGGGACCCAGCTGCCGTGCCCATCGTGTCCTCCCCGCCTGTCCTCACGTCGCCATTCTCCTATCCTTAGCGCCTCACCGCGCCTCACCAAAACCCGCTGCGCACTATATACCCATAAGGGGTATCCGTCAAGCACGGGAGCGCGGGAAGGTCGCGATCGCCCGGCCCTCTCGGGCAGCTGCAGAACACGTCGCGACGACCTTTAGCGCTTCTTTAGGAATTCTGTCCAGACTTGGGGGTGAGGCAAGAAGACGAGAAGAAGGGAGCGGCATATGGCGCGATGCGTCCTTGAGACACGCGGGCTCTCCAAGCGCTTTGGTCGTGGTGGGAGTGCGCAGACGGCGGTGGACCACGTGTCCCTGCATGTCGAGGAGGGAAAGGTCTACGGGCTGCTCGGCCCCAATGGGGCGGGTAAGTCGACCACGCTCAAGATGGTCACGGGCGTGCTGCATCCCAGCGAGGGGCAGATGCTCTTTGAGGGGCGCCCCTGGCGGCGCGATGACCTCTACCGTATCGGCTCGCTCGTCGAGCAGCCGCCCCTCTACCAAAACCTCACCGCCCGCGAGAACCTGCGCGTGCGTACCACGCTGTTGGGGCTTCCGGAGGAACGCATCGATGAGGTTTTGGGGGCGGTGGGACTTACGGACACGGGGACCAAGCGCGCCGGAAGGTTCTCGATGGGCATGAGGCAGTGCCTGGGCATAGCGCTTGCGCTGTTGGTGCACCCACGCCTGCTGATTCTGGACGAACCGACCAACGGGCTCGACCCCATTGGCATCGAGGACCTGCGCGGACTTATACGGAGTTTTCCCAAACAGGGCATCACGGTGCTGCTGTCGAGCCACATCCTTGGCGAGGTGCAGCACACGGCTGATGCCGTGGGCATCATCGTCAAAGGCAGGCTCGCCTACGAGGATGCGCTGCACAAGGGGGAGGACCTGGAGGCGCTCTTCATGAACGTGTGCAGGAAGGAGGGAAGACGATGAGAGGACAATGCATAGCAGGGGGCGCTGCCATGGCAAGGTCCGGTAGCGAGGACACGCTCGCGCAGGGTTCCTTCGTACGCGTCCTGCGTGCGGAGGCCCTGAAGTCGAGGCATGGGGCTCCGGTGCGCCTGGCCATCGTCTTGGCTCTGCCCTTCCCGCTTTTGGCAGCCTTCGTCGCCCTGAGCGTGCCGCAGTTCGGCTTGTCGTACTCACCGTGGAACTACTGGTATGCGCTGCTGATGCCAGTTTCGATAACGCTCATTGCCGCGACGGTGGCAAACGCAGATGCGCGCCTGGGCAACCACACCCTGCTTTCGAGCGGCGTGCCGCTGCACTTGGCGTGGGGTGCGAAGGTCGCCTGGTGTCTGGCGCTCTTGTTGCTGTCAAACCTTGTCGTCTTTGCCGTGTACGCCGTGATGTCGCTCGTGGTGCCGCAGGGCGCGGCGAGCATGTCGGCGATGCTGGCCGTAGCGCTCGCGCTGACCGTCATGGGCTCGTGGATGATACCAGCGACGCACTTTCTCACCATGCGCGTCGGGATGCTCGCGGGCGTCTTCGTCCCGCTGGCGGTGCAGCTGGCCTTGAGCTTAGGGTGGTCGGTCGTGCCGTTCTGGCCTGCTTGTCCACCTGCGGCCACCATCGTGCTGCCCACGGCCTTTCTGCCGGTCCTGCCGAGCGGTGAGCCTGCCAGCCCCGGCATGGCCCTCGTTGAGTCGATATCCCAGGGGCCAGACGTTGCGCTGGCGCTCATCGTCGCCGCCGTGCTCACGGCTGCGCTCACCGCTGCTGGTGCGGTGTGGCTCGACCGGTCGGAGGAGCTGCGATGATGGCGCGGAAAGAGGAGGAGCGTTGTCGGGTAGGGGGCGGCTGTGCCGTCGGCGAGCCAAGAATGACGCTGCCGCACGCCTTGCGTGCCGAGGCGCTGCGCCTGCACCACTCGCCGCTCGTGCCGCTGCACTTGGCGTGCGCCCTGGCGGCAGGGATGGCGTGCGGGGCGTACTTCGCCTATGCTCCCTGGGACGCGTCGATGGGAGCCGATGCCTTCGTGCAGTTCTTGGGTGCGATGATGCCGCTCATGGTGGGCATCGTCTGCGGCCTGGACGCGGATGGTGAGGTGGAGGCCACGGGCCTCTCGGGCCTGCTCTCCGTCCCGTCAAGATACCGGGCGCTTGCCGCGAGGCTCTTTGCGCTTTGGCTGATGGGGGCAGCGGCCCTTGCCCTTGCCATGGTCGTGTTCGTCGTCCCCTTCGTGTTGGCTGGGCGTCAGGCGCTGGGGCCGGATGCGCGGGCGCTTGCCGCACTTGGGCTCTCGCTTGGCAGTGCCCCCATCTACCTCATCCTCTATGCCATTGCGTTGCGCTGGGGTCGCAATGCGGCCATATCCGTAGGCGCGGCGGGACTCATGCTCGCGTTCTTCTCGCTGGGCGGACTTGCGCACGGCCTCATGACCGGTGAGCTCACCGCCGCCGGTGCCAATGCGTTCTCGTACCTGCCGACCAGCTGGGCGGCGCGTTTGGGGTCCCTGCCCGTCGAGCTCTCCATCGCCGCAGGCCCTGCGGGTTCCGCAGCTGCCGCAACCCGCGTCGCCTCTGCGATAGGTTCGGCCGTGGGCCTGTGTGTGAGCGTGACCTTCCTGCTTTTGGGAGCGATGGCGGCATGGATCTCTCGCTTCGAACCCGCGCGGCGCGGGGAATGAGGAGGTGTCTGACATGATGGAAGGAACACAAAGACGCAGGCGCGTGCTCCTTACGCTGGCTGTCGCGACCATGCTCGTCGTCTCGTCCCTACAGGGTTGTACTGGCTGTGCCGGTGCGGGGACGGTGGCAAAGAGCGTGTTCGACAGCCTCTTGCCGATACCGTCACAGACGGTCTGGGCGCGCTGTCCGACCCCGGGTTCTCACTCGGACTCGTATCGCGATGCGTCAGGTTCGTGCACGAACTACGTGTACGACGTGGAGGCAGCCACCGGCGACGGTACGCGTGTCACAGTAAGCATCATCCTCTTCGGTCGGGAGGCATCCGGGAAGGGGTGGCTCAAGATCGACGCCAAGGGTAGCTCGGGCAGGCATTACGACAGCGTCGACGCATCGGAGGTCCCGCAAGCCGCGCGCGACGCCCTGGGTGGCGGATGATGTCTCAAGGGCATAGCGCCCGCGTGCGTCTGGCACCCGCCCGTGCGCCTGATATATTCATGGGTAAGTCGACGACACCGGGCTGGTGGCGCTGGGTCGGCGACGATGGTACGGGTCCTGGAAGGGTCCTGCGGAAAGCACGCGAGGAGGCGAAGGCACATGGCACGGATTCTCGCCATCGACGACGACGAGGCGATCACCGACCTGCTCTCTCGCGCGCTGGTGCGCGACGGACACGTCGTCGAGGTCGTAAACGATCCTGCGCCTGTGCTCGGACTCGATCTTTCGCGCTACGATCTCGTCCTGTGCGACGTGATGATGCCCCAGATGGACGGCTTCGAGCTGGTGGGACGCATCCGGTGCCTTGTGGACGCCCCCATCCTCTTCCTCACCGCCAAGGTGGCCGAGGAGGACGCCGTGCACGGGCTGGGACTTGGTGCCGATGACTACATCCGCAAGCCGTTCGGCATCGCCGAGCTGCGCGCGAAGGTAGCCGCGCATCTGCGCCGAGAGGGG
>ERZ772924.1421-NODE-1421-length-11390-cov-19.064932_pt1 | contig 11390 bp, 10 predicted proteins | sample MGYA00512116_ERZ772924 | MGnify/ENA primary metagenome ERZ772924 (study PRJEB29015, sample SAMEA2737920) | human oral metagenome | biome: human oral; feature: human-associated habitat; material: dental | place: China | collected 2134 ...
AGTGAAGGGCGCCCCCGCCACCTGTACTGGATGGCGGGGGCGCCGCCGCCTCGGGGTCAGCCTTTCCGCCGTCGGGCGAGGTCGTCTGCCGGACGCATCTCGTGCAAACGGGGTGTGCTGGCGCTGGCGACATCGAGCGTGAGGGTGTACTGGAACCAGAAGAGGCTCCGGACGAACTTGGTGCCCAGCATCGCGATGCAGCTCAGGGCTGTCGGTACCGCGATGGAGGGGGCGAGCATCGCCAGCAGGGGTGCGACGGTGGCGGTGAAGCACCATCCGAGGATGCTGCGCCAGTTGCGGGCGAGTTCTCGGTGGAACCGCCGTCGGGCGATCACCATGAAGTCGACGGTGGATCCGTACACCATGGTGGCGGCGAAGGACCCCGATGCGAGAACGAGGGCGCCCACGGTGGAGGTGCCCATGAGGAGGTCGTGAGGGCTGTCCACCGTGAACCCGGCCCTCTGGGCCCAGCGGCTCGCAAGGGGCGCGAGGACGAGCATGATGAGGTCGGTTCCGGGATGTGAGATCACGAAGTCCTTGATTCGTCTGCGGTCGGCCATGCCGGTTCACCCCTCCAACATCCGGTAGATACGATCCTCCCACATGCCACTGACACGTTTGACGATGCTGAGGAGCTCGTTGAAGAGCCTGGCCTCGGAGGCTGCGACTTCGTCCGTGATCTCCTCCTGGACCGAGAGCTTCTGCTCGACCAGGTCGAGGACCTGGGTGGTGCCGTTGTCGAGGAGGGCAGTGACCTGAGTCCCATTATCCTTGCTGGACAGCAGGCGCGGAAGGTCTACGCGGAGGGCTTCTCGAAGACGTTCGCGCGGTCCCATGGTCGCGGCTCGTCTGGCGTGGAGGGTCAGCGTCAGCTCTAGGCGCAGGAGCCTACGAGATCATCCTCAAATGACCTACAGAGCACGAGAAGGGGCCCGCACCACACGGTGCGGGCCCCGCTCTGCCGTTGCGCGCTCGCGGCCGCTCAGGCGTCAGCTGCTGGGCAGGTCCTTCCCGGTGCCGTCAGTGACTGAGCACTGCCTGTTGGGAGCCAACCGGTCGGCGGCACCGGTGCCGACCATACTCCCAAATCACATCGATGAGACACATCATCTTGTGTCTTAATTGTATCTCAACCACAACATCTTGCGATAGAGGCGAGGACTTTCGTCCCTATAGGCGACGCCTTCCCGCGCGATCTCGCGGATGCCGTCGAAGCTGGAACGCGAGCCGGCAGGACCGCCCGGAGAGCACATATGAGGTCCAGATCACTCCTGCCCGGCGTGTTGGGACTACGCCATTCACGACGGCACATCAGATCCTCGCCGCCTTTACGATGGTTTCCATGGACGCCACCGCGAGCCGCCACGTGAACGGAGAGCTCTACTACGAGCACCGGGGCGAAGCGCGCGGCCTCAAGGCTCGCCAGTACGTCTACGGGATCGGCTCCTACCACTACAACTGGCACCCGGCCCTGGAAATCCTCGTCGTCGTCACCGGCGGGATGGAGGTGTGCGCGGACGGCCGGGTGGAGCGCTGCGAGCCCGGCGACGTCATGGTCATCAACTCCAATGACGGGCACGCCACCCTTGCCACGCAGCCACACACAACCGTGCTACTGCTGCATATCGACGCCGGATACCTGGCCGGCTTCACGCAGGACGGCTCCGTCCCCCGTTTCAGCTGCCGCTCCGCCGGGAGCACTCGCGACCAGCCCGGCTTCGCGCGACTGCGTACGCTGCTGGCACGAATGATGCTCGCCAGCGACCGCCCCGGACCCGGAGGTAAGGCCGCCTGGGAGGCCGGGCTGCTGAGCGTTGTCGCCACCCTCTTCGACCACTTCCCACCAGAGCCCTCCCGGGAGCCGGCCACCGACCTGCCCACCGCCATCGAGAGCCACCAGGCCCTGCGCCGCGCGGTGGCCTACGTGGACCAAAGCTTCCGCGAGCGCATCACGCTCGAACTGCTCGCCCAGCACTCGGGCTTCAGCCCGGGCTACCTCTCCCAGCTCTTCCCTCAGCACGTGGGCATGACCTTCTCCGAGTACCTCACGCGCGTACGGCTGCGCCAGGCCACGCGCGAGCTGGGCGAGACCGACCACCTCATCGCCGAGGTCGCCCTCCACAACGGATTTCCAGACGTCAAGGCCTTCAACACGGCGTTCCGACGTACCTTCGGACGCACGCCGTCGACTTACCGACGGCTGCTCACCGAGGACACGCGCGAGGCTGACTCGGTCTTCCACCGGAGCTACATCTCGCGCACGAACGCCGAGGTCACGCAAATCCTGCGCCACTGGGTGAGCCTGCCCTCAGTGGCCGACGATGCGAACGAGGGACCCTGCGAGACTGCGTCGCGCCTGGCCCGACTGTCCCCCATGGACGAGGCCCTTGAACTGGCCCGCACCCTGTCGGCGCACCTGGAGGAGCTCGCCGGCCAGACCCGGTAGCAGCGGTCACCTTCCGAGCACCAGCGGCGCGGTTCCCAGCCGGGTGAATCTGTAGGTCGACGACGCACGCCCAGCTTCCCGACGGCTCCCCCGGCACGCACGCCACGCACCATGACGCGCGCCGCGCCGCGAAACGGGATGGGCGAATCCTCAGGTCTTGCCGGCCGCCGGAAACGTCGTCGAACCCGGGCAACCAGCCGGAGTGGGACCTGCGGCCCGGCCGCCCTCCTGATGGAACGGAAAGATTCTGACGCGCCGTCACGGGACAGTGGTGCTTGGGGACGGATCGGTCCGATACCGAAGGAGGAACCATCGTGACCACCACGACCACCACCGCAGACAGCCTCAGCACGATCGCAACCGTGGACGCCCGCAGCCGGCTGTCCCGGCTCACCGACGTCGTCGCCCGTTTCACCTCACTGGTCAGCAGACGTCTGCCTGACGACGTCACCTCCCGCCTCAAGGCGCTGGCCGAGGCAGAGACCACCCCGATGGCGACGATGATCTACCAGACCATGCGGCGCAACCAGGAGCTGGCCGAGAAACTCAAGCGGCCCTCGTGCCAGGACACCGGGCTGGTCCAGATCTTCGCCACCGTCGGCAGCCACTTCCCCTACACCGACGGACTGTCCGAGGCGCTCAAGGCCTCCATCGCCGAGGCCACGAGGATCGCGCCGCTGCGGCACAACACCGTGGAGACCTTCGACGAGTTCAACACCGGAACCAACGTCGGCTCGAAGTCACCGTGGATCTACTGGGACGTCGCCGAGGGCCGAGATGACCTCACGCTGCACGTCTACCTGGCCGGCGGCGGCTGCTCCCTGCCCGGCCAGGGCAAGACCCTCATGCCGGGCGAGGGCTACGAGGCGGCTATGCGGTTCGTCCTGGACGTCATGACCTCCTACGGCCTCAACGCCTGCCCGCCGCTGCTCGTGGGCGTGGGCATCGGCTCATCGATCGACGCAGCCAGCTACATGTCCAAGCTGGCGCTCATGCGTCCGGTCGGTTCCCACGCCTCCAACCCGAAGGTGGCCCAGCTCGAGGACGATCTCCAGGAGGCCATCGACTCCATCGGGCTCGGTCCCCAGGGCCTGGGTGGGAGCGGCTCGACGATGGGCGTCAACATCGAGAACTCGGCGCGCCATCCCTCGGTGCTCTCCGTCGCGGTCAACACCGGCTGCTGGTCGCACCGGCGCGGCACCATCCATTTCGACAAGGACCTGAGCTACGAGCTCATCACGCACAAGGGAGTCGAGCTGTGAGCACCACGAACGAGACCCTCCCCGAGACCACCGTCAGAGCCGGCCGCCACATCACGCTGACGACGCCGATCAAGCGCGAGGATCTTGAGGGCATCAGGGTCGGCGACGTCATCTTCCTGGACGGGCACATCGTCACCTGCCGCGACGTCGCGCACCGACGGCTCATCGAGCTCGGTCGCGAGCTGCCCGTCGACATCCGCGAGGGGGCCATCCTCCACGCCGGCCCGATCATCCGGGTCATCGACGAGGAGGCCGGCCGGTTCGAGGTCGTCTCGGTGGGGCCGACCACCTCAATGCGCATGGAGAAGTTCGAGGAGGAGTTCATCCGGCGGACCGGGGTGCGCCTCATCGTCGGCAAGGGCGGCATGGGGCCGGGAACCGAGGCCGGCTGCCGGACCTACGGCGCCCTGCACTGCGTCTTCCCCGCCGGTAATGCCGTCATCGCGGCCACCGAGGTCGAGGAGGTGGAGGGCGGCTACTGGCGCGAGCTGGGTATGCCCGAGACCCTGTGGATCTTCCGGGTCAAGCAGTTCGGACCGCTCATCGTCTCGATCGACGCCGAGGGCAACAACCTCTTCGAGCAGCAGAAGGTCGTCTACAACGAGCGCAAGGAGCGGGCGCTGGCCGCTCTGGAGCAGAAGGTCCGGTACATCAAATGAGCAGCGCGGACGCCGGTACCGTCGCGCCGGACAGAAGCGACGGAGGAGGGGGCGGCCGCAGCCCCGGCAACAGCGGGGAGAGGACAACCGAGGCGGCGTCGGGGCCGACGCCCACCCTCGACGCCCGCAAGCCCGCGGGCGAAGGCAGCCCGGAGGCGGGAGGGCCATCGACGTCGTCGGCCGACAAACGCCCGGGACTGGGGCGGGAAACCCGACCGCTGGCGTTGGCCGTGTGCCTCGTCGTCGGCCTGATCACCTGGTTCATCCCGACGCCTTCGGGGCTGGAGCCCGCCGCCTGGCACCTCTTCGCGATCTTCCTGGCGACGATCGTCGGCATCATCGGCAAGGCGGCGCCGATGGGCGCGCTGTCCGTCATAGCGATGGCGCTGTGCGCGGCCACCGGGGTCGTCGCGCCCGACGGCGACGCCGGGGACAGGATCTCGCAGGCCCTGTCGGGGTTCTCGAACTCAACGATCTGGTTGATCGTCTCAGCCTTCTTCGCGGCGCGAGCCGTCATCGCCTCTGGGCTCGGTGAGCGGCTGGCCTATCTGTTCGTCAAGGTCTTCGGCCGGTCGACCATCGGGCTCGCCTACGGGTTGGGGCTCGCCGATCTGCTCACCTCCCCGGCGATCCCGTCCAACACCGCGCGCTCGGGCTACGTGTACCCGGTCATGATGAGCGTGGCCAGGGCGTTCGGGTCCGAGCCGGGCAGGCCGGAGACCCACCGGCGCCTCGGGTCCTACCTGGCGCTGACGACCTACAACCTCAACCTGGCGGTCTCGGTCATCTTCTTCACCGGAGCCGCACCGAACGCCATGGCCTCTCGGCTGGCGGCCGTGGCCGGGGTCCAGGTCAGCTGGCCGGGATGGCTCATGGCCTCGGTGGTTCCGGGGCTGATCGGGGTCATCGCCGTCCCGCTGGTCATCTACCGGCTCAACCGGCCGGAGATTCGGCGCACGCCCGACGCCTCCGCGATGGCCTCACGCGAGCTGCGGCGGCTCGGGCCGGTGACGGCTCACGAGTGGACGACGCTCGCGGTCTTCGTGTGCATGATCGTCCTGTGGGTCATTGGCGACTCGTTTATGAGCGCGACCACGGTGGCACTGCTCGGGCTGGGGGCGCTGCTGCTGACAGGGGCGCTCACGTGGGAGCAGATGAAGGCGGAGAAGTCGGCCTGGGACACACTCACCTGGTTCGCGGCCCTCGTCATGATGGGCACCGCGCTCAACGACCTCGGTTTCATCGGTTGGCTGGGCGAGCACGTAGGCGGCATGATGGGCGGGTTGGGGACGATCACCGCCTTCGCTGCTCTGACGGGTGTGTACGCGCTGACCCACTACCTGTTCGCCTCAGGGACGGCACACACGGCGTCAATGTTCTCGGTGTTCCTCGGGGTGGGGCTGGCGCTGGGGCTGCCCGGCGTTCCGCTGACCGTGCTGCTGGGCGCGATCCCGACCCTCATGGGGTGCCTTACCCACTACGGCAACGGGCCGGCGCCGCTGTACTTCGGGTCCGGATACGTCGAACTCGGGGCGTGGTGGAGGACGGGGCTCGTCTTGGGCGTCGTGCACATGGCCATCTGGCTCGTGGCCGGGCCGATTTGGTGGAACGTCATCGGGGTCTGGTGAGCCGGGCCGCCGAGGGGCGACCACGGTCGATCTCGGCGACATCATTTTCTGCCAACGAAATCCAGGTAGAGGCTGTGCCCAGTGCTGTCGTTCGCAACCTGCCCGAAACAACACACCAGGACCTCAAGGCCTGTGCCCAGCTGCACGGCCGCAGCACGGAGGCAGAAATACGCCGCATCCTTGGCAATGCAGCGGCTCAGGACCACAAGCCACGACTGGGCTCCTTACTCACGTCAATCAGGGACGAGATCGTCGGCGTGGACCTCGACCCAGCACGAGACCGCTCCCCGGACAACCCGATTGACCTGTCATGACTATCGATACTGATGTCATCTGACCTACTGAGGATTCACTCCAACATCATCACCCTGGACGCCCCGTCACTCTCGCTGAGGAGCCGTCACCAGAGCAGCCGATGACCTCCTTGAGGGGCTCTGTGTCCAGATCTGCCACAAAGGTCCGGATTTTGTCGGGGTGTACGAGGAGAATCGTTGGTATTCCGGGCTTTTTTCCGCAGTCGATACCGCCTTGCGGTTCCTTTGTGGCAGATTTGGACAACCTTCCGCCCGGGTGAGTCCTAGGATCCCCGCGCGCCCCATCGGCAGGGCGTGCCTGCGTCTGATGGTCGACGGCGAGATGGTCGAGGTGAGCCCGGACGTGGCGGATGTCCTCGTTCGCGTCGCACGGGCGATGCAGCAGGGGCTGGCCGTGACGGTCGCGCCGCAGAGCACTCGGCTGACGACGCAGGAGGCGGCCGACATGCTCGGCATCTCGCGGTCGACGCTGGTGAGGATGCTGGATGCCGGCGAGATCCCCTTCGAGAAGATTCGTCGGCACCGGCGACTCCATCTCGCCGATGTGCTCCAGTTCCGGAAACGTCAGCGGCGCACAGCGAGCGAGGCGCTGTCGGACATGGTCGCGGATGCCCAGGCGATGGGCGCCTACGACGACGAGCCCACTCGGGTGCGCGAGATACTCGCCGGCGTGCGTTCGGAAGGATGACGGACGGACGATTCTCCACCTGCACGAGGATCGTGGCCGAGACCGTGATGAGTCTTGCGGCTACGTGACGCGGCTCCGCAGGCAGATGAATGGTGCTCTCCCCGATGCGCGAGTGCGCGGGTGGGAGAGCGCTCTGCCATGCGTCCCGAATATTCGGGACGCGAACGACCGGCATGTCGTTGCAGCGGCGCTTGTCGGTCGGGCGGACGTCATCGTGACCTTCAATCTCAAAGATTTCGTTACTGCTCGACTCCCGGGCGACTTATTTTCCCAGTCTCCGGATGAGTTCCTCCTGGACCTTCTAGATCTATATCCTATGCCAGTCCGCGATGCGCTTGAGGAGGTGGCATCGAGAACGGACCGTAAGGGGCTTCGGTGGGCGCTGGAGGATCTTCTTGTGCGCCTCGAGCGCGAGGGATGCTGTAGGTTCGTCTCGGCAGCGCACCAGAGCATGGGGGCACCGAGTTGGAGGAAGAACCGCGAACTTGATCTTCTAAAGAATCTTATCATCTCGCTCGGCGGCTCGAGGAATGGATCTCGACGTGAGGTGATCGGCCAGTGATTGGATCGGGTTGATGGTCAGGTGTCATCTCGCAGGTCTAGGCTGGCGCTGAAGTGTTCCTGTGTCATTGAGGTCGTCCACAGCCTGCGTTCGGTCTTGATTCTGCCGCGGGTGCTGGGTTCATTCGGGTGGTACCACTTGGCCGCTTCGATCTTAGCGTGTCCTGTTCTGGCGGCATGGTCAAAAGCGGGCGCCGGGTCGGTGTCGCGAGAAGCCGGGACGACGATGTCGTAAAATCAACGGCGAGCCAGATCCGCCAGGGTCGGGGCGCACGGAATATCGACTCCCTTCTTGCGCCGGTAGGCATCGGGATCGTCCTCGAGGATCGGGAGGTCCGCGGAAGACTTCGACTCCGGCGGTTTCGCCCCGGTGGGCGCCGTCATTCGCAGGGTTGCGTGCGCGGGCGAGCTGGCAGCTGAACCGGTGGGATCGATCAGTGCTTCCTCGGGCGGGCGTGCGGGTAGGAACAGTCCTGCGGCTGTAACGTGGATTCTGGTAGTCGATGACGACCGCCATCGTGAGAGCCGCGGGAAGCCTCCGGCGGGGAGAAGGAGGCCCCGCCAGTCTCGGAGGACGACGGGGAGTTATGTGAGAAGGGTGGGTGGCGGTGGGGCGTCGCGGTCGACGCTGGGAAGGATTCCTGACGGCTCCATGCGCCCGAGGCCGACGGAGGACCGCATTACCTCGCCGCTGGGCTTCGCACGGGGAGCGGCACCAGCCTTCACAATCTACGAGATCCGGCTCATGCGGTCAGGAATGCTGCGTCGCGGCGGGGTTCGGCCGGCTGACAAGGACAGTGGACGGCCCCGGCCGGCGCGGGTGTCCGACCACGCGGACGTTGAGGGGCGGAAGGATCCCGATCTGCTCAGCCTCCGCATGTCCGGCTGGCTCGGCGGCGTGCCGGGGCCTTCTCATCCGACGGCGGCCCTGGCTGCGTCGGCGGCGGTGACGGCCCGGACCTGAGCGGACCAGGCGCCGACGGCGGTGTCGAGGGTGCGTCTGCCGGGTAGCGCGGCGATGGCTTCGCGTCGGCCCTCCCGCCAGGTGCCGACGACGGTGAACCGCGTCGATCGATTCAGGCGGTGCAGCAGGGCGGACCCGTGCGGGTCCGCCGCCAGGTGATCGACGACGACGTCGAGGGCTCGCCTCCAGGTGTGCAACTCGATGCCGGTGTCCGCGTGCGACTGAAGGAGATCCGCGACGAGCAGCATGACGTCGTCCCGGTCGTTCTCCGCGCGGTGGGGGCGGCACCAGTCGTCCTCGAGGACGGCGGCCAGGTGAGCGGCCCGCTCGAGGATGTCGCGCTCGGTTTCGTCGGCGATGTCGTTGGGGTAGGGCATGAGTGCTCTCCGATCTCGGGTGCGGTGCGCTGTGCGGGGAGAGTCTGCGCGGCGCGCCGTAGCTTGCCTGAAGCTTTCCGTCCGCCTGCTACGCCGAGGTCTTGTCCTCGGCCTCCAGGAAGCGGCGGAAGTGCTCGCTGAGACGATCGCCATCCGGGCTCAGCCGCTTGCTCCTCGGCACGTGCGTGAGGGATTCGGCGTCGAAAGCCAGAAGGCCGGTGCGATGGAAATCCATCTCGAGCTTCCGCGCCCGCTCCGCCACATGGATGCGGTGGTTCGCATCGATGCCGATGAGGTTGCGATCGTAAGCCGTGTGATGGACCCTGCACAGTGCAAGGCCATTGCTGACTTCGGGTGCGCCCGACTCCTCCGCGTCCGGGATGATATGCGCGGCTTCGAGGAGTTGCGCGTGCGGGAGGTCGCAGACGGCGCAGGAGATTTCATATGCGCTGATGACGTGCTCGCGAAAATCGTGCTGGTGAACGCGCGCCCTGGTCCAACGAGATGCGTACCTTCGTTCGATCAGCGGAGGGTCGGCATTCTCGATGACGGCCGACCTCGCCTCTTCGATGGCTATGATGAATTCTGAACTCTCTCGGTCGATCCGTTCAATGAAGGTGGGGAAACGGACATAATAGTACAGCAGGGAGTCCGTCGGTTTGACGCCGACGAGCCAGGCGAGAGGGTAATTGCGGCGGGCGGCTTCGATCATCGCCTCGTTGGTCCACTGCTTGCCGGGGGAGTCGGCGAACTTGTAGCGAAGCAGCCCGTCATCGTCGATCCGGTCCGTGTACGGGGCCTCTTTGCCGGATTTCGGCGCCGCGGTTTTGAAAGTCAAGGGGGAAGCGAAGCCGGCGGGCTTCCAGATCCCCTGCGTCTGGTGAACGAGCGGGAGGCGGTGTCCGTGCCACATGAATCCGCGCATGAGCTCCTGATGCGTGAAGAGTTCGTGGCCGTCCGCCCGCTGCGCCTCGAACCACTGCATCGTGGCGAGGTGGGCGTCGAGTTCCTCGTCGGGGGTGAATAGCGGATGTTTCACTTCGGTCGCTGAGCCGTCCTGTTCGTTGGTATTTTAGACTGACAACTTTCCTTTGGGACTCTCGAAATTGCTTACCAGAACTTCGCGGTCCTTGTCTCGAGACTACACGGCTCGATCGGCAGTGGCGGCCGTTTCGAGGTTTCTCGTGTTCGGGAGTGTGGTGGGTGGGGGTGCGGCTGCTCGGGGCTCTTTCTCGTCGGGGCCGTCGGGGTACTGGTCGACGGTCCCGGGGCGTGAGCGCGCCGGGGGCCGTGCCGGGGATGCGTCGTCCTCCCGGAGGGGCTGTCCGTTGTCGTGCTCGTAGGGGATGTCGGCTCGCGCCGCATCATTCGCCGGTGGGGTTCGTCCCGGCGTTCGGGTGTCCAAGTCTGTTGCAAGGCCTGGATCCGGCTGGAACGCGCAAAACGGATTGTTGGTATTCCGGGCTTCTCTCTGCTGATACCGGTAGGCGGCTCCTTTGCAACAGGTTCGGACATGCCCCCCCCCGCACACTGAGCCCCGGACGTCTTGGGCGCTCGCCGCGTGCTGCTGCGGGTGCACGTACCGGCGCCCACATGGGTTCTACTCGCGTCCTGCAGACCCCGCAGTCCCGCACCGCCGGCCCGCGCCGTTGGCCTGTGAAGCCTGGCGTTGAAACTACCCCCGATGCGGTCTTGCGCCGGTCTGTGTCGCTGAAGCCCGCTGTTATGCAACCCTGTGCCGTGCGCGCTCACCGCTGCGCACCGCTGGCCTGTGGAGCCCGGAGTGCCCGGGAGCGCACACTGCTTCGTCATCGTGGGCCCACCGGCTCCATGCGGTCGTACCCCCACGCGCGCGGTCGTACCCCCACGCGCGCGGTCGTACGCAGCTCCGCGCGGTCGTACCTTAGAGCCCCTCCAAGGTACGACCTGGCGAGAGAGGGTACGACCGCGCGCATTCGGGTACGACCTCGTGGAATACGGTACGACCGCGCGGGGCTCCCGTGGGCTCGGGTGGAGCTGAGCCGGAGCTTCGTCTACTTCCACGGCGAGACTCCCGCGCGAGTCTCCCGCGGGCCCGGGCGCGAGTGCCGGTGCGGACGCCGCTTCGGCGGCGGCGTGATCGCAGACTCGACCATGTCCACCCGCGCCCGCCCCTACAGGCCCCTGCAGGCCGAGGAAGCGGGCATGCGGGGAGTGAGTTCAGTGGGGCCCGGCTACAGCCCCCTGCAGGCCGAGGAAGCGGGCGACCGTCTCATCGCCCGGGTCCGCCCACAGCGCCTCGGGCGCATCGAGACGCAGAAGGCGCCCGGCGTCCATGACGCCGACCCGGTCGGCCACCACCCGCGCCTCCCCGTGGTCGTGGGTGACGTACAGGGCGGTCGTCCCCTGTCCGGCCAGGATCTCCCGCAGGTCGACGGCGAGCTGCTCGCGCAGTGCCCTGTCGAGCGCGCTCAGGGGCTCGTCGAGCAGCAGCAGCCGCGGCCGGGGGGCC
>ERZ772924.1425-NODE-1425-length-11377-cov-19.588942_pt1 | contig 11377 bp, 7 predicted proteins | sample MGYA00512116_ERZ772924 | MGnify/ENA primary metagenome ERZ772924 (study PRJEB29015, sample SAMEA2737920) | human oral metagenome | biome: human oral; feature: human-associated habitat; material: dental | place: China | collected 2134 ...
GCACGAGGCCGCGGCCGTCCACGCCGCACGCGCGGCCGTCATCGCGGGCTTCACGGCGACGTCGGACCTTGAAGGCGGGCGCACATATGACCTCGGCGTCGCCGGGACATCCGCGCATTCCTTCACCCTCGTCCACGATTCGGAGAAGGAGGCGTTCGCCGCCCAGATCGCGACGATGGGCACGGGGACCACCTTGCTGGTGGACACCTACGACATCGCCGAGGGCGTGAACAACGCCGTCGCCGCCGCACGCGAGGCCGGCGGCGAGCTGGGCGCGGTCCGGCTCGATTCGGGCGACCTCGTCGCCCAGGCGTTCACCGTGCGCAAGCAGCTTGACGGCCTCGGCGCGACATCGACGAAGATCACCGTCACGAGCGACCTCGACGAATACTCCATCGCAGCCCTCGGCGCCGCGCCGGTAGATTCTTACGGCGTCGGAACGAGGGTCGTGACCGGCTCGGGGCATCCGACGGCGGAGATGGTCTACAAGCTCGTCCAACGCGAGGGCGCCGACGGAAGAATGCACGAGGTGGCCAAAAGCTCGAAGAACAAGGCGAGCGTGGGAGGGCTCAAGGTCGCGGGCCGCGTCTGCGACCAGCGTGGCAGCGCCGCCCAGGAGCTCGTCGTCTCGGCCGGAAGCTGGCAGGAGGGCCTCGACTACCTCGAGCGGGCGGGCGCCCGCCCCCTTCAGGTCAAGCTCGTCGACGCCGGCGCGATTGACGAATCCCGGATCGGGAAGGCAGCCATCGCAGCGGCCGCCGCCCGCCACGAGGAATCCCGCGCCGAGCTGCCCTACGACGGATGGCGCCTCTCCAGCGGCGAACCCGCCGTCCCCACCAAAATGCTCGACATCTTCGAGGGCGACGACTGACACTTGCGGCTCATTGAATAAAGGCCGCGTTTCGTGTAACGTATAAACACAAACACCGGCCCCTCTCACGTATCACAGGCTTCGGCCGCCGATGCGCGATGGGTCGGTTTTCTTGCCCGCGCCCCGCGAAAAGACTGCTTCTCTCCGGATTTTACGCCGGATCTGAGAGCTCTACGTCCGCCCCACGAACCATCGGCGCACCTGACCGATTCGGGATTCGATCTGTTCGACGGAGGCCCGCGCGACCTCCGGCCCGCCGCAGATTCGGCGGAGCTCGGCGTGGACGAAGGCGTGCGGCTGGCCCGATTTCTGCGCCCAGGCCGAGACGAGCGAGGTCAGCTCCTTGCGCACCTCGCGCCGCCGCCGCGGATCGCTGACGGGTGCCGCTTTCTTCGGCCGAGCAGATTGCGCCGCCTGGCGCTTGCGCAGAAGAGTGGTGACCTGCTCGGGCTCCAAAAGCCCGGGAATACCAAGGAAATCGGCTTCCTCGTCGGATCCGGCCTCGGCGCCCAGCCCGAATTCGCCGCCGTCGAAGAGCGCCCTGTCGAACGACGCATCCGATTCCAGCGCCTCGAAGCCGGGGAACGCGAGCTGGTCGCTGGCCTGCTCTTCTGGATTGGCGCGCTCGAGAAGCTCGTCGTCCCAGCCGTCTTCTCGTTTCTTCTTCCCCAGGGCGTGGTCGCGTTCGACCTCCATCTCGGCCGCTAGGCCGAGAAGCTGCGGGACGGAGGGAAGGAACACCGTCGCGGTCTCCCCGCGTTTACGCGCGCGCACGAAGCGTCCGATCGCCTGGGCGAAGAACAGCGGGGTGGAGGCCGACGTCGCATATACTCCGACGGCGAGCCTGGGCACGTCCACGCCTTCGGAAACCATGCGCACGGCGATCATCCATCGCTCGTCTCCCGCAGAGAATTCGGCGATCCGGTCGGAGGCGCCGGCGTCGTCGGAAAGCACCACGGTTGGCCGCTGCCCGCTGATGCCCTCCAGCCTTTCCGCGTATGCGCGGGCGGCCTTCTGGTCGGTGGCGATGACGAGGCCCCCGGCGTCGGGAATCGATTTGCGCACGGCGGTCAGGCGTTCGTCGGCTGCGGCGAGGACCGCCTGGATCCAGTCGCCGGCGGGGTTGAGGGCGGTTCGCCAGGCCTGCCCGGTCATGTCTTTGGTCAGAGGCTCGCCGAGGGTCGCTTCGACGACGTCGCCCTGCTTCGTCTGCCACCGCATCTGCCCCGAGTAGCTGAGAAACATGACGGGCCGCACAACGCCGTCGCGCAGCGCCTCGGCGTACCCGTACGTGTAATCGGCGCGCGAGCGAAACACGCCGTCGCCGTCGTCGGCATACTCGACGAACGGGATCGGCGAATCGTCCGATCTGAAGGGCGTGCCTGTGAGCGAGAGCCGCCGCTCCGCGCCTTGGAAGGCCTCGCGTATGCCGTCGCCCCAAGAGAGGGCGTCGCCGCCGTGGTGGATTTCGTCAAGGATGACGAGGGTCGGCCGGGAAGCGGTGCGGCGCTTGTGAAGCCCTGGATTCGCCGCGACTTGCGCGTACGTGACGCACACTCCGTCGAAGAAGCTGCCTTCTTCGCCTTGCGCATTCGTGAAGTCGGGGTCGAGAGTGAGCCCCACGCGCGCGGCCGACTCCGACCACTGCGTTTTCAGATGCTCTGTGGGGCACACGACGGTGACCCGTCGGACAGCGCCCTTTGCCATGAGCTCTGTCGCGACGCGCAGGGCGAAGGTCGTCTTCCCCGCTCCGGGCGTCGCCACTGCGAGGAAATCCCGCGGCTGGCTTGCCATGTACGCATGGAGCGCCTCGGCCTGCCATGCCCGCAGGGACGACGCCGTGCCCCAGGCCGCGCGTTGCGGGAAGGAGGGCGAGAGGGTCTCTGCGGCGTGGACGGAAGCTGTTTTCGGCAGGGGGTGGCTGCTCACTTCCCGTTCCCGGGGACGTCGGGGCCGAAGGGCCACGAGGAGCCCTGCTTGCCGAGCTCGTCGCGAATGGCCTTGCATGTCGGGCACACGGGGTACCTCTCGGGATCGCGGGAGGGAGTCCACACTTTCCCGCACAGCGCCACCACCGGCTGGCCAGATAGAGCCGATTCGGTGATCTTTTCTTTGCGGACGTAGTGCGCATAGCGCTCGTCGTCGCCGGGGCTGCGCTGCTCCTGTTCGCGTTCGAGGACGTCGACGCTTGGGGAACCCGCGGTCTCCGGACTTTCTGGGCCGCGCGGCGGTTCGGGAGGCAGTGTACTCATAGGGACGATCTTAACCCCGCCCGCCACGGCACGCTCAGCCCCTCCGCCGGAACGTATCCCACACAACAAGCCTGCCCCTCAAACTTGCCGCCGACATGTTCCGTTCACGTTCCGTTGCGACGCACGCCTATCACCGCCCCGTCTTTTCCGCTGAACAGAAACCCTCCGTCGTGGTGGGAGATCGTGACCATCTCTCGATGGACAAGGCTGTGATGATGCCAGCACAGCAGAACCGCGTTGGCGAGATCTGTGCGGCCTCCCGCTTGCCAAGGCAGGGCGTGATGGATCTGACCGTGGGCAACCGTATCCGAACACCCCGGGTAGCGGCATGTTCGATCCCTGGCGACGACGGCTCTGGCCTGCGCAGGCGTGAACAGACGTTTTTCGCGTCCGACGTCCATCACTTCGCCGCTTGACGAAAACACGATGCGAGAGACCGCCGAGTCGCACATCAATCGCGCCAACTGGGTCATCGACAAAGCCGAGCCATCGTCTAGCGTCGCCGGTTCAAGCCCCTTCAAAGCGGTTAGGTCCACGGCGGCGGGCACCACCGCCAGAAGCTTTCCAAGCTCCCGGCTTTCTTCGCGGACCCGATCGAGGCAGCGGCCGATGCGCCCCTGCCCGCAGCGGGCCTCGCAGCATCCATCGTGTTTTCGCCCTGCCGTTCGCCGCCTTTCCTCGAACGATCGGATTCGCCCTTCGAGCAACTCGCCTTCTTCTTCGACCGATCCGACTTCTTCGAACGATCCGATCTCAAGCTCGGAGCGCGAAGAACCAGGCCACTCTCCGATTTCACCGATGTGCGTCTTCTCAACGTCGCCCCTGTTCTCGTCGCCACGCCCGTCCGAGGAAAAGCCGACGTCCAAAGACGCGCACGGCCGAGATGTTCTTTCGACCTCCACAAGCGTCGCCAAAGGCACGTGAACGGACAGGTGCGGGCGAATTCTCGCGCCTCTGCCCAGGCTGCCCTCGTCAAGCTTGAGACTCGCCAACTCAATCAAGGCCCCCGCACGCCGCTGAGGCAAGGTTCTCGCATCGTCCACGCTTTTGCGCCCCATTAGAGCACTCAACGCGGTGTCCAGGATTGCAGACGTCTCGCTCGAAAGCCAGCCGGTGACGCGCATGCCGAATCCCTCGGGCGCGAAAGCGACCCGTTCGTCTTTCGCCTCAGATCTTTCAAGCTCAACGCCCAAAGCGGGATCGTCCCTCAAAGCGCGGGCTCTGACCCGCCGTTCGAATTCCCGGGCCCCGCATCGTTTCGCCCAGGAAACGAATTCTTTTTGAACTCCTTCATCGTTCGCGGCCTTTTTCAAGACCGGGGTGGAAAAGACCTTGCGGACGACGTCGACGTGCTCGGCAAAAATCTCACCGGTTTTAAGCGCTCTCGACAGGACAAGCAAATCCTCTTCCAAGGCGCGGGCCCGTTCGATTTCCCTTGTGGCGGCCTTCGGCGACTGGCCAGAGGACCTCTCGTTCCACTGAATGAGCGTACGCATCCCCGAAGACTGCCAGCTGCGCCTCTCGTCGACGGCAACGAGCACCTGCCCGCGCACAGCGCCTAAACGAGAGGCGAGTTTGGCCAGCGCCTGCGCACCTGACAGAAGCTGCTCGTCGGACAATCCGAAGACGTCCTTCTCTCCTAACTCGGAGACAAGCGCTTCCAACTCCGCAAGGCACTTGCCAAATCCGCGCCCCTCTCTGACGGCCGGAATCCGCCCTTTCCTCCCGTTGCGCACACTGAAGGTCGGCGTAGGCGCTCCGCTCTGAGCGGACGCAACGTCAAGAATGCCGACGTCGGCGCTCATGTCAACAGCCTCCTTCAACCTCAGGCCCTCATCTTTCACTTCCATTATAGAACTTAAGAAGTGTTATGCCAAGTTTTTGTTCGAATGTTTTTCCGCTAAATATAAGGTAAAGATTAAATTTTAAGAATGAATTTATCGGCGATCGTCTACAAACCAAATCGCCAGCACATCCCCGCCTTTCCGGCACAACCCACCGCGGTACGCGTGGCGCAAGCCGACGCCAAAGCAACATCCGCCTCTCCGGCATAACCGGCCCCAACGGCTCTGGCCCGTCGGCAAACCGATTCATAAGCAAACGAGCCCGCGCCCAAAGTGCCGGAGCATCGCCCAAACCAGCCAGCCCCAAAACGCCGCCGGCAAAATGCCGCCCAAACCAGCCAGCCCCAAATCACCAGCGGCAAAATGCCGCCCAAACCAGCCAGCCCCAAATCACCAGCGGCAAAACGTCGCTCAAACCCTGAGACCGCCCCGCGAATCCGCCGCCCCAAGCGGCCCCCCCGATAACAAGCCCCGATAAGCAGCCCCCGGACAACAAGCAGGCCCGGACAACAAGCAGGCCCCCCGACAAAAGGCGCCCCAAATAAAAATGGGGCCCGGACCAGACCCGGACCCCATTGGCTCTTTTCAGAGCAGTGCCGCTCAATTGCGGCTTTTATTCACAGCCACGTCAATGTTTTCGTGGCAACGGCCTCTGTTCGACGTCGGCATTCTCGATCGACGCTTGAGATCGTCGGTCGACTCTCGAGGCCTTTACTCGCGGTGGAAAAATTAGTTTCGCAACCTAGACTCGCAAGATCGCGAGCCTAGCCCGCAATCATTCCGTCACGGCCTTCTTAAGGGCCGAGCCAGCGGTCAGCTTGACGCCGTAACCGGCCGGAATCTGAATTTCCTCGCCGGTGCGGGGGTTGCGCCCCTTGCGGGCGGCGCGCTCCGTGCGCTCCACAGCCAGGAGGCCTGTAATCTTGACCGCCTCGCCCTTCGAGAGCGAATCGACCAAGACGTCCTGGAGCGCGGCAACGGCCTTGTCGGCGTCCGTCTTCGACAGATTCGCCTTCTCGGCAATTTTGGCAATAAGTTCAGTACGGTTGATGGACATACCCATACCTTTCGTTGAAGTGAAGGGCCCGGACGGGCCACTACTTCAGTAATCTAGCGGATTTCACGGCAAACTGGCGTAAATTCGCGCATTAAGTGGCGCGTTTTAAGTGAGATGCGTAACTTTTAGGCCTCGAAGTCCATCTACGGTATGAGTAATTGCAAGGCATTTGGGCACCTGCGGGCCCGCAATCACGCTATTGGCCAAACGCCACGCAACGTGCTAGCGCCGCACTCCCCCAAGGAGTTCCACGGCAGCGCAGCATTCGACAAGAGAAAGGACGACGCCGGCGAGACACCAGAACGACGCCGCCAAACCCCCACGGCCACGCCGACGAGACACCAGAACGACGCCGACATAACGGTCGTAGTCCGCCTGCGCCTGCCCGACGACGTCGAACCGAGTCAACGACGTCGAACCGGAACTAGGCGTGTCGGATCAGCGTGTTTGCGCCGATCGCAACACAGCGATCTCAGCGCGGACGAACTCATCCATGGCCGACCGCAGCACAGCCATCAGAAAGCTCCCAGGATCTACCGCCATAGTAAGTAGAGCCGTGACCCAGGCGCACAGAGCAATGACAAGCGAGCGAAGGATTTGAAACCGTCACTTACCCGAACGCGGCCCACTGACGAACGCAGGCTTAATCGCCTTGCGTCCGACGCCGACCGCATGGCGCCACACTCCGACGCCGACCACACGCCGCACTCCTGCGCCGAGCGGAGAATACCGTTCGGCGTCGATCGCAAGGCGCAACCCGACAGCGGCAACGGGCGCGATTTCCGTCACCCATCGAAGCCGCCTTGTTTGATTTTGAAACACGCGGAGTCCCCCGCAGGCACGCACCTTGCCGCCGGGGAATCCGTCGCAACATGCACAGGCGCAAGAATCACAGCGGTCCATAACTCAGACACCGCGGACACAGACATCAAGACCACAACCGAAACGCACGCCGGCATACACACGGGCACGGCAGGCGCCAAGCCCTCCACACGCACAGGCACGGCAGACGCCAAGCGCTTCACACGCACAGGCACGGCAGACGCCAAGCCCGGCGACGTCGGCGCGAGCCCGAATCAAATGGCGCACCCGGCGCTCTCGGGTAGCATTGGCCTTTTGGGCGGCATGCCCCGCCCACAGCCCTCGGGCGACGACAGACGCAAGACTCGAGCGCCGAAAAACGGAAAACTCGAGTGTAGACGGACGGAAAGGCCGTATGAAGAAGATCGTTGACGTTGTCAAGGCGCATCCGCGCATAGCGAGGTACACGTTCTACACGCTTATGGCGATCGGCGTTTTCCTCGTTGCCCGCGGCGAATTCGAAACAATTTCGGGCCCCAGCATGGCCGAGCTCTTCACCGAGGTTCCGCGCCCCACTCTGCTTGCGATCGTCGTCGGCGGGACTCTGGCCTTCACGGCGACGGGCGCCTACGACATCTTCGCCTCGCGTCATTTCGGTGTGAAGATACCGATTCGCACTTCCCTGAAAATCGGGTGGGTGGCCCAAGCCTTCAACAACTTCGCGGGATTGGGAGGCTTGACCGGAGGGACGATTCGCGCAAAGTACTACGCGAAGGCGGGCGCAGACAAAGACACGGCGCTGAAGATCACCCTGGCGGTGTGGGCGTCCAACCTCATCGGCCTGTTCGTCATGCTCGTCGCCACGCTTCCCTTTGCGATCAAATACGACCGCGGGGGCTTATGGATCGTCCCGCTCGTCATGAGCCTGTACATCCCGCTCTACTTCTGGGGCGGGAAACTCAAAATCGGCAAAATCGACTTGAGCCGTTCCCCCTTCGCACTGCAAAACTTCAAGCAGAAAACGGAGATGACCTTCGCCTCGCTGTTCGACTGGGTCGTCGCCGGCGTGTATTTCTGGGCGTGCGTTCTCCTCTTCATTCCCGAAGCGGATCTGTGGCTTTCCCTGTTCGTTTACTCGACGGGCACCCTGGTGGGCCTCATATCCTTCATTCCGGGCGGGCTGGGAACCTTCGATCTGACGGTGGCGACCCTTTTCAAGGGCGTCGGATACGACACCACGCGCCTTCTTCTGGCGATCATCGTCTATCGCGTTTGCTATTACGCGATTCCCTGGATTCTTGCCAGCCTCTACGGAGCGAGCGAGCTGTTGGCGCCGAAGATCGGTTTGGGAGACAAGCGCAAGCGCGAGGACACCCTCGTGACCGTCCTGTGGATCGGGACGCTCCTCGCCGGCGTCGTCCTCATCATTTCCGTTTTCAGCCCGGCCATTTCGAGACGATTCGACATACTCAACAACATCGTCCCCCACGGCGTCATCGAGGCGTCGCGAATGACGACGCTGCTCATCGGGATCATGCTCATCATCCTTTCCCGAGGCATTCGCGCCCGAGTCGCCAGAATCTGGGGAATCTCGTTCACGATCATGGTGGCGGGGGCGGCCACGTCCATCGCAAAAGGCCTCGATTGGGAAGAAGCGCTCATCCTTTTGGTGCTTTCCACAATCCTCTTCTCGGTGCGCAGCGCCTTCAATCGGGCTCCCCTCAAGCTGACGGCCAAGGGGTTCGTCGTCTCCGCCTTGACGATCGTCGGCATTCCCCTGGGGATCTTTCTATGGCGCCTCTACCACGACCACCAGATCGAGCGGCCCTTCCCGGACCACGGCACGGCCTTGAGACATACCTTCTTCTACGGCGCCCTGTGCGTCATCCTGACCCTGACGATCCTCTTTTCCAGGGGAGGACGCCTGGAATTCACCCCGCCGACGGAGGAAGACGTGACCCGCTACGAGGAGTTTTTGGCCAAGTACGGCGGCAACGAGTACTCGCATCTTTTCTTCCTCGGAGACAAGCACGTCTTCTATTCCGCCAAGGGCAACGTCGCACTCCTGTACCGCCCTCATCGCAACAACCTCATCATCTTGGGCGATCCGATCGGCGACGAGAAGTGCTTCGAGGCGGCCATCGACGAATTCGTTCGATTGGCGGAAGAACATCGAATGAACGTCGCGATCTACGAGCTTTCGGCGAAGTACCTGGCCACATGCGCCGATCAGGGCTTCACCTTCGTCAAGATCGGCGAAGACGCGATGCTCAACTTGGAAACCTATTCGAATGTCGGAAACAAGGGCAAAATCTTCCGGCGCATGCGCAACCGCATGGAGGAAAAGGGAACCCACTTCGAGCTCATCGAACCTCCATTCACGCAAGAGTTCCTCGACGAAGTTCGATCCGTTTCCGACGCTTGGATCGGCAAACGCGAGGAGATGGGATTCTCGCTGGGGCGCTTCGATCCGGCCTATCTTGGGAGGGCTCCCATCGCCGTCGTGCGCAACGAGAAGCGGATCGAGGGTTTCGCCTCAATCATGCCGGCCAGCCCGAATGTCGCGTCTATCGACCTCATGCGCATTCGTCCGGACGCCCCCGGAGGCACGATGGACGGAATCTTTGTTTCCCTTATCGAGTGGGCGCGCGACGCCGGGTATGAGTACTACAACCTCGGAATGGCGCCGCTGTCGAACACCGGACGGGCCGTCTATTCGGGAAGCAAACAGAAGGTCGTGCGCTACATCTACGACTTCGGCAACCGCGCATATAACTTCAAAGGCTTGCGCTCCTATAAGGAGAAGTTCCGGCCGGAGTGGACCAGCCGCTACCTCGTCTATCGCAACGCCGGAGTGCTCGTCTCCACGCTGCTGTCGGTTCTCGACGTCATCCACCGTCCGCCCCAGGCGAGCGCGATCGGCGTTCGGGACGTTCTCGCAGACTTCCAAGCCGGGCGCTCCTCCCTCCTGGCGAAGGGGCTCGGACGCCCAACGGTCGATCACGGCACCGGCCGCCCCGATTTCGAGGGTCCGCGCAGGGGCGCCCCTGCCGCAAAGAATTCGGCGAAGAGGGACGACGCCGCAGCGCCGAAAAAGAGCAAGGTCCACAAACAGAAGGGCCGCGCGATCGCGCCGAAGGCTCCCATTGCCGGCGAGGCGAGAGCCCAGGCCGAGTCGACGAAGAAGTCCGAGCCGACGCCCAAAAGCGAAGCCGAGCCGGAGTTGAAAACCGAAACCAAAACCCGCGGACAACGCGAGGCCGAAGCCATGTCGACGCCCGACGTCGAAGCTGAAGAGAAGACCCCGGCAAGGTCCGAGGCCGAGGAGCTAGGCTGACTTCTTCTCGGTAACACACGATAACCCGCATCGAAACCGCTCTCAGAGGCAGCCCCGAACCGCTTGTTGGGATCCGGGGCTGCCTCCTGTATGGGCCGCCAAGCAGTTTGCGCTGACAGTTAGCGCTGATACCGGCGGTCTGCGTTGCCTCCGGCCTCTGTGCTGGCGCCGTCAGTTCTTGCTAATCGTTGAGATGCGCTATAGCGTAATCCGCCTCACTGGCGGTGAATTTCTCGCCGTGCTCGCTGGTGAGCTGGTCGCGAATGGCCTGGGAAGACATGTGCATGGTCTCTTGGTACCCCTTTGCCTTGGCAAGCGCGTTTGCGTTGTAATCAGCTTGAAGGTTATCGACAGCGTATTGAGCAGCCTCAGCAGAGAATTTATCGGCGTACGGACTGATTAGCTGGTCGTAAATGCCTTTCTTCGACATATGCATGACGTTCGAGTAGCTTTTAGCCGACTCGAGCGCGTTCTGGTACTCGCGAGGAACTTTAGGCTTAGCCTCGGGAGTCGGCGTCGCAGCAGGGGCGGCCGCTTCCGAGGCGCTTTGGGCCTGAGGCGCAGCTTTAGCCTCGGGCGCGCTTTGAGACTGGGACGCGCTCTTTGAGCTCGAGGTCTTTCCCTCTTCAAGAGCCCGCCCGATCGCAGCGATCACAACAATCGAGACAATCGCAATAAACCACCAACGTTTATAGAAGGGTTTCTTCAACTGCGGTCTGGGCACCGTTGGGACTGGCGCCCATGTGGGCGCAGGAGTTGACTGGGACATTGAATCCTCCTTGATTCTTCCCTGTAAATGGTGAGCGTCTATTAGTCTATCGGAACGCTCACTCTCAGACTGTCTGTTTGGCCTCCAAGTTTTGACCAATCTTCCTCGTCTTCTCCTTTTCCCTTTGCCGCCTTGCTTCCTGCGCCAGAGACGACGGCCTCCCACGACGTGAGCACCCAAAAGGCGAGAGTTCGGGGCGGGCTGGCGAGGGGAAAGCCCGTCCGACTTCCGCCTCTCCCGCCGAGCGGGAGCTAGGACGGAGGCTAAGCTTGCACAGCGACGCTGATTCGGCAAACGGACGCTGAAAGACTTGCAGGAAGACATGAATAAAAAGGTCCTGCAACGTCAAAACGACGTCACAGGACCTGAAAGTGTGGAGATGGCGGGAATTGAACCCGCGTCCGACGATGCTTGCCCAAGTATTCTCCGGGTGCAGTTCGCAGTGC
>ERZ772924.1426-NODE-1426-length-11375-cov-3.388693_pt1 | contig 11375 bp, 9 predicted proteins | sample MGYA00512116_ERZ772924 | MGnify/ENA primary metagenome ERZ772924 (study PRJEB29015, sample SAMEA2737920) | human oral metagenome | biome: human oral; feature: human-associated habitat; material: dental | place: China | collected 2134 ...
AAATTTAAAATATTACAAGCAAATCTCTCATCTATTCGAAATATAGCTAATTGGACAGCTAAAGAGTTGGGAGCTAAAATTGGTGTTACCAAACAAACCATTAGTAATCTTGAAAATTCTAATGGACAAACAAATAATTTAAATTCCACACAATATCTTGCCATTCGTTCTGTCATTGATCATGAAATTACTATTACTGATAACCCTGTTTTAAAAAAAACAATGGACTACTTATTCAACCAAGAACAAGACAATATAGATTCAAACATAAAGTTGAAATCGGCTAAAGATATAAAAATCGCACAACTTGGAGCCGCATCAAAAGCTGCATATACTTCTCAGATAAAAAACAGTGAACAGACAAATCTAGAGAGAAAAACAATGGCTGTTTTCGCTTTGCTTCCTTTAACTACTTCTATTTTGGGTTCTACCACCTCTACTTATAAGCCCTTTTCCTTTTTTGATGACGTTATTCCTCCTTGCTAAATAGATATTTTACTGCCAACAAAAAAGTTTAGAGTGAAAGTGAATTTCACCCTAAACTCTCTTTAAATTTTTAATCAACATCAATAATCATTCATAGAGGCTGGCACCATTAGTTTCAATAACCTTTTTATACCAAGCAAATGATTTTTTCTTATAGCGTGCCAAACTTCCAGAACCATCATCGTTGCGATCAACATAGATAAAACCATAGCGTTTACTAAGTTCTGCAGTTGATGCAGAAACAAGATCTATTGGCCCCCAAGTTGTATAACCAAGTAAGTCTACACCATCTTGCAGGGCTTCTCCTACTTGCATCAAGTGTTTTTGAAGATAATCAATACGGTAATCGTCTTCAACGGTTGGTCCATCTGGTCCTTGAACAAGAACATCTTTGGCACCTAGACCATTTTCTACAATAAAGAGTGGTAATTGATAACGATCATAAAAGTCATTAAGAACTAGACGTAAACCAACAGGATCAATTTGCCAACCCCATTCTGAAGCTTGAAGATAAGGATTTGAAAGACCTCCCAAGACATTACCTCTTCCTGAATTGTAGTCTTCAGGATTATGAGCTGCTGCTACTGACATATAGTAAGAGAAAGAAATAAAATCAACAGTATTTTCGAGCATTAGCTCCTTGTCACCTTCAGCCATTTGAATGTCAATATTATTGTCCTTGAAATAACGTTTAATATAGTTAGGGTATTTCCCTCGTGCATGTAAGTCACTAAATAGATAATTTTGATTTTCAAACTCTCGAACAGCTAATTGATCTAATGGATCTGCAGTCATTGGATAAGCAGGCATAGCAAGAACCATACAGCCAATTTTAAAATCCGGATTGATTTCATGACCAACTTTAGTTGCAAGAGCAGATGCCACTAATTCATGATGAACGGCTTGATAAAGATCTTGTTTGCTTAATTGTTCGGGATCGGTAATGATACCTCCTGACATAAACGGCGCATGTAAAACAGAATTGACTTCATTAAAAGTTAGCCAATATTTCACCTTATCTTTATAACGTGTGAATACTGTGCGTGCATAACGTTCATAAAAAGCAATTAACTCACGATTTGCCCACCCATTATATTTTCTAGCCAAATGAAGAGGTGTTTCATAATGCGATAAGGTAACCAATGGTTCAATATCATATTTTGCCAGTTCATCAAAAACTTTATCATAAAAGGCAAGTCCGGCTTCGTTTGGTTCTAGATCATCACCATTTGGAAAGATACGAGTCCAGGCAATAGAAAGACGAAATACCTTAAAACCCATTTCAGCAAAAAGAGCAATATCTTCTTTATAACGATTATAAAAATCAATACCAACTAATTTAAGGTTATCTTCCGTTGGTTTTTCAGTAATCAATGGACTTGAAGAACCAGATTGAGCGACTCCTCCTTTTGGCGTAACATCTTGAACGGATAAGCCCTTACCATCTTGATTATAAGCACCTTCAAACTGATTGGCAGCTGTTGCACCGCCCCATAAAAAATTTTCTGGAAATGTGTATGACATCATCTTTTTTCCTTTCAATATTGATAATACTATTATAAAACTTTTTGCAGGAAAAAAACTGCTACTATCTTGTGAAAAATTGATACTATCCTTTGATATTAAAAAATTCTCCCTAATAAAAGGAGAATCATATTTAAAGATAAATAAAAGTCATTTTTGATTGAGGCTGTATAAGACGCCAATTGAGAATATTGGGGCTGGGCATTTCACTCACAATAAAACTGCCATCGCTATTAAGATATTCTACAAAAGCAAGATGACTAGAAGACTCTGCATCAGATAGATAAGAAGGTAAGCAGGCTATAGCTCCAACTTTTGCCTGATTACCCGTTGAATAACCTTTCTGACCTGCTTCTTCTATCCATTTACTAGCGTTTTCATCTAAATGAGAACTAATTTCCTTACCTAACTGAGCTGTTCTATTATAAATATACCAAAAATCACTTCCATAGCTATAACCATTGCCATCAAAGCCAAATTTCACGGTTTGATCGTTTGGTAAATTGTAAGTCAACCTAGCTTCTTGAACGCTATTTAATCTAACATTGTAAAAACCAGTTAAAAGAATATCTCTTTCTTCCATTTCCCCATCCTTAATCTCTTTAAATGTCATTTTTTGCTGTCTGCTAATCATTCTTGCAAATAACTACATATTTCTTATGTCTTATACTTAAAATTATAATCATCATTATTACAAATGTCAATATTATATTTCTTTTTTATTACATAATATTTCTAAAAAGATACACTGACTTGAATTGATGTGTTCTTTTTATTAGTCTGATATGCTACAATAATACTATCCTTTGATAGAAAGAATGGAAAGAATGAAAGCATTTTTAACAGATGAAAATTTTAAGCATGAGATTAACTTTGATAATGATTTACTACCTTATAAAATTTATCAAACAACTATTGCTAATGGCTATCCAGATACCCTTTTCCATTGGCATCCAGAATTAGAAATTTCTTATATTTATGAAGGTACAGCTCAATATCACATTGATTATGATTATTTTAATAGCCAAACTGATGATATTATTCTTGTCCGTCCCAATGGTATGCATTCTATTCACCCTATCAAAAATAAAATGCAAAAAGCTCAGACACTACTTTTCCATTTAGATTTGGTTGGCTATTCTCTTTTGGATCAAATTAGTCTTCGTTATTTGCAACCTTTGCAAAACTCTACTTTTAAACTTGTCCCTTGTATCAAGCCAGACATGTTAGGTTACCAGAATATCAAAAATTGTCTTTTTGCTATTTTCGATATTTATCAGCGACAAGGACGCCATTTTGAACTCTTACTCAAGGCAAAATTACAAGAATTAATCTATCTTCTCTACTTTCATCAATACGTCCTGCGAAAGCATTCTGATGATATGTATCGTAAAAATGAGAAAATTCGTGAATTGATTGATTATATTCATCAGCATTATCAAGAAAAATTGTCTATTATCTCTTTAGCTGATATTATCGGTTATAGCAAAACTCATTTTATGACAGTTTTTAAACAACATACTGGAACCTCCTGCACAGATTTTATTATTCAATTCCGACTGAGTAAAGCCTGTGATTTATTAGTCAATTCCATTAAACCAATTCTTGAAGTTGCTTCCGAAGTTGGCTTTACTAACCTCTCTAATTTTAATCGCCAATTTAAACGTTATTATCAAATTACTCCAAGTCAATATCGTAAACAGTTCAAAAAGACACAAAAATAGTAAGATTTGGAGACCCTAGGATTAAATCTTAATTGAACATGGGCTACGGGACACGGACGGCTGCAACAAGATAAACATACCCTAGACGCAAGCGTTATCGCTTAGTTCCCTTTCCGCGAACGCTCTTTGTATCTTTAACTTGTTTTCAATCGCTGCATTAAAATGTTATGTCTAATATATTTGAAAAGAGGCAGGACTTTTGTTCCTAGCCTCTTTGTTGTAAATAATTATATTACTTTTTTTGATCGTTCAACCAATCAAAAACATTGTTATAACTTTTCTTGCCTTCTTTGGCAGTTGCCGCTCCTCCCTTACTTTTATTGCTAGGTTTAAATCCTGACAATTTTGAAGATTTCTTAATGGTTTTAACATCTTGAACACCTGATACTTGGTTATTGAAGAAATAAACTCAAGACCAATGACCATTATATGTGGTATCTTTCAGGTCTTTTCCTTGAACATTATCATAATAAGAAAACCATTTATTCTTAGCACCACTATCAAGAAGAGATTTGTAAATTGGCAATGAATAAGTCTTTGGATTAACAACCTTATCTGCTGCCGAATGGATAAACCAAATTGGAATATTCTTTAAGGTTTTAACTTTTTGACTATCAAACCATATTTTATTTGTCCTAATACCTGATTTGCCCGAAATACTGTTCTTATCCTCAATCATTTTATAGGTGCCATCATTATTTCTTTCATATTGATAATAAGAATAGGCTGTTGCTTGAGGAACTAGAGCAGCGAAATAATTAGGATAATGTAAAGCCATATTAATCGTCATGTAACCACCATTAGAGCAACCAGCTAAATAGATACGATTAGGATCAACATCTTTATTATTGGCCACATATTTTTTGATAGCATCCATAAGCACCTCTGTATAACGGGAAGTTCCTGCTCCCTGACCATTGCTACCATCACCTTCATCCATCCAATAAGTTGGAGCTTGAACAGTCAAAACATAAGTACCTTTTTGATTACCAGACTTAAAGTGATTTTGAATATCCTCTTTGGTCAAAGCGGTTACTTTATTCCCAAGAAGAGTAATATCAGGATCTGTTCCACCCTCTCCTTGTCCATGCAACCAAATAATCAATGGGTTTTTATTACCTGATTGTAATTTTTTAGGTTCATAAGCCGCATATTGCAAGTCAACTTTTTCGTTTTTCTTCGTCAAAGGATTGGTATAATTGCCTGAAAAACTTCCTCGATTAGTAAAGACTTCTGAATCTGGCGATACCCGCTTATTAATGGCATCACTTTTAGAGGTCAGATTGTTGGTTGATTTGCCTTTATAAGATACTGTTAAACCTTTAATGGAAACAGGGTAAGTCTTAACCCACTGATTTTGGAAAACATCTGTATTATAAACAAAAGGGGATGCGTTTTTACTGCTGTCATCAACATTATATGTGACAGGCATTTGAATTGTTAGGTAATCGCCTTCTTTCTTTGTAGATTTTTGACCATTTTTATCAGATAGATAAACTTTCTTAATCTGACGTTTTACTCCTGCTGTTTCTACTTTGAGATCCTTAGTAGACACCTTGGAAATTTTTTGATTCAATTTAACAACAAGTTTAGGTACAGCAGGGCCGAATTCATAACCTTTAATAACAATTTTAACATCATCGATACGATTACTTGAATCAAAAGCCAATGTAGAACTGGTTGCCATAAAAGTAAGACCTAGACCGACAGTGCTCCAGAACAGCATTTTTCTTCCTTTTTTCATTAGAAAAACCTCCTTAATTAAAATACGATTATTTTTAAGATATTGAAATCTTAATCATAACACCCCTCCTTTTCTATTGCCTTTGTCGTAATCAACAAAAGTTTTATAATCTAAAACAAAGGAAGACCAGAACTTTTGTCCTAGCCTTATTTGTTTATTTAACAGCTGTAAGAAGGTAATCTCCTGCTTCTACAGTCCGTTCTTGAGTCGTCAAGACATCTTCAAATTGATCTGAATTAGTGACAATAACTGGTGTAATGACCGGAAGTCCAGCAGCCTTTATAGCATTAACATCAAATTCAAGTAAAGTTTGGCCAGCTTCAACATGATCACCAACTTCAACAAAAGATTTGAAACCTTTACCTGCAAGAGAGACAGTATCCATACCAATATGAATGAGAATTTCTGCACCATTTTCAGTCCTTAAGCCAACAGCATGTTTAGTTGGAAAGACAAGCGTTACTTCACCTTTAGTCGGTGCAACAACAATACCATCATCTGGATCAATAGCAATTCCTTTACCCATAGCACCTGAAGCAAAAACTTCATCAGGAACATTTTCCAATTTAACTACTTTACCAATGAGTGGGCTAGAAATGATTTCTTGTTTAATTTCTTTGAGTTCTTTTACAGGTTCTTCCTTATCATCAACATCACTATCTGTACTTGTTGGTTCACCATAAAGATAAGGAATTTTAATAAATTGTGTTAAAACAAAACCAAGAACAAAGTTCATAGCAATAGCGATTAAGAAATGAATTAAGATCATTGAATTTTTAGGATCAATGAAAGAAGGAATAGCAAAGAGCCCCATACCTCCCATAACCTGCATTTTTACATTAAAAAGAGCAAGATAAGCACCTGAAATAGCTCCAGAAACGCAGGTCATGATAAACGGTACACGCATTGGAAGTGTAATACCATAAATAGCTGGTTCTGTTACACCGAAAAGGGCAGAAATAAAGGCTGGAATAGATAATTGTCTAACCTTATTTTCATTGGTACGCATCATAATATTAAGCAGTGATCCAGCTTGAGCAAAACAAATGGCGATAGTCGCTACAAGAATGACACCAGGTCCTTTTTGTAGTTCCAAAATAGCAAGCGGAACAAGTCCCCAGTGAAGTCCAAACATAACAAGCACTTGCCACATAGCACCAAGAACGATGCCGTAAATAACTGGATTAAAGCCATAAATACCTGTAAAGATAGCACCTACAAGATCAGATGCCCAACTCATCACAGGACCAATAACTAAGAAGGAAAGTGGAACAGTTATTAAAATTGTAAAGAAGGGAACAACGAATACCTTAACCACATCTGGAATAATCTTTTTAAAGAAAGTTTCTATTTTGGAACCAGCCCAAATCGCTACAACGATTGGTAAGACAGTCTGCAAATAACTAGAGGCTGGGAAAATAATTGGTATTCCAAAGAATGTTGAATAAATAGGAGATTCAATTAAGGTTCCTTGGAACAAAGTATAAAGTGGGTGTTTTACTGTAAAACTAGCTGCAATATTGGGATAAACCAGAGCAAAACCAATAGCTAAGGCTGTAAATTGCTCCATTTTAAAACGCTTAGCTGCTGTAAGTGCAAGAATCAAAGGCAAGAATTGGAAAAAGCCATCACCTGCTGCATTGAGAACAACATAAGCACCATCTGTTTTCGAAACCCCTACTGCTGCTAAAATAGCAACTAGACCTTTAATCATACCTGCTGCTGAAAGAGCTCCCAGCATTGGTTGGAACAGTCCTGAAACGAGAGCAATGAAACGATCAAAAAGATTTCCCTTTGGAATATCTCCTTCATCCACATCAATACCGCCTTCTCCAGTAATGCCGCTTACTTTTAGGACAGTATCATAGACATCAGGAACATGATTTCCAATAACAACTTGATATTGTCCACCTGCTTTGACAACAGTCACAATACCTTCACGTTGTTTGAGGTAATCATCATCAGCCTTGCTTTCATCTTTGAGAGTAAAACGCAAGCGAGTAACACAGTGAACAAGCTTAACGATATTATCTTTGCCACCAACATGGGAGACAATATCTTGCGCTAATTCGGTATAATCTTTAGCCATTTTAGGCTCCTTTCTTTTTTCTGATCTTCTACAATCTTATCCTATGAGGCATTAAAATAGAAAAAACCTAAACAAATACCAAATAAATACAACAAAACACTCGTTTGCAATCTATTTCGTATTCATCTAGGTTTTGCCTGCGTGATCAGCAACAATCCTTGTATCTAGTATAGCATATGATTTTAAAATTGCAAGCGTTTTCTAAAAAAATTTTAATGTTTTTAGAAAGTATCTTAAAAGAAAAGAGACTGAAAGCAAATGCAGCCTCTATTTTCTTCTCAAAATCAATCTTCTATATTGACATTCACTGTCAAAACCTGTCCATCTCGGACAATCTGCCGGCCAGCAATGTAGACATCTTGAACGTCGCTCCCCTTGACAGCATACACAAGATGTGACAGCATATTTTCCAAAGGATAAAGGTGAATCCGCCCCTTTGGTTGAATAGCAATGAAATCGGCTTGTTTCCCCACTTCTAGACTACCAATTTTGTCCTCCAAGCCCAGCGCTTTAGCACCCTCAATCGTCAGTGCTTTCAAGGCTTGATCAATCGTAAACTGACTTGCATCACCTACCCGCATCTTTTGAAGTAGAGCAGCAGTCCGACCTTCTTCAAACATATCCAGATTATTGTTAGAAGCGACAGAGTCTGTTGCCAAGCCAACGGTCACACCAGCAGCTAGTAAGTTGGTCACCGGAGCCACACCAGAAGCCAACTTAAGATTACTGATAGGATTGTGGGCGATGCTGACTGGTGAATTCGCTAAATCTGCAATCTCTGACGAATTCAGCTCAACTCCATGAGCAAAAATGGCTGGTTGTTCCAAGTAGCCCAAACCTTTCAAGAAAGCCAGAGGCCGTTTACCGTAGCGTTCTAGGATAATTTTGTTTTCATTTTGGGTCTCTGCTACATGGATATGAAGCTTCAAATCCAACTCACGCGCTAAATCTACACTGCCTTTTAGCAGATCTTTATCACAAGCATAGGGGGAATGAGGGGCCACCATGACCTGAAAATTTTTGTCATCATAGGAGAGAATCTCCTCGATAATAGCCCGCGTACGAATCAGGGTCTCTTCTGCTGTTTCCGCTGGCGAAGTAAAGAGGGTTGGAGAGAAGTAACAGCGCATCCCCGACTGACGGACGGCTTGATAAACTTGCTTAATATCTACCCCATGAGGATTATACATATCATTAAATGTGGTTGTCCCTGATAGCAACATCTCCGCCAGAGCAAATTGAACTGCTTTAGTAGTCACTTCTGCTGTAAACAGGCTCTCTGCTGGCCAGATGTAATCCTCCAACCATTCATGCAGATTGCTGTCATCACGAATCCCACGTAGTAAAGTCATGGCCGAGTGAGTATGGCAGTTGACCAAACCTGGCATGATCCAAGCTCCTTCATAGTCTACTGTTTCACTACATTTCTCTAACCATGCTTGGTCATAGGGGCCGCAGTAGGCAATGCGGTCGTCCTCCACCACAAGCAGGCCCTCCCGATAAACATGAAATTCGCTATCACAGGTCACTATATTGACATTTGTATAAGCTTTCATCCGATATATCCTCACTTTCTAAACACTTGCACTCAGGAGATTTTAGCTATTATAACAGGCCTTATAAAATAGTTCAAGGGATTCTTGTAGTTTAGTCAAAACTAAGATAAGCAGGGTCCGGTGTAATATATAATAATTGGCCTTTATAAAATACGAGGAAGACCTCATTCTTCTTGTAACTATATAAGACGTAGCTGTTAGCAGATTCATCTCCCCCAGCCAGTCCAACTCCGACTGCAACATCCGCTACTGCAGCACCAAAGGCGCTCAGTTGCTCTTTTGTAAGATGCTGGTCTAAATATAATGATTTTAAGTTTTTAATTTCTTGGTTTCTAAAGTTTCCAGTGAGGTATTTTGGATCCCTTATCACTGCCTCAGGTTCACCTAGTGCTTCTTTGACTTTTTCCTCAGTATAGCCTTCATAACTAGGCACTTGAGCTTTAATTTGCCCGTCAGAAGAGTTGTAAGATACACTTCCATGTCCTTTTGCATAGATTTTATCTTTTGGAGCTAACTGGTCTCCTTCGTCCGAAGCTTCCCTTTTTTCTGAGAATCCAGAATTATCCTTCTCTCCACTTTCCTTACTTGACGACTGAGTCTCTTTACTAGTTTTCTCTTCTTTACTAGTTGACTTAGTCTTTTCTTCTGATTTTGAGCTTGAACTTTCTTCAGCTGGTTTATTCGAATTAGCCTGTCCTTTACCATTAGATTTACAAGCTACTAGAGTGATAATCGTTAAAATAGTAAACAAAAGCGTCGAATATTTTTTTAATCTCATCTTTCACTACTCCTTTTTATTATGATCATTATCCCTTATCTAAAAATTTTTGTCAACGCCCAGCAAAAAAGGCCATTAGGCCTTTTATTTCATGTGTTGAAGCAGATAAGCATAACCTTCTGCTTCCATTTTTTCTTTTGGAATAAATCGCAGAGCTGCGGAGTTGATGCAGTAGCGAAGACCGCCTGCTGCTTCTGGACCGTCTGTGAAGACATGTCCCAGATGGGCGTTTCCAGAACGGCTGCGCACTTCGATACGCTCCATGCCATGACTCTTGTCTTCATAGTATTTTAGAACATCTCTGGCAATCGGCCGGCTAAAGCTAGGCCAGCCGCAACCAGACTCAAACTTGTCACCAGCAAAAAAGAGGGGCTCACCAGTCGTCACATCTACATAAATTCCTTCTTCAAAAGTGGCATTGTAGGCATTATGGAAAGGGCGCTCTGTCGCACTATGCTGGGTCACCTGATACTGCTCTTCCGTCAGCTGCTCTTTTAGTTCCACATCTGTAGGCTTCTCGTATTGGCCTGGATCGACCAAGGGCTGATAGGCATCATTGACATTGATATGGCAGTAGCCACCAGGATTTTTCTTGAGATAATCCTGATGATAGTCCTCAGCTAGAACATAATGGCGCAAAGGTTCTAGCTCAACAACAATCTTTTGTCCCAGTTGTTTTTCCTGTTCAGCAAAGACCTGCTCAATGACTGTCTTATCGGCTTGATTGGTATAGTAAACGCCCGTCCGATACTGACGTCCTACATCATTTCCCTGCTTATTGACCGACAGAGGATCAATGACTCGGAAATAATAGAGCAGGATTTCCCGCAGGCTGATCCGCTTTTCGTCATAGATTAGATGAACCGTCTCTGCATGATCCGTCTGATGAATCAGCTGGTAGTTAGTTGATTCTACTTGTCCATTGGCGTAGCCCACTGTCGTTTCCTCTACACCCTCAATGCGGGAAAAGTACTCTTCCAATCCCCAGAAGCATCCGCCCGCTAAATAAATTTCAGCCATAAAAACACCTCATTTCTTTGCGTCTATTTTCTCATAAAAGGAGTAAATTTTATAGTGATTCAACTCAAAAATGATTTCTGCTACTGACTATAACTACTATTATACAGGCAAAATCTCATCATATTTATTTTTTTGCTCACCGACAACCGGTCTCACTTTTTTAGCCATATTGATCTTTTACTTCACGATTAAGAGAATTGTCGTTACCTTCAGTCATAGCCGTCTGAAGATTTTATTCATTTACATAATTTTTGCTCATTTAACATTTTCCTTTAACAAAGCTGATAATTTAGGAGATACGGTATATCCATATGTTTCATAGTCTCCATTGTCATTTTTTATCAATCCAAAATGAAAGTCTAATTCTTTATTGTTATTAAAATACAATCGAACCATCAGACCTCCCATCGGATTATATTCTAATGTCTCAGTATCAATTTCATAAGATTGAATA
>ERZ772924.1432-NODE-1432-length-11348-cov-3.823873_pt1 | contig 11348 bp, 10 predicted proteins | sample MGYA00512116_ERZ772924 | MGnify/ENA primary metagenome ERZ772924 (study PRJEB29015, sample SAMEA2737920) | human oral metagenome | biome: human oral; feature: human-associated habitat; material: dental | place: China | collected 2134 ...
AATATCAAAAAGAGTTATCAACAATTTTGCTTAAAATATTCATTTAAAAAACCGTAAATCACTTTTTATTGTTGATAACTAATCATAATATCCTTAAACTGAAAAAAGCAAGTTTTTCAGCCTAATTTTATCCCTCTTATGAACGTCATCATAATAATAACCCTTCTTTTTTTAGAAAGAAATCTTTTTCAATTTATAATTTGGTGATTGTTGATAACTCAAAAATATTTACTTTTGCAATATGAAAAAAACAAATAAAACTCAAAAACAAGGCAAATCAGGAAAACCTAAAAAGAATAAGAGTTTAGCTAAACGCAACAAGCAAGAGCTTATCAAAGCGATTTTCTCAGTGTTACAAGAACACCCCGAAGAGAGCTTTAACTACAAGCAAATCGCTGCCAAACTCCATATTACCGATGCACCACGTCGTGATATGCTGGTGAAACAACTCGTACAACTGAAAGAGAAAAAACGCATTGTAGAAATCGACCGTGGAAAGTACCAAGCTATTCCTATGCAACACTATTATGTAGGTACGCTTGATGTGAGTACGCGCGGTAATGGTTATGTAATAGTTGATGGTTTAGACAACGACATTTTTGTAGCACAGAATTTTCTAAACAAAGCCCTCCACGGCGATTTGGTGGAAGTGTATGTATTTCCTCGTTTTAGAAATCGCAATAAGATGGAAGGAGAGATTAGTAAGGTGTTAGAACGCAACAAAGTGCGCTTTGTAGGTACTGTGCAAATGCACAAGAACTTTGCCTTTGTCGTCCCTACCGATGCCCGTATGTATACTGATTTCTTTGTGTTGAAAGACAAACTCAATGGCGCTCAGGACGGCGACCGTGTAATTGTACGCATAGAAGATTGGAAAGATAAAAGCGATTCTCCTATGGGGGTAGTGGAGCAGATACTCGGTAAACCAGGGGAACAAACTACCGAAATGCACTCTATCTTAGCCGAATACGGTTTGCCGTACACCTATCCAGAAGAGGTAGAAGCCTTTGCTAAAAAGTTAGACTTTTCTATTACTGATGAGGAGATTGCTCGTCGTCGTGATATGCGTGAAACCCTCACTTTCACTATCGACCCTCGTGATGCAAAAGACTTTGATGATGCTCTGTCGTTCAAACTTTTGGAGAATGGCAATTACGAGATAGGAGTACATATTGCCGATGTATCGCACTACGTGAAAGAAGGTACTATATTAGACGAGGAAGCCTATAACCGTGCTACTTCTGTGTATTTGGTAGATAGGGTAGTGCCAATGTTGCCTGAAGTGCTTTGTAACTTCGCTTGTTCACTCCGCCCCGATGAAGATAAATATACCTTTTCGGCAGTGTTTGAGATGAATAAGAAAGCCGAAGTGGTAGATATTTGGATAGGACGCACCGTAACACACTCGTCATTTAGGTTTGCTTACGAAGAAGCACAATCAGTAATAGAACAAGCCAAAGTAGGGGAGGGGTACACCATTCCTGCCGAAACTTCCATTACCGATAAAGAGCGTTCAGTGTCTGCTGAGGTAGTAGAGGCTATCCTCACACTCAATACCTTAGCCGAAAAACTTCGCGGTAAGCGTATGCGTTTAGGAGCTATTACTTTTGATAAGGTAGAAGTGAAGTTCGACCTCGATGAGAACGGCAACCCTACAGGGGTATATTTCAAAGAAAGCAAGGAAGCCAACAAACTGATTGAAGAGTTTATGCTCTTGGCTAACAGAAAGGTAGCTGAGTATGTAGCCAAAATGAAAAAGACTTTCGTATACCGTGTGCACGACGAACCCGATGCCGAGAAACTACAACAGTTCAACACAGTTATTAACCGATTTGGTTATAGTTTAGATTTGAAAAACCGCCAAACCACTACCGATTCGCTTAATAATCTCTTAGAAGAAGTAAAAGGAAAGAAAGAACAAAATTTAGTCGATACCTTGGCAATACGTTCAATGGCAAAAGCTACTTATACTACTAAAAACATAGGACATTACGGTTTAGCGTTTGATTATTATACCCATTTCACCTCGCCTATACGCCGTTATCCCGATGTGATGGTACACCGTCTTTTGCAACTCTATTTAGATGGCGCCCCCTCACAACCCGAAGCCGAATATGAAACCAAATGCAAACACTCGTCACAAATGGAAAGTTTAGCAGCCTCAGCTGAGCGTGATTCTATCAAGTATATGCAGGTGAAATATATGGAAGCGCATAAAAACCAGCAGTTTGCAGGAGTGATTTCGGGTGTAACCGAATGGGGTATTTATGTAGAAATTACCGTAAACAAATGCGAAGGATTGGTACGCGCCCGCGACATCAAAGACGATTATTACACTTTCGACGAACAACAATACGCCTTGGTAGGGCAAGCCACTGGCAAAATGTATCAGCTTGGCGATGAAGTAATGATACGTGTGAAAAACACCGACCTAATGAAAAAACAATTAGACTTTGAACTAGTTGATTAGTCGTAGCACGACAAGCATTTTTTGCATCGCATACTTTGCCAAAGTTTCTTGCCCGTACGGCTCGTACCTTTGGCAAAGTTTTTTTATGCTTTTAATAATATATTGAGTAACAATATGTATTTACTAATATATTTCTAAAATATTGATATATAAATAATTATAAGCTATTTTGTAGAATGATAGTAAAAGAGTTGTAAAAATATTTGGAAGTTATAAAAATATAATATACCTTTGTCCTATAAAATCCTAATGCCTATGACTGATATTGATATTCTTTCCTTTGGAGATATATTTTGTTGTTTTCTTCTATAAACAAAATATAGTGAAAATTTTTCCTTAAAAATAACTTCCCCTAACTGAGCTACGGGTTACTGTCTTCATAAAAAAGAACGTGCAAAGAAAATTAAATTAATAATTTTAAATTGAATTAGTATGAAAGAAATGATGAAATTTTTGTTGTTTATGCTATGTTTTATAGTAGCGTTAGTGTCTTGCTCTAAGGATAAAAATCAAGAACCATTGCAAGATTTGCAAAATAAGTCAATGACTTATGAAGACTTCTTTCAAACAGTAACTGAGAAAGAAGTAAATCTTCCAGAAGATAAGGTACTTTTTATTTCTTATGAGTATAATAAGCAAGATTATACAATTACCTTATTGTCAACAACTGAATCTAATCCAAGTTCTGAAATAGCTTCAAATGTTGTTTCTGAGCGTAATAAACTTAAAAGTGCTATTGCTCCACTTCTTAGTTCAAAATATACCGTACATTGTAAAGGTAGTAAGAATGGTAATTGGACAGGTACTTGTGATGGTAAGTGGGATTGTAGAAAAACTATTCATAAGTGTGTTGATGCTGGAGGATGTGCAACAATGTGTAAAGCTAATATGGTTTATATTCCAGACATTAAGGCTTTTTATATATCAGCTGATATTGATGAATTAGTGTCATCAAAAGTTGAAGGTCTTTAGTTAAATTTAAATTTTTACACTATGAAAAGAATATTTAAATTTTTATTTCTAATGGTATGCTTGAGCATAGCCTTTATATCTTGCTCTAAGGATAAAAATCAAGAACCATTGCAAGATTTGCAAAATAAGTCAATGACTTATAAAGAGTTCTTTGAAACTGTATCAGAACAAGCAGTAAACTTTATTCCAGATGAAAAAGTGTTACTTATCTCCTATAAGTTAAACAAAGAAGACAACACCATCACTTTGTTATCAAGTATCATTGCTGAATCAAGCTGGGGTGTAGGTTTTGATGTTGCTGGTAGATATGAAGACCAGAAAGTTTCTCGCAAGAAAGATAAATATACAGTAACTTGTTCAGGTGCTAAAGGTGGAGATTGGACAAAGGGTTGTAATGGAGATGTCAGTTGTGGACAGTTGCTTTATGACTGTACTGAGGCTGGTGGCTGTGGAACTGTTTGTAGTACTTATATGGTTTATGTACCTGATGTAAAGACTTTTTATCTTTCTGATGACCTTCATATGTTAGTTGATTTGAAAGATGAAGAAACTCTCAAACAAATAAATGAGGTTATTAAGCCATAGTTAATAATTATCACAAAACCAATAGAGTAGGGGAGAGGTACTAAAAACTTCTCCCTTATTTTTTGTAATTCAGTAGTTTTTTAGTACTTTTGTGCAGTTAATCAAATTTTAGGTAGAAATAGATGTTTGCGGATGTATTGCTTGCATTACCTTTGGGCTTGTTGTTAGCTTTTACCATAGGTCCTGTGTTCTTTGTATTGCTGGAAACAGCCATTACTAAAGGATTTAGGGCAGCTATTGCTTTCAATTCAGGGGTAGTACTGGCAGATACTGTTTTCATTCTCATTGTCTATTTCACTACCAGCAGTCTGTTACGCGAAATCAAGGACGACCCTAAGCTCTTCTTCGCCGGCGGACTCATAATGATAGCTTACGGACTTATCTCGTTTATCAAACTGAAAAAAGACTTCAAGAAAACAATAGATAACAAAGAGAATGCCTATCTGCAAGTAGCTGAAAAAGTGAACTATGTAGCCCTCTTTATCAAAGGTTTTCTACTGAATTTCATCAACATAGGCGTTTTGGGTTTTTGGTTGGGAATTATTATTGTTTTTGGTCCTAAGCTCGATATGAATGCTAGTAGGATATTGGTGTTTTTTACTTCTATTATCTTAGTATACTTTGCAATAGATATCTTTAAAATTCTCATTGCTAAGAAACTTAAAAACCGACTTACCGCTTTTCATATCTACAAAATCAAACGCGCGATTAGCATTATATTGTTAGTCTTTGGAGTTTTCCTGATACTCCAAGCGTTCTTTCCTAACGTATTACAATTAACTGATTAAGTACAACTCACACAAGTAGTGTATAAAAAACTTTGTCAAAAGTTGTAAGCCACACGGGTCTTTACCTCTTGACAAAGTCTATTTTCTATTGCCTATGACCTAATGCCTGTGGCCTTATTACTTCTTACCTTTGTATTGATTATTTAAGTATTCAGTAACTTCTTTAGTAATATCTTTTTTCTCACTACCGTAGAGTACACTACCGCCGTCGTTAGCACCAAGAATAAAGGTGTAACCTTTTTGTTTTCCGTATTCTTTAATGTTTTTCTTCACTTTGCTAAGTAAAGAATCCATTTGAGTTTGGCTTTCCATTTGTATTTTTTGTTCTTCTTGTTGCAAATGTTGTTGCAATATTTGGCTTTTTTGCATCAGTTCGTTGTATTTTTTCTGAGCTACGTTCTGAGGGAGAGTTTTAGCCTGCGCATCGAAAGCACGTGCTTCAGTTTGGAACGCCATTGAAATACTGTCGCGTTTTCGTTCGTAGGTACTAATTTGTCCTTTTAGTTTTGCCTCGATGTCTTTTTTTTCTTGATAGTCGTTTAGAAGTTTAGAGTTATCTACAAACGCCACCTTGTCGGTACAAGCAGTAAGGGCGAGCAGTGCTACGCCTGTTAAGATGAGTTTTTTCATTTTTATAATGTTTAATTTAAATTACGTGGCAAAAGTAAGAAAGTTTTACGTGTAAAAGAAATATTTTTTAATTTTGTTACTAAAAAAGTGAAAATACTCTCTTTCGTCACTATTCATTACACCTTGTTTCACGTGAAACATTTTACTACTTTCTTCTACCTTATATAAATTTATTCTATATCAGAAACAATCTTCTATAAGTGTACTTTATCAAAACTGACTTTATTACAGCTTGTTTTAAGTATTATTTTTTAAAAAGTAATAAAGTATAAGGTAATAGTTGAGAAGTCTTATAAAAACGTCTTATTTTAAGTTTTTACTATTTTTAGCTTCAGAAATATAAAAAAATAGACAATTTCTAACTCTTACTTCTTATTTCTTACTTAAAACATAAATCTGCGATGAGTATTCTCCTTTCCTCCAACCATAATAATTCGAACGGACTCCGTTGATGAAACCTTTAAGAAAATTTTTCTTTCCTGTTTTATATTGCTCGGAAAGCATACTCACATAGAAGGCATCAAAAAGCATAGGGTGGGTGGCAAGTAGCTCAAAACCTTCTTTGGCAAAAAGCTGTTCGATGCTATCCTTAGAAAAATGCCATAAGTGTCGGGGCACATCATAAGCTGCCCAGTAGGCTCCGTAGTGCTGTGCGTCCCACGAACGATAATTAGGTACAGCTATAACAGCTAAGCCGTCTTCTTTCAGTAAGTTACTGATGAGTTGTATTTCTTGTGTTACATCGGGTACGTGTTCTAGCACGTGCCACATAGTAATCACATCAAAAGAGTGGGGGAGGAGGTTACTAAAATCAGCTTGTAATAAAACTCCTTTTTCTTTTGCTTTGGTACGTGCTTTCTCGCTAGGCTCTATGCCCACAGTTTCCCAATGTGCATACTTTTTACCACTATGCACAAAGTCGCCTGTACCTGCACCTATATCAAGCAGACAAACATTTCCTTTTTTGTATTGTTTGATGAGTTTTATTTTGTGCTTTAAGTTATAACTTTTCACCCATTGGTAGAGTTTATCAAATAGTGTTTTGCGACTGTCTGTATGCGAAATATAATCCTCACTCTCATAGTATTTTTTAAGGTCATTAGGTAGGGGAGTAGTGCGGTAAAGTTTTAATACTGAATCATATACGAGGGTAAAATCCTCTTGTGATACGCTGTAATCTTTAATTGTCATTAGTTGTTAGTGTTTAGTCGTTAGTTACTACTTGTCAATTATCAATTGTGAATTATCAATTAAAAATGTTCCACGTGGAACATTTCTTATATACTTACTTTTTGTCTTTTACTTGTTACCTTTTACCTCGTAAGAAAGCAAACAATTTTCTCTTCTTCAAATATTCAAGGTTATAATCATTCTCGTACGCTTCACGTTCAAAGATGATATTTTGGTAAGCTCTCTTCTTATCTTTATACTTAATATATTTCAGTATAAAATCCACAAGATACCATATATAGAAAAATATCACCAAGAGTTCTCGTTGCTGAGCTAAATGTATACGTTCGTGGTTGATGAATTGTGCATCTTTTAGTAGTTTGGGATCGTTAGTAAATATAAAGGGGTAGAGGGTAATACCACTAAAACCCTTAGGTACTAAATATCTGTTTACTATAAACCGATTCATATAAGTAAAAAGTATGTGGCAAAAGTAGTGAGAAATTAGCAGATAAACAAATGAATTGGGAATTATCAATTCTTAATTGCCAATTCATAAATGTTCCACGTGGAACATTTATGAATTGAATATATAGCTTTATTAAAAAATATTTATTACCTTTGTCGGCGTAAAATAATAATATATCAGTATGAAAAAGTTTTTAATCCTGTTGTTATTTCCTTTTATCGGAATGGCACAAATTATCAATACTCCAGCTACACGTTTGGAGAAAGAACTTAATGGTAAAGCAAAAGCTCTTGTCGAACGTACTTATGACGTCTTTCAAGGAAACCTTAAACAAAAGCGTCTTGCAACCGAAAATTATTATGAATTTAATAAAGAAGGAAATACCTTGCAGTTAGAACAAAAATATAGTGGTATTACTTTGCGTTACGACTATGTTTACAATGCTGAGCAAAAACCTCTACAAGTGAAAATATTGAGAATGGCTCACGGAGGTATACAGAGTTCTACAGGACTCTATGAATATAATAACCAAGGGCATTTAGTAACTTATCGTACAATGATGGAGGGTAGCGCTTCGCCTACACAAACCTATACTTTTAACAAGTGGGACGCCAACGGTAACCCTACCGAAGGTCTCTTAGTAACACCCGATAGCAAGGCGAAGGTATTCCAGGAGTTTGATAAAAATAACCAACGCACTTTGCTCAAAATGGTAACCGAAGGAAATCCACCTACCGAGATGCGCATCTCAGTGCGTTACGACCGTGAGGGTAGGGTAGTGGAACGCAGTATTGCTGAGGGAAACACCAAACCCGATGTAATACATTATACATATGATAAAAAAGGTATTCCTACCGGCGTAAATAACCAGAAGTTTGAACACACTTTTGATAAGCAAGGTAATTGGGTTACTCGCATTGTATTCGTCAATGGATATATCGTAGGATTTACAGAAAGAGAAATAAAATACTAATATTAAAAATACATATACTTATGAAAAGACTATTTATTATTACTTTAGCTTTGTTCTGTACGGCTTGTAATACCGATTGGCGTAGAAAATACGATGAGGTATATCCGTCTCAAAACGGAATTTCAATGGTAAGAAAAGATAATAAATACGGACTCGTAAATGCTGAAGGTACCGTCGTAGCACCTTTGAAGTATGATTATATCAATATCTACCCTTCTGCCGGAATACCTTTTTATGATGTTACTATTAATAATTTATATGGGGTGATACGCCCTTCGGGTGAAGAACTCATTCCTGCTCAGTATAATTTTATTTCGTATTCCGAAGGTGTTTTTATTGTACAACTCAATGATAAGAAAAAACTCCTTAGTACTAATAACGAAACACTCACCCCTTGGTATGACGAAATAGACCTCTTTTTCGGTGGTCTGGCTCGTGCTAAACAAGGTAATAAGTATGGCTATTTAAATACTAAAGGTAAAGTAGTATTGCCTTTTGTATATGATGACGCTGATGATTTTAACGATAGTAAAAAGGCAATGGTGAAGTATAAAGGTAAGTGGGGAATGATTGATAATCTCGGTAATACAATCATTCCTTTTGAATATGAACAGGCTGAACCCTATACTAAAAGCAATGAGGAATGGGAAGATTATTACTATATCCTCATAAAGAAAGGCAGAGAGGTAAATATAGATAAAGAAGGTAATTTTTTGTCATTTAAATAATCACTTCTTTTACCTCTCCTCTAAATATCACTTTAAACGATAAACGCTTCCATTGTTTAGGCAAGCGAGGCGTAAACGTTAGTGCGCCGTTCTTTACACGCATACCAGCAAAGCCCTCTACAATGCTGAGCCACGTGCCCGCCATCGAGGTGATGTGTAACCCTTCGTGTACCTCCTTGTTGTAGTCGTCCAAATCAAGCCGAGCTGTACGCAGGTAGAGCGCGTAGGCTTCCTCTGTCTTCCCTAACGCTGATGCGAGGACACTATGCACACAAGGTGAGAGTGACGACTCGTGTACGGTGAAAGGCTCATAAAACTCATAGTGCTTTTGGAGTTGTTCTTTGGTAAATCGCTCTTCAAAGAAATAAAACCCCTGTAACGTATCTGCCTGTTTGATATAAGGCGAACGCAATATCCTATCCCACGACCAATGTTGGTTGAGCGGGCGCTCTCCAGTAGGAATGGCACTTACAGGCTTCAAGTCTTTATCCAAAAAACCGTCTTGTTGCAAGTATACATCATACTTTTCGCTATAAGGCAAGTACATATGTTCCACGATATCACTCCATTCCTTCAATTCTTTAATAGTCACCCATTGCTTTTCGCTCTTGTATTTCAGTGCCATAGTCGCTGCATAACTCAAACACCAAGAGGCGAGATAGTTCGTATAGAAATTATTGTTCACATTGTTTTCGTACTCATTAGGTCCTGTCACCCCTAAGATTACGTACTGTTTCTTTTCTTCTGAAAAATTGACTCTCTGTGCCCAAAAACGTGCAATAGCAATAAGCACTTCCATTCCATATTCTTTCAGGTACGACTCATCGCCCGTATAGCGTGTATAGTTATAAATTGCAAAAGCAATCGCCCCGTTGCGGTGTATTTCTTCAAAGGTAATTTCCCATTCATTATGGCACTCTTCACCGTTCATCGTTACCATAGGGTAGAGCGCAGCCCCGCCGGTAAAACCGAGTTTCTGGGCGTTTTCAATAGCTTGTGGCAACTGTTTATAGCGGTACAACAGCAGATTGCGAGCTACTTCCGCGCCTTTGGTAGCCATATAAAAAGGCAGGCAATAAGCCTCAGTATCCCAATAGGTACTACCACCGTACTTTTCCCCCGTAAAACCCTTAGGTCCTATGTTCAAATGGGCATACTTGCCCTGATACGTTTGGTTGAGCTGAAAGATATTAAACCGGATACCTTGTTGCGCTTTCTCATCACCTTCAATCACAATATCCGATGTCTCCCATATCGCCGCCCAATCTTCTTTCTGCATCTCCAATAACCCCTCAAATGTTAGTGCCTGTGTGTCTCGTACCTTTGACAAAGTTTTAGACTTTGTCAAAGGTGTATAGCCACCATATTTTTCAATACGAAAGGTTTGGTTTTGCTTAACAGTTACTTCATACTGCAACCCTATATAGTTCTCCTTTCTATTTTCTTTTCCACTGATATTCAGTTCTTTTCCTTCTATAAAAAGATAATTTTCCATAAAGGTTTGCACTTTAAAGGCTGTCTTTTTAGTTTCAGCAAGTATAGTAGCGCAGTTGTTTTCCGAAGAAATTTCCAAAGTATTCCAAAAATGCTCGTCCCAGTTAGCATCATTATTCTTAATACCACTGTCTAAGTAGCTTTCTATTTCTATGGAAGTATCAGCATTAAGAGGACTAATCTCATAACGTAAAGCTCCTATTTCATCATAACGCAACGAGAGCAAACGTACCACTTTTACAGCAATTTCCACACCGTTAGGAAGCGTAGCCGTAAAACTTCGCTCGTACCAACCCTCTTTCATATTCAGTTGTCGGCGAAAGTTTTTTACCTCCAAACAAGTGTTTAAGTCTAATAGTTCCCCGTCTATTTTGATGTGTAGTTCTATCCAGCTAGGGGCATTAAGCACTTTCGCAAAGTACTCAGGGTAGCCGTTTTTCCACCAGCCCACTCGGGTTTTATCGGGGTAATACACCCCACCGATGTAGCTTCCTTGAAGTGTATCGCCCGTATAGTCCTCTTCAAAGTTAGCGCGCATTCCCATAGCCCCATTTCCAAGGCTGAAAATACTTTCGTGTTTGGTAACCTCAGCTTTATTAAAGCCCTCTACGATGATGTTCCACGTGTTCATAGCTATTAGTCTTCACAAGTTTAAAGTGCAAAGGTAGAAGATAATTAGCAAACGAGCAAATTTGTAAAATTAGCTCATAAATACCCAACCCAATAATGATTACCATTACACTTTTCCATCATTTATTCCCCTTTGGAGGTAGCTAGCGACAGCTGGGTATGTGCCCCGCGAGAACGTAGTATGTGTAAAGGAGGAGGTTTGTCTCCTTTTCCAGCTAGTCCCCCTTCGGGGGTTCGGGGGCTTACCGAATAAATGACTTGCCACATTCCCCCTCATTGAGAGGGCTAGGGGGAGGTTTCTCCCCTATTGCCTATGACCTAAGACCTCACACTTCCCCATTTACTAATTTTCTAATTTGCTAATTCCCTAATTATCCCTTCTCCTTTCCGTCGCTACATTCCCCCTCTCCTTGGGAGAAGTCTCCGAATAGGAGAGTAT
>ERZ772924.1437-NODE-1437-length-11309-cov-14.710681_pt1 | contig 11309 bp, 11 predicted proteins | sample MGYA00512116_ERZ772924 | MGnify/ENA primary metagenome ERZ772924 (study PRJEB29015, sample SAMEA2737920) | human oral metagenome | biome: human oral; feature: human-associated habitat; material: dental | place: China | collected 2134 ...
AAAAAGATACGCTAAGATGGCGCGACTGAATTTATCGGTGCTTCCTTTAGTCAAGCACTACAGAAAGGAGATCATCATGCTCTGCCGCAAAATTTTCTGCGCCCTCGCAGGCGCCTTCCTGCTCATCCTGCCGTTCGCCTCCGCAGCAAACGCCATGCTGCCAACGGAGCAGGCCGAACAGCTGCTGGTGTCGCGCGGGCTCCCCTTCGTCGTGCACGAGACGTGTGCCGATCCATCGGGGGCAGCGCTCTCCCTCACGCAAAACACGGACAGCGGGGAGAATTGGCTCATCTGCACCGTTGGCGACGCGGTCTTTGGCGCGCCGCTGACCGTAGACCTCTACGATACGGGGATGCACGGGGACGAATACGGAAACCATCCCCCCGCCATCTTCGCGGGCTGTTTCTTCCAAGACACGCGCGGCACCGAGGATGATACGCTTGGTGTATGGGAGGGCGCAGATCACCATCTGCCGGTCTACTATTCCTATGACGTGGTCGATGGTCAGATCATGGCGGACAACTACATCTCCTCGGCGCGGGGTACGATCGACGCGGACCACTACGACGCCCGCATCGTGTCGGAGGAGCACACGGCCGCCATTCATACCTTCTTCGAGCTGCTGCCCGGCCTGCGCGCAGAGGTCGCATATAGCCATATTGCGATCGACGAGATGTTCTGATCCCCGCAAAAAGACTGCACGAGCAAACGACAGACGCATGCAGCCGAAACAGGGCGATTCCCAAACAGAAACACTATATGGAGTGCATCAACAAGACGGATACATCTCCAAAATCAAAGGCGCTGCGGCGCCTTTTTTCACGTCGATGATCCCCTTGTCGGTCAGTTTGAAATACGGGCTGACAGGCAGCGGAATGGTGCTCAGGGACATGATGACATTGTCGTGGCGATAGCCGCAGTCCGCAAGGACACGGCGGACATGCGCGATCTGCTCGCCGAGAACCGGGAGCGGGCGGTCAGAGAGGATGCCCGCGATCGGCAGCGGCGCAAAGGCCTGCACACTGCCGTCCCGCACCGCAGCAAACCCGCCCTGCGCCTCAATGACGGCGTTCGCCGCCGCCTGCATATCCGCCGCGGTCTGTCCGAGGACGAGCAGGTTGTGGCTGTCGTGCGCATAGGTGGTCGCCGCTGCGCCGCGTGTGAGCGCTGTCCCGCCGACGAGCGCCATGCCGCAGCCGCCGTTTTTGCCGTGCCGCTCAAAGACACAGGCAAGGTTGTAGGGACTGCTCTCCCAGTCGATCACGCCGCCGCGCACGGGCAGTTCTGCCCGCCCCTCCGCGACAAAGGTCGTATGCTCCTGCACCTCGAGGATGCGGCAGAGCACTGTCCCCTCCGCGATCGGCGCACGCAGGACAAAGTCCTCGGCACTGCGCGGCGCCAGATGCACGCTGCGGTAAAAATGCGCGGGAAACGACGTGTCCCGTTCCGGCTCCTCCCACGCCTCGCCGCGCGCAAAGACCTGCCGTCCCGCGCACCAGACACGCTCAATGGCAAATTCCCGCAGATCCGAGAGCACAACGAAGTCGGCGATGCGGCCGGGGGCAATCGCGCCCTTATCCCGCAGCCCCATATGCTGTGCGGGTGCATAGGTCGCCGCATAGACCGCCTCCTCGGGCGCAAGGCCGAGCTCCATGCTCCGCCGGGCGAGGTGGTTCAGCTGCCCGCGCCGCATGAAGTCATCCGGCATCGTGTCGTCCGTGACGAGGGCAAAACGCCCCGACAGACGGTTCTCCATGAGGTAGTCGAGGAACTCTTTCTTCAGTGTCTTTTCCTGCAGCTGGATGAACATTCCATTTGCGGCGCGCTGTGCGAGCCCCTCGAGCGACTGATCCGTATGATCGGAGCGGATGCCGCGGTAGAGGAGCTGCGCCAGCTCCCACCCGACGAAGCGCGGGCAGTGCCCCTCGATGGAGAAATCCGGCCGGCCGTGCTGAATCTGGCGGATCAGACGATTCGTCTTGGAGTGCGTATCCGCAATGACCTCGCGGCAGTTCATCACCTCGCCGAGGCAGATCACCTGATCCATGTGCATGAGCGCCTCGACATCATCGTTCTCGATCGCGGCACCCGCCGTCTCGAGCGCGTCGTTCGTCGACGGAACGGACGAGGGGATGGCGATGCGAACGTCGCAGGGGCCGTCCTGTGCACTCTGCATCAGCGCGCGGATGCCCGCGAGACCGAATACATTTGCGATCTCATGCGGCTCCGCGATGAGCGTCGTCACACCGCTGCGTACCGCGCCGTTCATAAACGTCCGCGGCGCACACATCGTGCTTTCAATGTGCATATGGCAGTCGATCAGCCCGGGGATGACGTACTGCCCCGCGAGATCGACCGTACAATGTGGTGTGAGCGGCAATTCGTCCATGCCGACATAGGCAAAGCGGTCACCGCTGACGGCAATATTGCCCGGGATGAATTTTTTGAGATAGCTGTTGTAGACCTGTCCGCCGGTCAGCAGGATGTCGATGTGCATAGCAGCCTCCTATTTCACGCCCGCAATGGCGTAGAAGTAGTATGCGAGCAGGAGAGCGAGCAGATAGTGCCCCTTGTGCAGCTCATTCATGCGCCCTGCGGCGAGCTTCATGAGGACAAATGCGATGAAGGCCACAGAGATGCCGTTGGCAATGTTGAACGTATACGCGGTAAAGGCGATGCAGAGGAACGCGGGAATGTACTCGGCAATATCCGTATAGTCAAGGTTGCGCATCCCCGCCATCATGCTGACGCCGACGTAGATGAGGACAGGCGCCGTCGCAGCCGCGGGGATCATCAGCGCGAGCGGCGTCACCGCGAGAGTGAGCAGGAAGGCGACCGCCGTCGTACACGCCGTCAGTCCTGTGCGCCCGCCTGCCTCAACGCCTGCACCGGACTCGAGATAGGTGATGAGCACCGGAATCGTGAAGAAGGAGCCCACCGTCGCGGCGATGGAGTCGACATGAAAGACCTTGTCGAGCCCCGGCAGATCGCCGTTCTTGTCGAGGAAACCCGCCTTGCCGCCGATGCCGATCGCCGTGCCGAAGCTCGAGAAGAAATCCGGCAGGAAGAACGCGAAGAGGAACGGCAGGTACTGCAGATCAAGCGCACCCGCAAGATCGAAATTGAAGAAGATCGGCGCGATGCTGTCCGGCATGCGCAGAATGCTCTCCGGGATCTTCGTAATGCCCATCGGGATGCCGATGACCGTCCCCGCGAGGATGCTGATGAGCGCGGCGCCGCGTACCTTGCGCGCCGTGAGCATAAGGAGAATGACGAAGGTGATCGCCGCGAGGATCACAACGGGCTGCGTGAGATCGCCGAACGAGAGCGCGACCTTTTTCGCATTGACCGCGAGCAGCTTGGCATTGCGCATGCCGATCACGGCGAGGAAGATGCCCACGCCGGCGCTGATTGATATCTTGATGCCGCGCGGTATTGTCATGACAATGAATTGACGAATGCCGAGCACTGTAACGAGGATGAACAGCACACCGCTCAGAAAGACGATCGCGCTCGCAACGTTGATCGGCACATTTTGGAGCTGCACCATCGTGATCGAGAAGATCGCGACGCTGCCCATACCGGGCGCGAGGGCAAACGGGCGGTTCGTATAGAGCCCCATCGCCATCGACGTAGCGAAGATCATGAGCACCATGCCCGTGAGCATCGCCCCCGTCGGAACTCCTGCCTCCCCCATCATATGCGGCACAACGGCGAGCACATAGCCCATCGTCGCGAACGTCGTGAGACCCGCGAGGATCTCCGTACTGACAGAGGAGTGATGCTCCTGCAGCCGGAACTGCCGTTCAAAGAATGAATTCATTGGACACGCCTCCCAAAGGCAATCATAAAAAATTGAAGACGTTTTTATTATAAACCCATTATCAAACTTTTCCAACAATAAAGGCGAAAATATTTCTGTGTCTCTAAAATCCTGCACCCCTGCCAATATGAGGAGGATTATGGCACGCGCGCAGCCAACGCCGAGCGAGCGCCGGACGGCAATGCAGAGAAATGCTCCCTCTTAAATCTCTCGCAGTCCCAGCGACTTCAAGTATTCATACGTACCATCATAGTATTCCGGCCTGCGCGTTTCATCATCCGGATCACCCTCAGGAACGAAGATGACGAGCCCTTGCCGGGCCCGGGTGAGGAGGACGCGATAGGCGTTCTTCAGGTAGCGTTGCCCCTGTTCCTTGTTGACGTGCATCCATCGGGCTCCGCGGCAGTCAAAATAATCAAACCCTCCATCACAATAGCGGAGATCTGCGTCCCACGCAAGGAGACCATAGTCGATCTCGAGTCCCTGCACCTCAAACTCCGTGGCGGGAACCTCGAGGAAACAAGAAGCATCTGCATTCGCCGGATCATTCAAGAACCATGCAACAGGATCCCGCTGCACATTCACCCAAATGCCAACACTTCTCAAACGCTTCGCCTTTGAACTCGCAAGCACCCCTGCCCGCTCCGTCCCGCGCACTTTGCTGCGCACCCATGCCTTTGCACGTGCAAGGTCCCGCGTCAAAACGATGGGATAGTTCAAATAAAGCGCAGCATAGAGCTCTCGTGCCGCAGCTGTATCCTCATCGAGCAGTGCCTTAACGAAATCTGCAAGCCGCTCACTGCGGAAGGAACGCAGCGATACGCCCAGATGCAGGGACGAGACAACGCGATACGCCCGATCCCCCAGCATCCGCGGAATGTTACTGCTCCCCACATACTCACTGTCTGTCATCCGATCCGATAGATGTATCTTCCAGTCCGGATATTGTTCACGCAGCGCATGCAGCCATTCCTCTATACCGGCCTCACCCGTATTGATCTCCTGTCCACCGCCGATGAGACAGGCGATCACGGCCCAGTCCTCATGCCGATCCATGATGCTGATGAGGAACTCCGGCTCCGATTGGTGAAAATCTGGCACGCCCTTTTTTCGCTTCATAAATTTCATCAGTGCATCGGCATCCCATGCACGCTGCGCCTCGTCAAAAATGGCAACTTTCTCGATGGGCGGACGCGACGAGGACAATGCCTCATCACGGAATTTATGAATCACCTGGATAAAGGACTTCGTTTCCCGCCGCGCCTGCTCTTTGGTCACATTGTGCGTCGCTGCCCGATCTCGTGCCAAGGCCTCCTGCAGAACCGCAACGAGGGGGCCATTCCCCGAGAGAAATACGGCATGTTCATCCTCATTGAATTGATGACGCGCATTGGCAATATTAAGCCCCGCAAGTGTCTTTCCCGCTCCAGGAACTCCTGTGATAAAACAGATCGCCTTTTTGTGGCGTGCCTTGCATTCATCTATGATCTGATTGATCGCTGCCGTCGTCACAGTCAGATTTTCTGCCCCCGCATCACTGCGCGATATATCACGAACTGAATGCGCGCGGTAAAGTGCCTGTGCCGCCTCAATGATGGTCGGTGTCGGCGCATAGCGCGCATCCAGCCACGCATCCATGGGTAGAGGAGCGGCATGCATCTGCGACAGGACCTGCCGAAGCACGTCCCCGATGTTATGCCGATTGCAGCAGAGCACCTGTGCAATCCCATCTTCCATCAGAGCCAGTGTATTCGCCTGATCGGCCGCCTCCGTCGGCACAATGATCGGCACGATTGTGCGGTCCCGACTCGCCTCATGAAAATACTTGAGGTCAAGGGCATAATCCATCACTTGATCTTTTGTTGATTTTGCATACGTATCATCCCCGACCTTGAACTCCAGCAGGAAAATAATTCCCTGGATGATGAGCACGACATCCACACGGTGTCCCATGCGCGGAATCGTGAATTCAAAGGCGATCTCTCCGTCCGGAAAGGAGGCAAGCTGCTCCTTTAAAATCTGGATCTCCGCACGCCATGCGTTCTTTTGAATATCCTCGGTCCGAAACGAATCCTCGATCATCAACCGCCCGAGGATATGATCTTCTTCTGCCATCAAAAAAGAAGAAATTGAACCCGAATAATATGCTCTTCCCATCATATCTCCCTATTGCAAATATAAAGATACATTCCCCCAGCAATGCCGAGGGCACAGCTCACCGCACCTCCACCTGACACATCCGCATCGCAGCGAGGGCGTTCGCGTGGCTCTCCGGGGTGACGCCCGCGCAGCAGGAGGCATCGACGGAGATGGGCTTCTCTGGGTAGAATGCCTTGAGGAGCAGCGCGTTAGATATGACGCAGATATCTGTGCAGAGTCCGACGAGTTCGATTTCATCGTAGTCTCTGAGCGCGTCAGGGAGTTCTGTCGCGCCAAAAGCAGGCTTCTCGATGACGGCTGCTGCCTCACGCACGAAGGGCTGCAAGGCAGACGCGATCTCCCAGCCCGCCGTGCCGCGGATGCAATGCTCGACGGGCAGATGCCGCCCCTCCTGCGTCGTGAGGTAGTCCGCGCCGTGTGTATCCATGGTGAAGATGAGCGCCGTGCCCTCCGCACGCGCGGCAGTCAGTTTTTCCACCATACGCGGCAGCATCTCCTGCGCCTCAGTCGTCCCGAGCGCGCCATCAATGAAATCATTCTGCATATCCACGACAACAAGTGCCTTGCGCACAACAATCCCTCCCTCTCAAGATTGATACGAACTCATTTTGCTCAGTATAGCACACAGATGCCCGTCCTTGTTCGCTTTTTTGCGAAAAGCAGCCGCTTGGCGTAGGGATTTTACCTGCAGAGAGAACGAAAGGTAAGGTATCATTTCTATCGCAAGGAAGGTCTATGGGGAGTGCGTGCGGCCGGGATATGCGGCGATTTCCCAGCCCCCAATTTTTATTCCTGCACAGGCACAGGCAATCCCCGCCAGTCTCCGAGGCCGTCGGCGAAGAGCGAGGTCTCCTCATTATAGTAGTCGATAAATCCGTCGACGAGCTCGTGGCCGCGCGTATCGCTGACCATGAAGGGCTGGTAGAAGTTCTTCTCCTCCTGCTCAAAGTTCGCCCACGTCATGAGATACGGGATATGATGACGCCGCGCGACGGCTGCCGCCGCACTCGTCCAATGCGGATCGTCATTGCCCGTGAGCGCGAGCCCGCCGCCGTTTTTATGAACGCCGACCTCAGTGAGCGCGGGGAGTTTGCCATGCGCATCCGCCGCGGACACAACCAGCGCCGCCGCATGCTCGAGCCGCTTCAAAAAGGCGGGCGTATCGTCGTCATCGTCGTAGAAGTCAAAGCCGAATACGTCCACATACGCATCGCCCGGATAGCGGTCGAGATAGTCCTCCGTCGATGAGAACGGCGCATTCGGCGCATAGACGTAGAGCACATTGTGCACGCCGCGCACATCGCGCAGGTGGTGGACCGTGTACTGCCAGAGCGCAGTGTAGTCCGCGCCGTCCGTCCCCGCTGCGCCCCACCAGAACCAGTCTCCGTTGTGCTCATGGAGCGGACGAAAGAGTATGGGGATGCCGCGCCTCTGCATGCGCAGCAGAAAATCCGCGACCATATCGAGGTAGGCCGTATAGACCGGATGCAGATCGCCGCCCGGAACGGCGCGGTGCAGAACATGCCCCGAGAGATCGTCCGGCGAATAGCCCGAAAAGTCATAGCCGCCGGCCGCCTGCGGACGCTTTGCCGCGCGCGCGAGGTTGGGGATGTGCATGGAGAGCGTCAGGATCGCGCCCTCGTTCGACGCCGCCGCCGCGATCCGCTCGAGTTTGTCCGCACAGCTCATGCCCGCTGCGCGCTCCGCATCGGTCAGCTCCAGCTCCTCACCCGTCAGCGAGAGTGCGTCGAGCCCGACGATCCCTGCGAGCGCACCCGTCATGTCCTTCGTATCGGAGTTCGTACCGCTGTCGATGCGAAAAAATTTATGATGCGCATCGTTCTGATGTCCGTAGATCGTGTACTGCAGCTGCCCGAGCACCGTAAGATACGCATAGAGCTGCCGCGTCTCCGCCGTCGCCGCCGCATCGGCGAGATGCACCGTACGCGGAGCAGCGGCGCGGAGCGTCTCGAGTGCCGGTGTGTCGTGGCGCGCCTTCGCCGCGTCGGGCAGAACCGTCCGCGCCCGGTAGACAGGATCCGCCGGATCGTCCACGGGATGTGCGGCGGCAGGGGACGCCATGAGCCCGAGCAGCGCGCCGATCAGGGCACATGTGCGCATTGCCCCGGCAAAAGTTGAATATATCATTCGATTTCCTCCTTTGCAGATATTATAGCACAAAAAAACACCCGCTCCCGTGGGAGTGGGTGCCCTATGATCTCCGAATATCAGGTATTCTTCGCAATGATCGCGCCAACGACAGCGCCTGCGATGGCGGCCGTAGTCATGCTGCCCTGCGAGTAACGCTTGCCGCCGCTCTTGCGCCGTCCGCCCCATGCGAGCTGCTGAACATCATCGCGTCCGTCAAAGCTCGTGTACGATGCGCGCTCTGCCGGCACGCTGAGCGCGTGCGCGGATACCTCGGCCACGCCTGCAGCACCGTAGCTCATGGCGCCGACAATCGCGGCGATTGCAGTCCGCTTCATCATCTTTGTTGTCATCATGTGAACCACATCCTTTCAAACGGCTTTGCCGCTGTGCACTTCTTTGGTACAAGTAGAGCATACGACGCGCGCATGGGAAACACATTCGAATGGAATTTAATTTTCGTTAGGAGTTGCTCCTAAATTTTATCACTGTATGAAAAAGCACCCGTTCCCGTGGGATTGGGTGCTCTGCCGAACGGGACAGCTCATATGCTCCTCGCAATGATCGCACCGATCACGGCGCCGGCGATCACAGCGGTGTTGATGCTGCCCTGCGAGTAGCGCTTGCCGCTCCGGCGGCGGTCATTGCGGTGATCGCGGTCACGATCACGTTCCCAGCGGTCGCGGTCGCGATCACGGCGGCTCTTCCACGCGAGCTGCTGGACATCATCGCGTCCGTCAAAGCTCGTGTACGATGCGCGCTGCTCCGGCGCGCTGAGCGCACTCGCAGAGACCTCAGCCGCACCTGCAGCGCCGTAGCTCATGACGCCGACCAGCGCTGCCATCGCAGTCCTCTTCATCATCTTTGTTGTCATCATGCGGATCGCATCCTTTCAGACGGCGCTGCCGTCAACTTGTCGCTGTTTCTGGGGACAGAATACGATGCGCATATGGGAAATGGATATAAGATGAATTTAAGTTCTGTTAGGACTTACTGCTAATTTTTATGACTGCATAAAATGACGGGAGGACACGGCGTCAGTTCATCGTGTCACTCGCAGCCAGAAAGGGATCGAGCAGAGCGGGCAGGCAGAGGTCCGTTGAGCGTGAGGCGAACGCCATACATGCGTTCAGTATGACGAGGAAGGAATGCCTGTGTTTTGTTTGTTCCATGATAATCCCTTGATTTCTCCAATAAAATGACCGCCGGTCATATTTGCTGACATTATATGACTGACGGTCATTTTTATCGAATCGATAGGAATTTGTGGGATACCGTGATCGTATATGAGGATCCTCTCTGCCCTGGCAGGACAGTCTATTTGTGCTCCCGATACCACTGTGCCTTTCCTCGGAGCACATCGCCGCCGCGCGTGCCGTCCTCTGCCCAGGGGCGAAAGGCGGGGCTCTCGTGCGTGCCGAGGTACTCGAGGTCCCATCGCTCGCATGTCGAGCGCGGGCCGTAGGGGGCATGGGCGCGCACGCCGTCCTCGTTGTCGGCCGCCTCGCCGTGCGTCAGGATGCGCGCCTTGTCGATCGTCAGCCAGAGGCCGTCCGCGAGCGCCGTCACCGCCATTGCCATGGCCTCGATCTGCACGGCCGTCGGCGGCTCCGCGCCGAGATGTTCCGTCGTTGCACCACAGGCTCCGAGAACGGCAACGCTCACGCTCCCGCTGTTGCGCCGATAGGTCGCGGCGAGCAGCACATCGAGCGCACCATCGCCGATCACATAGAGCGTACCGTCCGCGTCGATCTGCACATGGTAGTCCGCAAAGAACTGCCCATAGTGCCCCGCCGTCCAGTGGAGGTAGATCTTCGTCTCACGTGCGCAGCGCGCGGCTGCATAGGCGAGCGGCAGACGATATGCCGCCGCCAGTTCGCGCAGTGCACCGCAGGTCATGCGCCGCATGGCGGACGCGGGCAGGACCGCGCTCACCGCACGCCCTCCTTTTCGCCCCGCATCATGACCGTGCGCCCGAGAAAGCCGATCAGACCCGAGGCGATGTTGCTCGTCAGCTCCGCGCTCCCATAGAAGACGGACAGGATCGCGACGATGACGAGCCCCGTCCCGACCATCCAGTCCACGCGCGGCAGATAGTTACGCATAAAAATTCTCCTTTCCGATCTTACAGATGTTCCTTCCATAGAAGTAACTGCTGCAATGATCGAAAAGGAGAGGTTTGTTTGACCGTTGGAAGTGCCCTACTTTTTCATCTTCTCCAGATATGTCCGCGTCTCACGCACTACGATGCCCGAGAGCGCGATGAGGGCGATGAGGTTCGGGATGGCCATGAGGCCGTTGACGATATCCGCGAGTACCCAGATCGCCTCGAGCTTCAGGAACGCGCCGCATGCGATGAGCGCAATGAACACGAGCCGGTACGGCAGGATCGCGCGCATGCCCGCCAGATACAGCACGGCGCGCTCGCCGTAGTAATTCCAGCCGAGGATGGTCGTAAAGGCAAACAGCGCGAGCGAGACGGTGAGCAATGCTCCGCCGATCGAGCCGTAGAGGCTCGTAAACGCCGCGCCCGTCATCGCCGCGCCCGCCGCGTCGCCGTGCCATGCACCCGTGAGGACGAGCACCAGCCCTGTCATGGAGCAGATGATGATCGTGTCGATGAATGTCCCCGTCATGGAGATGAGTCCCTGCTCGGCCGGCTCCTTCGTCTTTGCCGCCGCCGCCGCGATCGGCGCAGAGCCGAGACCCGACTCGTTCGAGAACACGCCGCGCGCAATGCCGTTCTTCATCGCCATCATCACGGTCGAGCCGGCAAATCCGCCCACCGCCGCCGTGCCCGTGAATGCACTGTCCAGGATGAGCGCGATCGCCGCGGGGATCTCGGAGAGGTGCATGAGGATGATCCCTGCACAGATGACAATGTAGAGTACGGCCATAAAGGGAATGATGCGCGCGGAAACGTGAGCGATGCTCCTCAGCCCGCCGATCGTAATCGCCGCGATGAGCGCCGTGAGCACGAGGTCGGTTGCGATGCGCGGAACGCCGAAGGACAGCTCCACCGAGTCGACGATGGCATTGACCTGCGGGAACGTGCCGATGCCGAAGAACGCAACGAGTACCGTCGCCGCTGCGAAGAACGTCGCAAGCGGACGGTATTTCTCCCCCATGCCGTGCCGGATGTAGTACATCGGGCCGCCCGCGATCTCGCCGCGCTCGT
>ERZ772924.1438-NODE-1438-length-11306-cov-6.887743_pt1 | contig 11306 bp, 7 predicted proteins | sample MGYA00512116_ERZ772924 | MGnify/ENA primary metagenome ERZ772924 (study PRJEB29015, sample SAMEA2737920) | human oral metagenome | biome: human oral; feature: human-associated habitat; material: dental | place: China | collected 2134 ...
AAAATCAAAGGAAACCTCCCCCTTTACACATACTCCGCTCTCGCGGACTTCCTCAGAGAGGGGGAATGTGGCGACGGAAAAGGGGAAGAGAAATTAGAGTATTAGCAAATTTGAAAATGAGAAAATGGGGAGGTGCGAGCCAAAGCCAGCAGGTGGTCTCTGCTGGGTATGTGAAAGATTGATTTCACTGATTACAATATACGTACAACTGTAAATCAGTATTATACATCGGACGGACATTATTTATAAAAAATATTATACTCTCTTCACTATTATTGCCGTTATGATAAATGATAGAAAAGCAGGAATAAACCACTCTATTCGGTAGTCAGCCAAGGGTAATAACGTTTTGAAGTTATTAATCCAGGCTATATGTAGCAAATCACCTATGATGAAAAGTCCTGATAATATAGCCGTGAGCGTTACCCCCACTATATAAGGAGCATTGCTCTGCACCCGTTTGCCAAAGAAAAGCACAAATAAGGTAAGTGCGATGGTGATAGGATATGAGAAATCTAACAGATAGCCAGCGTAATGAATGATTTCATCTACACTTCTGATAGAAAGGGCAAACGACACTAAGGAACAAATCCACACTCCCCATTTATAAGGGATACGCCCTTTGCTGATGTTCTCGAAAATCTCACCCATAGCCGATACAATAGCAATAGCCGAAGTAAGGCAAGCAAAAGCTACCGCTACCGATATTACAATACCACCATTATCGCCTAATACGCTATAAGCTATATGCTTGAGAATATCTATATAGCTAATCCCTTCGGAAGAAGAAAGATTAGAGGTAGCTCCCAGATATAGCAATCCTCCGTAGATAAACATCAAACAGCCTGCGGCTATGACCCCAGAGAGTATTGTTACTTGTTTTTTCTCAGCTTCACTGCGGTAGCCCTCTTGTACGATTGACGAGATGATAAGCCCCGAAAAAATAACCCCCGCAAGCACATCTAAGGTTAAGTAGCCTTTTGAAAAGCCAAACGCAAACGCCTCTCCAAAGCTATAACCGTTGTCTACCAATTCCTTAGGCGCATTGATGGTGCCCACGACTATCAGGATAGTAAGTGAAAGGATAAGAAAAGGTGTGAGTATTTTACCGATGATGTCTACTATTTTGGCTTTCGAGATAGAGAGCAAAAGCGTGATGCCAAAGTACAGCACCCCAAAAGTAATTTTGCCTATTTGAGGGAAGAAAGGTTGTACTGCCACCTCGTAGGTTGTAGACCCCGTACGCGGTACACAGATAAGAGGACCTAAGGTAACAATGATTAAAAACACAAGCGCATTTACGAATAACGGAGGGAAGCGCTTGCCTAAATCGGTGAAAGTAAGTCCTACAGAGGCTACCATTACCACCGCTAAGAACGACAGTAGTATGTCCGACACAAAAAAACCTGCAAAAGCCACACCACTTAAAGCTCCTATTTTCAATCCTATATAAGGGGGAATAACCAAATTGCCCGCCCCAAAAAACATCGCAAATAGAGCAAAACCTGCTGTTAGAATTGTAATGAATTTCTTTTTGTCCATAATAAATCAGGTTTATATAGGTTAGAATGCTACAAAGGTATAAATTTCTTCTTATAAAACAAATCTTTTCTTTGATTTCTTTTTAAAGTTTTTATTAGTAGCTTCGTAAATTATTCTTACTTTTGTCGCCAGAATCTTAATATTTAAATTAAAATGACAGGATTTTCAGCTATTGATTTCGAGAGCCCAATCAGAAATTGGAAGAAAGGTGTTTTTAACTACGCTTCTACAAAGGCAAATGAGGAGGGACGAGAAATAAATTTTGGGAGGTTGGGAATTAGTTTGTAATTTTGCGCATCAATCGAGATAGGACAGAGAGAGGAGAGGGGCTGGTGAGATTTAGAAACTAAAAAATAAAACAAACAAAAATGAATGATTTTTCGACTGCGGATTTTGAAGGACTCATTAAAGAGTGGATTACCGGACTTATTAAATTTGCGCCTACACTATTGTGGGCAATTGCGCTTTATTTTATAGGGCGATACATTATTCGGTTTATTGCAAAACTCCTTAAAGGCTTGATGGTTCGCCGTGGAGTAGACGTGGCGTTGCAAGGATTCCTCTTGCAAGTAGTACGGTGGATACTCTATATTGCTCTGTTCCTTACTATCGTGCAAGTAATAGGTTTGCCTGCGACTCAGTTTATCGCGATTATTACCAGTGGTTTTGTAGCAGTGGGGTTAGCCTTACAGGGGTCGCTATCCAACTTTGCGAGCGGGATAATGATTCTTATCTTTAAACCTTTCCGCGTAGGCGATACCATTGAAGGTAATGGCGAAAAGGGGACAGTAAAAAACATTGGACTCTTTGCTACAACTCTTAACAAAGCCAACAACGAGCAGGCGATTATCCCCAATACCCAACTTTTTAGCAATAGCATTATCAATTACAGTAGGGAAGAGAAGCGCAGGGTGTACGTATTAGTAGGCATAGGTTATAGTTCGGATATTCAAAAAGCTCGCGAAGTGCTCTTGCAAATTGCTAAAGAAGAGCCCAAAGCCTTGCCTGACCCTGAGCCTGTGGTGTATGTAGAGGAATTGGCTGATAGCTCGGTGAACCTTTCACTGCGCTATTGGTGCTTGACTTCCGAGCACGCAGGGTGTATATTCCGTACTTTAGAGACTATCAAAAACCGCTTCGACGAAGCTGGTATAGAGATACCATTCCCACAAATGCAAGTGCATCAGTAGAGAGGCAGTGATTAATGGTTAATGATTAGTGGTTAAAATTGTTCTTTATTCATTGCTAATTGGTTTTTATTTAGTATTTTTGCAACGTAAAAACATAAAAAACTATGGACGCAGAGCTTATAGATAATATCTTAACTGAAGACGACCTCCTTCTTAAACAACAAAAAGAAGCGAAAAAGTATAGTATACAAAAAGGTTTGGAGGAAGATAAGGCAGGGTTACATATTCCTCAAGAAGATGTAGAACAAGAAATGAATGCGATATTATGGTCGTAGTTTGGACTCCTAAAGCAAAGGAGGAGCTGAAAGAAATTCTTGTTTATTGGAAAAAACGGAACAAAAGTAATACTTATTCAGTAAAACTGAATACAGAGGCACAAAAAGTAGTTAAATCTCTTATTGATAATCCATACATCTGGCCTATAGAAGAAGGATATGAAGATGTCCGTTCTGTTTTAGTATTTTATAATTACTCTATTTTTTACAGAGTAGAAAACAATATTATTCGTATTCTTTCTTTTTGGGACAATCGAAGAAATCCTAATAGCTTAGATTTATTTGATTTTTAAAAAGAAAAAACATACAGATACCGGCTATAAAGATAGTCGGTATTTTTTTTGTGAATATTTCGTTGTTAATTGTTCTTTATTTAGTACCTTTGTGGCGTCTTTAACATCATAAAAATGATTTTACAATGAGAAAAATCTTCTTTTTGGCCTTCGTGGCTATTGCTTTGGTGAGTTGTCGTAAGAACGATGACAACGGTAACGAGATAAACGTATCGCCTAATGACTACACTCTCAGTGCCGATGGTCTTACCTTAATAAAATGGACTAATAGTAGTACTATTTCTATTGATATGCAAGGGGATAGCAATTTGCGGAAAGTAAACACTATTGCCGAAAATGCTTTTAAAGACCTTAAAAGTTTAAGAGCGATTACTTTTTCGGACAATTTAAAAGAAATAGGTTCTGATGCCTTTTCAGGAACGAACCTCAGTGATGGCGTAAACTTCAACTCTTATTCAGACGTTGTTTTTGGCGAGAGGGTTTTTTATCGTTCGAATATTAGAAAAGTGGTACTCCCCAATACTAAAGCGTTATCTAACCGGATTTTTGCTGAATGTAGAAACTTAAAAGAAGTTACTTTTAAAAGAACGGGTATTATAGGCGATGGGGCTTTTTCGTCTTGTGGAACTCTTGAATTAGTAGATTTAACAGATGCGGGAGTTACTCATATAGGGAAAGAGGCTTTTGCTAACTGTAAACTTTTAAAAAAGGCAATCCTTTCGGTAACTATGAACTTAAAGACGATAGGAGATAAATCGTTTGCGAACTGTACTTCGTTAGAGAATGTTACTATTCTTGCGCTTTACCCGCCGTATTTGGAGGGAGATCCTTTTTCTGGGATAGCCAAAACTAAGTTTCCTACTTTTTATATCCCCAGAAAACCTAAGGATTTATTGGATATATACAAAGGAGATAACAATTGGAAAAATTTAGTTGATAAGATTCAGTTGATACCAAAATAATTAGGTGCGAGCCACACAGACGGGGGAGAAATGAGAGAATGAGAAAATTAGAAAATGAGGAAATTAACAGATTAGTAAATGGAGTAAATGTCAATAATACCAGAAATGTTAATAATACCTACCGATAATCAACTTTGGCAAAGTTTAAAACTTTGCCAAAGTTTGAGATGAAAAAGTGATATGCTGGGACTGTTAGGAGCTTTCAAAAGATATCGGAAAAGAACGGAAGTGAGCTGAGAGAAATTTTGGTGAAAAAAGGGTGTAAGGAGGGTGGTCTTAGCTTATAGAGAGCTTATAGGAAGCTTATACGAATCTTGGACGATTGGTATAGAAAGGGTATATAAGTGGTTGACTCATAATATAATACAACAGGGTTAAAAATGGTAAAAACAGGGTTTCGAGGCGAAAGAAAGGGAAAAGGCACTAGGCCTTAGGCCATAGGCACTAGGGGGGAATATGACGGAAAAGAGAAGAAATGACGAATGACCAGTGACGAATGACGAATATGGACTTTCTTTAAAGAGGAATTGTGGTGGCGGTAAGACGGTGCGTACCATACGAACAGAGGAAGAAAAGAGGTAGAAGTTTGAAGAGATAGGGGTAAAGAAAATGAGGAAATAGGCTTAAAAACAAAAAGGACTGCCAGAGAGTTTCTGGACAGCCCTTTTTAGTTTATTATAAAAGTACTATTTTTTGATATATAACCAGCCTACTTCAGATTGTTTATTATTATTCTGATCGTAGTATTCAATCACATAATAATAAGTACCTTGTGGGAGTTTATCGGCGGCTTCTACTGTCACACGACCGTCGGAGATACCTCTAAACACGCGGGTTACGTTGTCGTAGCCACTTACCTCAAATACTTTCACGCCCCAACGGTTGTAGATACGTACCACATTGTTCGGATAGTTTTCTATACCACCAATATGGAAGTGGTCGTTTTTACCGTCGCCATTTACTGACATACCGTTGTAAGGTATGAGCTTATTCACTATATCAACCGTTACAGTAGCACTGCTACAGCCTGCCGAGTTACAGATTTCATACACAAAAGTATCGGTTCCTACAAAGCCTGTGTGAGGTCTGTATTCTATCGTATTATCGGCATTTACAACTACCGTACCGTTTGCAGGTTGGGTTACTACATTAGGAGTAGTCGCTCCGTTGAGGGTATCGTTCGCTAACACGGCAATATTTACAAGGGTATTCAACGCTGTAGAAACCCTATCGTCTACCGCTACCGGAGTAGGTGTAGGTGTTGCTGTTCCCACTACTGTTACCACCAAGGTTTGGGTACCGGTACAGTTAGTAGGGTTCAAGACCTCACAATAGCTGTAAGTAATGGTATAAGTACCAGCTGGAGTATTACCTGGAATGGTTACCTCGCCGGTATTAGGGTCGAGAGTAGGTTTGTTGCCAGGATTACTTGGGTTAGTAACCGTCATAGTTACATTACCACCAGGGCCAGCTGTTGGTGTTACTGTACCGCCTATCTTATCGTTGTTTAAGATACTTGGGATAGTTTGAGTGGTGGTGCTTGGTGTTACGGTCATTGGGTCAGGTACTACTGTAATGGTTGGTGTACCCACCTTAATTACGGCAGTAGCTGTTTGACAGTTACTATTTGGATTAAGCGCTTCACACTCTTTATAAGTAATGGTATAAGTACCTGCAGGTGTATTGGCAGGGATAGTTACCACTCCGTTGTCTGGATTCAAGACAGGAACATTACCACCGTTGATAGGAGTAGCAGGCACTACATTGGTAATAGTTACCGTACCACCATTTCCAGCTGTTGGTTTAGTACCTCCTAAACTATCGTTGTCAAGTACACTGATTGTGGTTTGAGTAGCTAAACCATTAGGGATAGGGAAGGTATCGTCTTTCACTACTAAAGGAGTTACCCCTAAATGAATAGTAGAAGTACGAGTTTGTGTATTACCAAAAGTGTCTTTGGCTACAAAGGTAACTGTAATAATACCGCCAGGTACTGTACAAAGGTCAGCAGGAGGATTATAGTTATTTGTAATAGTAGCTATCGCACCACAAGCATCGGTGGCGGTAGCTGTACCAAGCCAATTGTTGATAGCCGTAGTAGCCGTAGTTGAGTTGCACACTATATTTAAAGGAGTAGGTGCTGTAAAAGTAGGAGCAGTAGTATCGTCTACTGTTAAGGTAATGGTTACGATACCGCTAGTACAGCCATTGTTATTGATAGCTCGTACATAAGCAGTTGCAGTAGTACGAGTTGTTACATTCGTATTAATAGTAGGAGCTACAGTGCTACTTGCAGTAGCTGTAGGAGTAGCATACCAACGCAAGGTAGTTCCTACTGCAGGTGTTACGTAGTTAGCAAACGACACAACATTACTAGTTGCTGTTGGACAAAGAGTTTTACTACCGGTAATAAGGGTAGGTAAAGCTACAGTAAGTACATCTACCTTAGCTACGGTACTTGTAGTTACGCCACAAGAGCCAGTTACTACCGCATAGTAATAAGTAGTGCCTGTAGCTGTAGTAGGAGGTGTATAGGTAGCTGTATTAGCTCCCGTAATAAGAGAGCCTCCCGTATTATTATTAGTTGTATTAGAATACCATTGATAAGTAAGAGTGCCTTCACCCGTTGCTACTACATTGAGAGCTGTAGCTGTAGCATCCTTACAAATAGGAGTTGTAGGAGTTACTGGCTGAGTAGTGATAGTAGTAACCGCTTGTTTAGTGTAGGTGAACTCATTAGAGTATACCGTAAGATTATCACATAAACCTACTATATCAGCTGTATATCTTACCCTAAAAGTAGCACCACTTGGAGTATTATTAGGATTTATAGAGAAAGTACGTATCCGAGCATTTGCATTATTGCTATATACTTGATCGTAATAGTTTTCCCAAGGAGAGGTAGGTGTTTTACGATATTCTAATTGGTAAGCAAAGAAATTACCACCTCCCAAATTTTTAATTTTATTACTATAATTGGGAGCAATAGTAGCCTGAGCACTTATAGTACTATTTGTATTACAAATACCATTAATATTATTGTAATTAGGAGTATTAATAGTAATGATATCCGAAGCGGTAAGTACTTGTACTCTTGCTACTGTACTGGTTACTGTACCACAAGTACCCGTAACTGCTACGTAGTAGTAAGTGCTACCCGCAGTTGTAGTAGGAGGTGTATAGGTAGCTACATTAGCTCCCGTAATAAGAGTACCTCCCGTATTGTTATTAGTTGTATTAGAATACCATTGATAACTAAGCGTTCCTTGCCCAGTAGCTGTTACACTAAGAGCCGTAGGTGTAGCATCTTTACAGTAAGCTACTGAAGTTGCAGGTTGAGTTGTGATAGTAGTACTAGCGTTTACATTCAGTTTTACCTCATTAGAATATTTAGTGAGGGCACCACAGAATTTTGCACTATTACTATAAGTATATTTTATCCTTACTGTTGCCTCATTGTAAGCTAATGCTTTTAAAGCACTAGGCTGATAGGTAAGGTCATTAGTCACACTATTGTTAGTTGTAATTGCTTCCCAAGTAGTGCTACCTTTCTTTTTAGCTTGTAATTCATAGTTAAGCGTTCCTCCTGCATAGGCTGGAGTAATGGTAGCTTTAGCAAGATAAGAAGGAGCATTTCCTGTATTATCACATACTGTTTGCTCTGTGAGAGCTGTATTTACTGTAATAATATTTGCTTTTTTTACCGAAGTAGGACACATCTCTACTAAATAGCCTGCCGCTTGTGCATCACTACTGTCCTCTATGGTTATTTTTGTAAAAGGTTTACTAGAAGTTACTTTATAAGCTATATCTGTTACCTTTGTAGGGTTCTTTACCGAAATAAGACGACTGTTAGTACTTGGATTAGTTACATTTACATCGTTTCCATTACATCTAAAAGCCTCTCTGAGAGTAATATCACCACAGTCTACACTAACTTTTGCTCTATCATAAGCGCTAATACCATTTCCACCTCCCATTCCTACAAACCAAAGTTCAGCTTCTGTTACAGGCTCTTCAAAAGTATAAGTAAGTGTTTTAATATTGTTGTTACTATTAAGTACCCAAGGTAAATCGCCACTATAGCTACTTTGGCAATAAATAGAACTTCTAGGCTCTCCTGCATTCGAAAAGTTACCCTTGCCTGTATAAGAACGCGTAACCTTTACTCCTCCCATAGTGGCGGTTGCATTTTGTTCTCTTCCAAACTGAGCGTTAGGCATTGTATCACAACTTGCATCTGCAATAATAGATGCTAAACAAATTTCCACGAAAAAACCATAACCACCTGTTTGTCGTTGTTTTTCTATAACTTGTAACACAAGTTCTGTAAAAGGCTCTGTAGAAGTAATCCCTATTTTAGCATCGGTAGTCTTATGATCTATAGATGATATTTCATTACCTGAGACAGTAAGTAAATTATTCTCACCACAAGTAGAACGTGCGTGTAAAGTTGCCGTTCCTTTATTAGTTGTTATTTTAACCACATCTATATGAGGATAAGATTGCCATCCACCAGACTTACGTGTTCCACTATAACCAAAGGCTGCTAAAAAAACTTCAACATCTATTACGGGCTTACTAAACTTATAGGTAATTTTGCTTACCTTATTAGAGTCCATAAAAGGATATTTCTTGCCACCAAAAGTATTCTTACGAGATTTACCACAATAGGTTTCGTCACTATGCGTATCTCCAGGAATAGTTTCCTGATTAGAATACATAATCTTATCAATAGACCAGCCTCTCGTTTCTAATATGCGAGTTACTGTAATACCTCTAACAACAGCGGTTTCTTCTACTCTTTTTTCAGTAGGTGTACCCACTCTTGTATAAGCAACAGGCTCAGGCATAGAATTACAAGACTGCACTTGTGCTTCTACCCCCTCAAAAGAGATTAAGAAAAATGCTATAGCTAATAGAATTTTAGTGATATTTTTCATTCTTGTTTTGTAAAAAGACATTGTTAGTGATTTATTTTGGGCGCAAAATTAGTAAAGATTTTTTACATTCTCTACACTGAAGCAATAATTAACACAGTTTTAACAAGTTTAAGGGTAAAAATAACCGTTTTTAATTCTTTTTAAATCTCTTTTTCTTTACACTTTCTAGTCTTTACCTCTCCTTACTTGTGTAAAAAATAACACTGTTATATCTTCTGTTTCTGCTGTAATCTTTTTCCTCTTTCATAAGGTAGGTACGAGCTATAAGAAACGTACCTGCCGAGAGAGAAAAAGATAGCTTCGCTACAAAGAGTCTCGCACAGATTTCACGGAAGGCACGGATTTTTCACAGACAAATTTTAGATGCTATTCATTTTATCCACAGAATTTAGCAACAAGTTGCTTAGATTTCACAGGAGTATACTGTAAAAAGGAACTGTAAATCAGAATTATATATTGAACGGACATTAACTCTTAATTTCGTGTGTTTGCTCTATTTGCTAATTGTTTTGCTTGTTGTGTTACGACTTTTTTTTGTATCTTTGTCCCCTCATTTCACTGTTAAAACTATGTTTCAAGGAGTACTTCAGAAAATGCTTACCGAATGGGCTGACCCCATACGGTATTACTTGCCAATGGAAGGCGATTTTGTACTGATGAACCAACTCATCGGGAAGGAGATAACGCTCCAATTTGTGCGCTTTCAGTGTATGAATTGTGGGGAAAATAAGCCTATCTTCCGTCAGGGTTATTGCAAAGAGTGCTTTTTTGAAGTCCCTCAAACCGCCGATTGGGTGATGCACCCCGAACTTAGCAAAGCGCATTTAAACATCGAAGAGCGCGATTTAGGCTATGAGCAACAAATGCAGTTGCAACCGCATTATGTGTATCTTGCCAATTCCAGCGACGTAAAAGTGGGGGTAACACGCAAAACACAAGCTCCAACACGCTGGATAGACCAAGGAGCGCACGAAGCCCTTATACTTGCCGAAGTACCCAATCGCTATTTGGCAGGCATTGCCGAAGTCGCTCTTAAAGCTCATATAGCCGATAAAACTAATTGGCGCAAAATGCTCACCAACCAAATCACCCCCGTAGATTTATTGCGAGTAAAATTAGAGGTGCGCGACTTTGTCCCCGACCAAGTACAGCCTTACATCACCGAAGATATCACTCCCTTGCATATTCATTTCCCCGTAGAAAAATACCCTACCCAAGTGCGCTCTCTGCAACTGGTGCAAAACCCTACTTATAGTGGTAAACTAATGGGCATCAAAGGGCAATACCTTATTTTTAGCGACAACACCGTCTTTAATGTGCGAGGTAACGAAGGACTGGTGATTCAATTGACAATTAACAATTGACAATTGACAATTAACAATTAACGATTAACAATGAAACACTTTATTCTTTACATATCACTCTTTATTATACAAATAGTCAACTCTCAGGAAATTCCTACCTTAAAAGAACTTTTCTTAAAAGGAAAGGTAAAAACAGTCAATATCCAAATTTATGCGGTATTTGAGAGTACAGAAAAGCAAACAAAATGGATAACTACTCCAATATTTGAACAAGAAAAAGCAATGGATATTTCAGTAAATAACAAAGGCTTTATTACTGAATATACTACAAATGATTTTATTAAATATACTACTAAAATTACTTATGATGATAAGGATAGACCTATCAATATAAAGGAATACAAAAGAGGGGATTTTTTAAGATACGAATATACTTTTGTCTATGACGATAAAAATAAAACTCGACAAGAATATATATATAACGGAGAAATAAAAGAAAAACGCCTTTTGAGCACTTGCACTCTGAATAAAGATAACCAACCGACCTATTGCACTTACTATGATGATGAGGGTAAGGAAAGAAGTACTTCTACCTATCAATACGATAAAAAAGGTAACAAAATCTTTAATAGAGTAGCCTACTACTTTCAAGAGTATGAATATACATCTGAAGGATTCTTAAAACACCATATTTTGACAATCAACAAGAAAGGAATTGAAGGTTTTGAGTTAAATTATACGTATGGTAATGGAGATTTTCCTGAAACATTTACTGTAAAACAAGAAGAATACCAACC
>ERZ772924.1439-NODE-1439-length-11306-cov-4.732290_pt1 | contig 11306 bp, 10 predicted proteins | sample MGYA00512116_ERZ772924 | MGnify/ENA primary metagenome ERZ772924 (study PRJEB29015, sample SAMEA2737920) | human oral metagenome | biome: human oral; feature: human-associated habitat; material: dental | place: China | collected 2134 ...
CTACTACCTTTACTACTTACTACCTTCACTACTTACTACCTTTACTCCTCCCCCTTATCTATCCAAATACGGATTATGCGCAAGCTCGTAACCAATTGTTGTTTCTGGGCCATGCCCCGAAAACACGCGGGTTGTGTCGGGCAATTGCGACAGGTGGCGTATGCTTTGCATCATCTTAAACATACTTCCGCCAGGAAGATCTACCCTGCCTATCGAGCCTTTAAAAAGCGTATCGCCAGTAAAGGCAACACTTTCGGACTCGCAATAGAACACACAACTGCCCTCCGTATGACCCGGCGTATGAATGATGGTGAACCGATGGTTACCCCATTCGATGCTATCGGCCTCCGTAAGGTATCGCTCTATGGGCGGTTGCTGCTCTTCTAGCGGCATGTTCAGCAGATAAGCAGCCTGTTTGGGCAGATGGTCTAACAACTCACCGTCGTCTTCGTGCACCTCAGGGCGCAAGCCATACGTAGCAAACACAAAGGCATTTCCCAAGTTATGGTCCACATGCCCATGCGTAGCCAACAGTCGGCGAGGTTTTAATTCGTTGTCGGCGATATACTGCGTAAGCGCCGACTTATCTTTCTCGAAGAATGCGCCACAATCTATTATCACGCATTCCTTAGTTTCGTCTGACACAACATAGCAGTTTTCCTGCAACATGTTGCACATTATATGATGTATATTCAGCATTGTGCTAAATCGTTTTGCATTTTATGTTATCGGTTCATCGTGGTCGCGCGTTATCTGTATGCAACCATTCCCAAACCCTTTTGTCACTTGCGGCTACTACCCTTTACATAGGTACATACACCACGTTTTTCTCTTCAAAAACTCTCCCTCCTCTCTTCCGTTCTTCTCCGTTTCCTTCCGAATCCTCCAACCCTCCACATTTGCTAATTTTTCCCCGCCTGCCGTGCTACGGCTGCCCGTCGTGCTATGACTGCCTGTGCGGCTCGCACCTTTTTTCACTATTTATTATTATTCAAAATAATTTTCTTACCTTTGCACCCAAGTTTTCATTACATTAATGTTAACCTAATATAAAGGCAATCTATAAATCTATTAATTAAATTGCCCATCGTGCACATCACAATTGTCAATTAAAAGACTATCCGTGTAATTTGTGCGAGACTTAAAAACAGCGAAGCTGTTCATTTGCTCGATTTTTTTAAAGATTTGTAAGATTTCTGTAGCGTAAGCTACACTTTTCTTACATCGAACTCACGTTAAAAACAAGCATTTTACAAAGCATTACCTTGATTTTGCTTAATTTCTGAGGCACAGCCTCACCTGTTCACATCAAACCTTTTTGTCTAATTTATAAAACAATCTGTTGTCGTGCTACGACCCACAGCAAATAAGATGAAAAAAAAGATTCTATCCATCATTGCCCTGCTCCTTATAGTAATAGCAGGTTATTTCGTATGGCGAAAATACATCGCCCCCACCCGTATCGCGTTGGTGAACTTCATCAGCTATCAGGCGTCCAATATCGCTCTTTCTAATTCCGATAAGTTTATCAAAATCGAAGAAGTCCCCCTCGACCAACTCGATAAACTCAAAAACTACGACTTCGTCCTCGTATGGGCGATGGGACTCAAAATTAGCGACGAACAGCGCAATCAGCTCATCGATGCTGCTAACCGAGTGCCTTTTCACAGTTTCGCCGTTACCAATCCCGATAACGATATCAGTAGCCTCAACGAAACCGAACTCAAACACGTAAGCGACTATCTGATGAGTGGCAATAAGGCAAACTACCAAAACCTCGTTCGTTATGTCCGCAAATATATCGACAAGAAGTGGTTTGCTACCGAACCCGCACCTCCTATCGAACGCAAAGAAAACGTCTACTTTCATTTAGACGACGAGCGCTCTTTCAGCTCCCTTAAAGAATATCAAGAGTATATTCAGAAGAATAATTTCTATAAAGAAGGAGCTCCTCGCATCGCCATAGTAGCAGGCTTACACGAGCCTTTTGGCGGAAATAAAGAACACCTCAATGGGGTAATAAACGCCTTGCAGAACGAGGGTATGAACGTCTATCCTTTCACCGCTCAAGAAAAACGCATCGACTTCCTTACCGAAATCAATCCCGATGCCATTGTCTATTTTCCTCACGGACAAATGATGATGGGGCAACCCGAACTGTTTATCAATTGGGCTAAGGAGCACAACGTACCCCTCTTCACGGGATTATCGGTCTTAGCAATGAAAGACGATTGGGAAAAAGACCCTATGGGTATGTCGGGCGGCTTTATGGGGCAAACCATTGTAATGCCCGAGTTAGACGGGGCACTCTATCCTTATGTAGTCATCGCCCAAGAACAAAACAAACAAGGTTATTACTTCCTCAACACTATCGAGAACCGCGCCCGGAAGTTCGCCAAAATCATTCATAACTTCACCGATTTAAAACGTAAACCTAATGCCGACAAGAAGTTGGTGATTGTTTACTTTAAAGGTGTGGGGCTTACACCTGCTGCCGCTCAAGGGTTGGAGGTCGAACCTTCACTATTTCGTTTTTTACATCAACTCAAAAACGAAGGTTATAACGTAGGAACGCTTCCCGCTACACAAGCCGAATTCAACCAGCTACTGCTCACACACGCCAATACTTAATAGAGCCAATGCCAAAGGCGATATCGAAAAATTCATCAGTACAGGCGCACCTGCTTTGGTAGAAGCTCACGAATTAGATGCTTGGCTCAAAAAAACTTTACCCGAAAAACTCTATAAGCAAGTAATCGAAAAGAACGGCGCTGTACCGGGCACTTACCTCAATACTTCTAAGGACGGTAAAAATTATCTGGCAGTAGCCCAACTCACTTTCGGTAATATCACCATTCTGCCTCAACCTCCTGCCGCCATTAGTACTGATGATGATTTTAAAGTGTTGCACGGCGTAAAAGAAATCCCTCCTTATGCTTATATGGGGGCATATCTTTGGATACAAAACGGCTTCAAAGCCGATGCGCTCATTCACTTCGGTACGCACGGCTCATTGGAGTTTACCCCTAATAAACAAGTAGCCCTCTCCGATTACGATTGGGCAGATATCTGTGTGGGTACCGTACCTCATTTCTACTATTATACTATCGGAAATATAGGCGAAGCGATGATGGCAAAACGCCGTTCGTATGGCAGTATTGTGTCTTATCTTACCCCTGCTTTCACCGAAAGCGATATGCGCAATACCTTCAATAATTTAGAGAACACCATTCTTTCTTATCAGAAAGCAAAGAACCCTATCGATAAACAAACCATTGGGTTACACATCAAAAAGTTAGCCGTAACAATGGGCTTACATCGTGATTTGCGTTTGGATAGTATCTTATCAAAACCGTATACCGAAGCCGAAATCGACCGCCTTGCTAACTTCGCCGAAGAGATTGCCACCGAAAAGATTAATGGCGAATACTACGTAATGGGAGTCCCTTATACTCCTGATAAAATCAATTCTACCGTCTTGGCTATGAGTGCCGACCCTATTGCGTACAGTTTGGCTACCTTAGATAAGTATCACGGTAAAGTCACCGAAGCCGACCTTAAACGCAAAGCCTTTTTCACAACTCATTATCTAAACCCTGCTAAGAGCTTAGTAAACCAAATACTCGCAGGTAAACCAGTTTCTACTGAACTGATTTGCAACTATGCTCATATCTCTGCTGACGATTTGCAAAAAGCCAAAGCTACAATGGCTAAAGAAGAAGGAAGTGGTATGCCTTATTTCTTACAACAGCAGATGAAAAAACAAGCTACGGTTTCAGCAACCACTGCTGCTACTCACACAACAGCCACAACTTCGGCTACTGTTAAGAAACCTGATGCCGTAGGTCGTCCTACCAAAATCAAAGCTCCAGCCAAAAAAGAAGACCGCAAGCCTCTTACTAAGGAAGAGCTGGCTACTCTCAACGCTCAAAAAGCTAAGATAGATTATGCACGTGCCTTGGTAGATATCGAAAGAACCATTACCAATGTAGCGCTCTATAAAGACGCCTTGCAAAACAGTCCGCGTTTAGAAGAAAAGGCTTTCTTCAATGCTCTAAATGGTGGTTACACCCCTCCTTCCTCAGGAGGTGATGCAGTAGCCAATCCTAAAGGCGTACCTACTGGTCATAACCTCTATGGGGTGAATGCCGAAAGTACACCGTCTAAACTCGCGTGGGATAGAGGCGTAGCTTTAGCCCAAAATGTAATTAGTGAATACCAAACCAAACACCACGAATATCCCAAGAAGATAGCCTATACCTTTTGGAGTTCTGAATTTATAGAAACCGAAGGCGTATCTATCGCCCAAGCCTTGTATATGTTAGGTGTTGAACCCGTATGGGATAGCTTTGGTCGTGTAGGCGATGTGCGCGTCATTCCTTCTGAAGAATTGGGTCGTCCTCGTATCGATGTGGTGATTCAAACCTCAGGTCAGTTCCGCGATTTAGCAGCTTCTCGTTTGTTCTTGCTTACCAAAGCCATTCAAATGGTATCAGCTCTTCCCGAAGAAGCATATGCCAATGAAGTGAGCGCAGGTAGTGTAGATATCGAAAAACAATTGGTAGAAGCCGGAGTATCGCCCAAAGAAGCCCGCGAACTTTCTACCGAACGTATCTTTGGTGGCTTGCAAGGTCGTTATGATACAGGCACTAAGGAGTTGATTAATTCCGGCGATAAGTGGGAAACTCAAAAGGATATCGCTGAGGTTTATATGCATAATATGGGCGCTTTCTACGGCAGTAAAGACAATTGGAGCAAGTTCCAAGAAGGTATGTTCCGCGCCGCTATCAAGAACGCCGATGTGCTCATTCAGCCTCGCCAAAACAACACTTGGGGAGCGCTTAGTCTCGACCACGTCTACGAGTTTATGGGGGGTATGAATGCTGCTATCAAAGAAGTAAACGGCAAAGACCCCGATGCCTACCTCGCCGATTATCGCAACCATAAGAATATGCACGTGCAAGAACTCAAAGAAGCCGTAGGGGTCGAAGCACGCAGTACAATATTCAATCCTAAATACATCAAAGAAATGATGAAGGGTAAGGCTTCAAGTGCCGGACAAATAGCCGAAATCGTTACTAATATGCACGGTTGGGAAGCTACTCGCCCCGAACTCATCGACGATGCTATGTGGAATGAGGTATATAACACTTATATAGAAGATAAACATCACCTGGGCATCACCGATTTTATAAAGAAAGAGAATGTAGCTGCCTTGCAAGAGGTAACTGCTGTAATGCTCGAAGCTACCCGCAAAGGTATGTGGAAAGCCTCCGATGCTCAAATCAGTAAACTCGCCGATATCCATACCGACCTTACCAAGCAATTCGGTGTAAGCTCTTCTCATTTCTCTTCCGAAAATAAGAAGTTGCAGGATTATATCAGCAAAAAGGCTTCACCTGCCAATGCCCAAGCGTATCAGCAAAAGCTCGCTCAATCGCACCAAGGCAGTCAGGCTCAAGCCAATACCCAAGATGCTAAACTCCTCAAAAAAGAAGAAACCTCTGCCGGAAGTCCTCAAGAAAAAGTATCGCTCAGCGCCCTTTGGATAGGCGGAATAGTGCTCCTCGCTTTCGTCGGTCTCATCATCTTCATTCGCAAAAGAAGAAGATAATTTAAAGTTATAGCAAATAAGAAAGGCTACCCTATTGGGTAGCCTTTCTATTTTTAATTTCATTATAAATTTAATAACTCCTCCACGTACTCCCTACTGTTCGAGAGTCGGGGTACTTTGTTTTGCCCGCCAAGCTTGTCCTTGTGTTTAAGCCAGTCGTGAAAAAGCCCCGTGCGAGCTTTGTGCACTTTGGGCATATTTAGCGTCATATTGTTGTAGCGTTTAGCTTCGTAATCCGAGTTGAGCTTTTGCAGTTCGCGGTCTAATATCTCAGTAAATTGCTCCAAACTCTCAGGAGGGGCATCAAACTCTATTACCCATTCGTGCCCGCCTTTCAGCTTGTCTTGCATAAATATAGGCGCTACCGTGTAGTCTATCAGGTGACTATTAGTCTGCTCACAAGCCTTTTCTAAGGCGCGCTCCGCATTCTCTACGATGAGTTCTTCTCCAAATACATTAATAAAGTGCTTGGTACGACCCGTAATCTTAATCCGATAAGGCACTACCGAAGTAAACCTTACCGTATCTCCTATCATATAGCGCCACAAACCGGCATTAGTAGTAATCACCATCGCGTAGTTCTTTCCTATCTCCACCTCACTCAGCGGAATTGCCTTTTGTTCCGCAGTACCAAAAGTCTCCATCGGTATAAACTCATAGAAAATCCCGTAGTCGAGCATTAGCAACATCTCGTCCGAATTGTTGCGGTCTTGAATCGCAAAGAACCCTTCGGAGGCGTTGTATATTTCGTAATAACGAAAACTATCCGAAGGAATAATATGCCTATACTGCTCGCGATACGGTATAAAGCTCACCCCCCCGTGAAAGTATACTTCTAAGTTGGGCCACAACTCCAAAAGATGTTCTTTTTGGGTTTCTTCTAAAATCCTATTTAAAAGCACTAACATCCAGGAAGGAACCCCCGCAATACTAGTCACATTCTCTGTTTTCGCTTCTTTGACAATCGCCTGTAACTTACTCTCCCATTCACTCATCAGCGATACTTTGTTGCTGGGGGTACAACTCCATTCTGCCCAAAAAGGCAGGTTTTCAATCAAAATCGCCGATAAATCCCCAAAATAAGTACCGTTTTGTTCATACAGTTGCTTGCTCCCCCCTAGTCGCAAACTCTTACCTTTAAACAGATTTGAATCCTCATTGTTATTTAGGTATAAGCACAGCATATCCTTCCCCGATTTGTAATGGCACAGTTGCAGTGCCTCCTCACTTACCGGAATAAACTTACTCTTAGCGTTAGTAGTCCCACTGCTCTTGGCAAACCATTTTATCGGGGTATGCCAAAACACATTCCGCTCCCCTCTTCTTGCTCTTTCTACGTAAGGCTCAAAGGCTTCATAAGAAACTAATGGTGTATTTCTACTGAATTGCTCATAGTTTTTCACCTCAGCAAAGTTATATAGTTTGCCGAGTTCAGTGTCTTTGGCAGCATCGAGAAGCTCCAAAAGCACACGTTCTTGTACCCTATGAGGGTGCTCTACAAACTCTTGTATTTGGTCAATACGGCGTTTTAAAAACCACGAAGTAATAGAATTGAATAAAGCTAATGGCATATCCTGTATAACAAATTACAAGTGACAAAAGTAATAATTATTTCTGAACTAACAAGAAACTATCTTTACAATTAAGTTACAAAAGCAACTTTTCTCCGCCGGTTTGTTGTCTTTCTGCAACTTAAACACCTCTTTCTTTTCAATAATCAGCAAGCAACCCTCCCCTAAGCACTATCTTTCCCCCGATAACAAAAAGTCCATTCTATAAATTTCCCTCTCCCCTATCCACTCCATCAAACAACTTCCCCGTCACCACATTCCCCCTTTGAAGGTAGCCAGCGACAGCTGGGTATATGTAAAGGGGGAGGTTTGTATTACACTCCCCCCTATTACCCTCGTCATTCGTCATTCGTCTCTCGTCATTTCTTCCTCTTTCTTTCGCCTCGAAACCTTGTTTTTACCATTTTTCGTGTCACTGTATTATACTATGAATCAATCACTTATATACCCTTTCTATACCAATCGTCCAAGATTCGTATAAGCTTCCTATAAGCTCTCTATAAGCTAACCCCACCCTTCTTACACCCTTTTTTCACCAAAAGACCTCTTAGTCTCCTTTTGAAAATTTCCGTTTCCTTCCGAAAGCTCTAACCAGTCCGATTTGTCCAACAAGTCATACCTGTCAAAAACCATTTTTATCACTACCCATTTTCTAATTTTCTAATCTGTTAATTTGCTAATTTGCTATGCTTTTCGTGCTACGACTTGCTAATTTGCTAATTACGTCGTATCTTTGCACTTTATATCAAAAGTTTATAAGGCTCCTGCCACCAAAAATGTATATCCAGCATTATAATATAGTAACCCCTTTAGGCTTCGACCTCCCCACTATCGCCAATTTGTTACTGCGCGAACGCTCAGCTATTGCCCGTTATCCTATGTACGGACAGCTCACCGATGTTTGCCTTTCTAAAATTGGCGACGGAGCTATCGAAAGCCGATTTCAGCAGGTGGTAGAACGCAATGACTTTTCACGCTTAGAAAAGCTTCTGCTCTTGGCAATAGCACCTATTTTTCATAAAATCAAAATCACCCCTCGAACCGCTCTTATCCTTTCCTCTACCAAAGGCAATATTTCAGAGCTTGCCAATGGCGATAGCGCTCCTCTGCTTTCAACTTTGGCTCAAAAAATGGCTAATGCCATAGGGGTAACCACTACTCCCATAGTCGTTTCCAACGCTTGTGTCTCAGGAGCAATGGCACTCTCGGTAGCCGATAGACTCCTAAAAGCCGATGCTTGCGATAATGCCATAGTATTAGCAGGCGATGAGATAAGCGAATTTGTGCTTTCGGGCTTTCAATCCTTTCAAGCGATGAGTGCACAACCTTGCAGACCTTATGATGCTCAACGCGATGGCATTACCTTAGGCGAGGCTACCGCTGTGGCTTATGTAACCCGTGAGGCAACAGGCGCTAAAGCACAACTTTTGGGTAGCAGTTCTATCAACGATGCCAACCATATTTCAGGACCTTCACGCACAGGCGAAGGACTCTATCTAAGCGTCCTAAACGCCCTTGATGAGGCAAAGTTACGCCCTGAACAGATAGACCTCATCAACGCTCACGGCACGGGTACCCTTTATAACGACGAGATGGAGAGCAATGCCTTTATGCGCGCCGGACTCTTATCTCCTCCCTTAAACAGCTACAAAGGTTACTTCGGTCATACCTTAGGCACTTCAGGTTTGCTCGAAACCGTACTCACCATCGAATTTGCTCGCCATAAAATCCTCTTAAAGAGCCTAAATTATGAAACCTTAGGCGTTTCACAGCCCATCAATGTACTAAAACAAACCCAACACACAGAAGTAAAACACCTCCTAAAAACCGCCTCAGGTTTTGGTGGAAGCAACACAGCATTAGCAATAAAAGTGATTAACGATTAGATATTTCTAAAATATCATAAGAAATGTTTACAAATCACGTTAGTATATTGGCAATTTATTTGTATCTTTGCAGAAAATAATGAATATTATGGGAACAGATGTTTTAGAAAAGAAAAAAAAGCAAACTACCTTAGACGTAGGTAATAAAAAAACAGGTTTTGCTCTTATAATAGAAGAAAAAGAAGGCTCTCGTAAAGAAGAAAACCTAACTACTCTTATAAAAGAAGCCCAAAAAGTGGGAGCCGACCTTTATAAAAAAGGGTTAATTGCTCCTTGTGACCCTATCCGATAAAATGAAAAAGGTAATTTGCGATACGAATGTAATAAGCCGTTATATTCTTAATAGTAGTGCAGAAATAACGATAACCATTGATGAAATTATAGGAATACAAAATATATGCATTACTCCTGTTATTTATATTGAATTGATGAATTGGCTCGCTTTCTATGAAGGAATCGAAAGGGCTAAGCGAATGAAGCTAAAAACAGTAATAAATAGCATTCCAGTAATTAATATCAACGATGATATTTGTAACGTCGCAATGAAACTTGTTTTCCAAAAACCTCATTCAAAAGTTGCCGACACACTGATAGGAGCTACTGCTATTTATTATGATATGAGTATCTATACCTTGAATAAGAAAGATTTTGAACTCATAGGAGCTCCCTTATATACTATCACTTAAAATATGAAAACTTGTACGATAGAAAATAATACCATAACTCTCAACGACTCTGTGCTTTTCTCCGATAAAAGTACTTCTTTCGTCGATTTCTCAAAAAAAGCCCTCAAAGCCCTGCAAATGGATTATCCTAAGTTCTTCAAAATGGATAACCTCAGCAAGCTCGCTTTTTTAGCAGCCGAAGTCCTTCTACGTCCGTTTTCGCAGTCGGAGAAAAATAGCGTTGCTCTTGTATTCGCCAATCGCTCTGCCAGTCTTGATACCGACCTCAAACATCAAGCTACTATCGCGAACCCACACGAATATTACCCCAGTCCCGCTGTGTTTGTTTACACCCTACCCAACATCTGTTTAGGCGAGATAAGCATACGCCACCAGCTGAAAACCGAAAACAGTTTTTTTGTATTCGATAGCTACGAGCAAGCTGAACCTTTCCTACAACAGTATAGCCAAGCTCTATTAGCCCAAGGCAAAGCCCAAAGTGTACTAATGGCGTGGGTAGAGTTCTTAGAGGGCGATTATAGAGCCATAGCAACTTTAATAGATTAGTAAAATTAGCTAATTAGCAGATTAGAAAATGTGTAGCATCACAAACTTAGCCTAAATTTTAACTTTGGTTAAGTTATTTACAACAACAATCAGTTATTTTTCATCACGTTTATAAAGAATTTATGGATTTATACAAAGAGACTGACCATCTTATCAACATTTTAAAGCAGAAAGGACATACTGAAATAGCAAAACAATTATCCGATAGTATAAGATATAGTGCTATAGGAACAGAAATATTAATGAAGATAAAGCATCATTTAAACGAGATTTTAAAAACACCTCAAAACTATGATGAAACCATAGTTTCTTTAGCTAAAAGCATAGAGAACAGAATTACAAATGCTTTATAACCTTCATTGCACAATTTGCTAATTTTCAAATTTGCTCATTTGCTAATTCTTCACTATCTTTGCCCCCTAATAATAACTTTTTATAATGGACGCACTTATTTTAGAACTCAAGAACAAGATTATTGAAGTACTCAACTTAGAAGAAGTAACCCCCGAGGATATCGATGAAAACGAGCCTCTCTTTGGTACTGGCTTAGCCCTCGACTCTATCGATGCTCTCGAACTTATCGTACTACTCGACAAGAATTACGGTATCCGCTTAGACGACCCTAAAAAAGGAAAAGAAATCTTCCAATCGGTGAAAACAATGGCTGATTACATCACCGCTCACCGCACCAAATAGCGATGCCGAAAAAAGTAGTCATCACGGGAATGGGTATCAACTCTTCGATAGGTAACACTGTCGGAGAGAATTTTTATGCCCTTACTCATTGCCAAGCTGGTATCAGCAGGATTGAAAATGTAGAAACTATTCACTCCGACCATATCAAGGTAGGCGAAATCAAACGCACGAATGCTGAGCTTATTACTGCTTTGCGATTACCCGAAGTGAACGCCTATTCACGCACCTCTCTCTTGGGGATTATCGCCTTGCAAGAAGCCATTGCCAATGCTGGTCTTACCCAAAAAGACCTCTCTCTCTGCGGACT